>Ga0256404_1009404_pt1 | contig 14044 bp, 7 predicted proteins | sample RumenRJG_01DNA_FD_185990 | JGI IMG/M metagenome (GOLD analysis project Ga0256404, IMG submission 185990) | Bovine rumen microbial communities from Lethbridge, Alberta, Canada - RJG_01 | ecosystem: Host-associated > Mammals > Digestive system > Stomach > Rumen | place: Canada: Alberta | collected...
TTCGCGAGCGTCGTTATGAGCGCCAAAGCTATTACAGGTATCGCGATGAACTTGAAGAGCCTCGTGAACACCAGGGCTATGAAGTCCATCGTGTCGACAAAGGTTGAGTTCTCGATAAAGCCGAGGGCCGCGCCGAGCACAAGGCCGGCACCGTAGAGTATTGCGGTGCGTGTCCTTGCCTTTTTCTTTTTCAGATCATCATCAGACAGTTCTGCCATGATTTTGCTCCATGTAATGAATTTGAGCGGATTATAGCACTGTTTATGGATAATTCATATATGATTAGTATGATTACAGGGAAATAAAAATTTAAGGATCCCGGCTCATAAGGAAGGCACTGGTTTGCACTCACTGCTGGGAGACTGCCTTGGGGAAAGAGCCATGCTTTCAGACAGCAGAGCACAGGATAAAGATTCAACCGAATCACACAGTGCCGCTCAGTAAACTACGCAGCACCATCCAGCACTGCAGATCATCTGGTTTTTAATGACTCCCATCAGGCAATTGCAATAGGCAGCAGACCAGGCATTCGGAAATTCTGTCACACCTACTGGAAGCGCCGGTCTTCACTTAAATTATAGAAGTCTTTTATTTTCTGCATGTTCCCTGCGTCTTTGGGATCCTTCGGATCAAGCGCTCTGAGTGACGGTGTCTCCCAGAATCCGTCATCCACGTTTGCAATATGCTCAAATGGTTTATTGCAGGATGGCTCAAACAGCGAGCAGCCCAGAAAATAGTTGAAGGCATGCCTGATTCCAAGGGCCTGCAGCAGGGTTGGTGCCAGGTCAAGGGAATTGCGACCGCCAGCGTCAAGAACTCCAGGTTTTCGGTCTGGATTCCACACCACAAAAGGCACCTTGTCTATAGGGAATCCCCTATGAGGCGTTCCGAAAGTCGCAGTATATAACTGACCGGGAATTACGGCATGATCAGCTGTCAGGATAACGGCAGTGTCCTTGCGGTCTTTTACCGAAGACCAGAACTTCCCGAAGGCATCATCAAAGTTGCGGATCGTGTTCAGAATGGAATTTTTTCCGTCACCGTACTTTACATCAGGTGAATCCTGACCGAAATGCGTTCCAAGATTGTATGTGCCGATAAAGAAGGGCTTTTTCAGTTTATCTTTGTTTATCAGGTCACTTAAAGTTGAAAACAGCTGCTGATCTGTAAGCTCATTATTTGTTGTCAGAAAATCATCGGCTCCGTAAACGCGGTCGAACTCAAGGGTCTCCAGCATCAGATTCAGCTGGTATTTGTGCAGGTGCGTTGAAAGAAAGTAGGAATGGTAATTGTTATCTTTCAGAATATGAGGAACGCTGACAAGATTGCCGGACAGCGTTGACTTTAATTTGTCGCCGCTTATCTGTGCAAGGCCGTTTTTTTCATTGGAGTGGCTGTAGCCTCTTCTTAATTGATAGGAAGAGGTAAGCTGTCCGCGCAGACCGCGGAATGTTGAGGCAGTATGGTTGAAATAATTGTCAAAGTAGACTGATTCAGCCAAAAATCTGTCGATATTCGGGGTCAGATCATTGTAACGGTTGAACTTGTCTATAAATTCGAGAGGAAATCCTTCTGCAAAGACAACAACTATATTCTTACCGCGCAAATCAAATGCTTTCCTCTGGTCAGCATCACTGCTGAAAATATTCTCCTGTGCATACAGCTTCTTCTGGACTTCCCTTATTTTTGCGTTCGGGCTGTAGAAGCTCTGGTTGACTGTAATATAGCCTGTCCTGACAAAGTTCCTGATCGCGCCCTGCGGATTGGCGCACACAAAAATCAGCGAAAAAACAGCAATCGCCCAGCCGAAAGGCTTATACCAACCTTTGCCGGCCGCAAGCGCAACTAACAATGTCATGCTTACGCAGAGCAGGATAACCAACGCAGATGACAGGATGATTTTCCAGCCTACGTCACTATAGCTGTACAAATTGCTTAAAGTCAGAACATCAACATAGCGCCCGGTAGCAAATAAGGCAGACAGCTGTCCTCCCAGAATGAAGGATAGAATAAACGAAATGCACAGGATGGATGCTTTACATACCCCCCCACGACGCATACATTTCCGGAACAGATATGCTGTACATAATATTACAAATATTAATTCCCATAATGTAATAGCAAATAGCATTTTCAAAACCTTCTATAGGATTTTCAGAAAAATCAGTGCATAACCACTTTCAAATGAATAAAACATTCCCCGGTGCAAACTTCAGAATGCGGACGGCAATGACCTGCTCCTCTCAAGGAAAAACGCCTGACACTGCTGATGATAATTGGTCATAGACAGCACTGTTTATTTGACTCCTGGCCAATTACTGGTACTCATATAAGTGAGATACTGACTAGGCGATTGATGCGTTCCATTATAGCAAATGGGAACAATCAGACGCACCTGTATGAAATTTTAAGGCTAATCATTCCGATTTATGAGTCTTTACCTTTCGGCAACTGCTTTCTGTTGAGGAGATTCACAAATCTCGCATGGACGGAGCTGCGTGTAAGCTCGAAGTTCTGCAGGGCCTGGTTGCGGATGACAGACAGGATTACCCCGGCGAAGAATGAGAGGAGCGCCGACATCATGGTAAGTGAGCAGACTATGAGGGTCGGGAACTTCTTCACGAGCCCAGTGTCGAGGTAATCGATGAATACCGGAATGAAGAAGCCGACTGCGATAAGCGTGAGGAGGCCAGCGATGATGCTGAAGAACTCGAGAGGCCTGTTGTAGAGGAACATGCGCCCGATTGTAAGGAGCACGCTGATCCCGTCCGTGATGGTGTTGAGCTTTGACTCCGAGCCCTCCGGGCGGTCGCGGTAGCCGATGACGACATTCTTGACGTTCATGCGCTTGTCTATGGCGTGGATGGTCATTTCGGTCTCGATCTCGAAGCCTCTCGAGAGGATCGGGAAGGTCTTCACGAAATCGTAGCTGAAGGCCCGATAGCCAGTCATGATGTCCTTGATGTGGGAGTGGAATATATGGTTTATCGAGAAGCGCACCAGCGAGTTCCCGAAATTGTGGAACTGCCTCTTGTTCTCGGTAAAGTAGGTTGAGGAAAGCCTGTCACCGACCACCATGTCAGCCTGGTGCGAGAGAACCTCCTCGCAGAGTTTCGGCGCGTCTGACGCCTCATAGGTGTCATCACCGTCCACCATCAGGTAGCATTCTGCCTCAATCTCGCGGAACATCCGCCTGATGACCTCGCCCTTTCCCTGCTGGAACTCGTTCCTGACAATCGCGCCGGCCCTCAGCGCCTCCTCGACGGTCTTGTCGGAGGAATTGTTGTTGTAGACATAGATCGCGGCATCAGGGAGCGCCTTCCTGAAATCTGACACAACCTTGAATACCGTCTGCTCCTCGTTGTAGCAGGGGATTAGAACCGCAATCCTGTCCATAAAAACTCCGTGAGGTTAAGGGACCGAGCAAAAATGCACTGAAAAACTCAGAAAGCCCTTAAATAAAAAAACAGCTGCCGGGAGGGATACTTGGCAGCTGCTTTGGAAATATTCCTTAGTTTACCACTTCAGCCAGTCATCAGTCTGTACGGCCGCACCGGATGAATTGTCATCAGCTTTAGCTCCGTCATCCTTCTTAGCAGGCTCTGCGGCAGCATCCTTGGGCTCTTCCTTTGCCTGATCCTTTGCATCTGCTGCTGCTTCCTGGACACTGACATCCTTCTTGTCAGAACTCTCTGCGGCTGGAGCGTTCTCTGCGGGAGCAGCCTCTGCTGCCTTGCCATCAGCACTCTCTGCGGCACCGGTATCTTTTGCTGCATCCTTGTTTTCTGCGGCAGAAGCGGCAGGCTCTTCAGCCTTGGCATCACCTGCTTCAGGCGCTGCCTCGGTCTTTGCGGCAGTGTCTGCGGGAGCGCTCTCTGCTGTCTGGCCACCGGCTTCAGTGCCGGCAGCTACGGGAGCAGTTTCAGCGGAAGCACTATCCTTGGCATCAGATGAAGCCGCTGCAGTGTCAGACTTCTGCTCCTCGGGCTTCTGTTCCTCAGCCTTCGGCTCTTCTGCCGGAGCCTCTTTCTGTTCCTCTGCCTTAGGAGACTCTTCAGCCTTCGGCTCCTCGGCCTTGGTTTCCTCTGACTTGTTTTCCTCAGTCTTGGTATCAGAAGAGCCGCTATTAGTGCTCTCCTTTACTGACTCACCTGCTGATACCGTGTCAGATCCGAACATGTCGCCGAAATCAACCGTAAACGAGCTGCCGTCACTTGAGGCAGACGATGAAGCGCTCTCCTGCTTTTTCTCTTTCTGCTCTGGAGCAGGAGTTTCGGCAGGAGCGGCAGACTTATCCTCTGCGGCTGGAGCTGCGGGCTCGGGAGCAGGAGCATTCTCCTCAGACTTTGTCTCAGTGGCAGGAGTCTCAGCCGGTGCCTCAGCAGCGCTCTTTTCTCCTGATGCCTGCTTGTCTGAGGCGGCAGGAGCCTCTGACTTGTTCTCTGCGGCAGCAGTCTCGGAAGATGCGCCAGATGCGTCCCCCCTGACTATGTGTCCTGCGGGCGAGTTCCAGAGCGCCTTGCCGGTGTTCTCAGTCACTTCCTCAATGACAAAGTTCTCAGAGAGATCAGCAAGAGTCTTGTTGTCCTTCGTGACCTGGACGCTTACCGAATGGCTGCCGGCCTTTTTGATGGCCTGCGAGATGCTCCTCTCGGAGCCTGAGCTCTCGCCGTCAATCTTCCAGGCGTAGATGCATCCTTTGTCATTGATGCAGGCGTTGGTGCTGAATGAGACAAAGCTCCCCACCGCGCTGAACGAAATAACTGCCTTTTCAGGGGCTTTTGGCTTGTCGCCGCATCCGCACAGAAGAATGGATGACGAGAGGATCATGGCAACAGCTGCCGCAGTCCCGGTGAGATGGAAACAGTTATTCATATTATTATTGACTCCTGCCGCACTATGTACAGAAACATGAAATACAGGACGGCAAAATCCCGTGGTCTGATATATTATTATGCTTTGATATGCAAAACTTTGAAGAGACAACAAAAATGAGAAATAAAGTTCGGATTCTGGGAGCTGTTCTGCTTCCGTTTCTGATGCTCGCCGCTCCCGGCTGCTCGAAGGAAAACTCCGCCGCTGATGGAGACAGAAGCGAGCCGGTCAGCAAGACCGTCGAAAACCACGCCGCAGAGGCCAGGAAGCTCATCGAGACAAAGCGGGAGAAGGCCAAGTCAGACTGCGGCACATACCTTACAGCAAGGGCGGGAAGCGGCAGGGTGCGCTACACCGACGAGAAAGGGCCTGACAGGAAAGGCGAGATAACTGTCGTCGGCACTCTTGACATCACAGCAGACAAGGAGCAGCTCTCCTTCAAGTGCACAGTAAAAGCTAATGAAGGACCGCTTTATGACCTCGTGAGCCTCGAGCTTTACAAGATCGAGCCGACTTCGGCAGGAACAGCAAAGTAAGGCACCTGAATGCGGGCATTGACCTATGGTGTGGAGGGAGTGTCCTGCGATGCCCCAGAGAAACCTGCTCTTTTATTTCCCTGCCCCGAAAATCTTTCTGAATTTCCGCTTAAGGTACAGCCCCAGGACTTTCTTCACCTCGGAAAAGTGGACATGCCCTGAGTCAATCTTCACCGTGCTGTACTTATCCAGGTTGTAGCAAAGGTTCGCGTACTGATGACCAGCAAGGGCTGAGGGGATTATGCAGCCTGAAAGGAATCCGGACTCCTGCGCGATCATCGGATACATCCGGACAAGAGCCTCGCCCACACCGCCATTCTGGCTGTCCATGCCATGTTCCTGAAAATCCTTCTCAGACCAGCCATGACTGCAAAGGTGAGCCATCGCCTTCCCCCTGATCCAGAACATCCCGCCCCACGGGGCAACGGGATGATCATCAAAAGGAACAGAAAGCTGCAGCAGCGAATAAATCTTTCTGGCGTCTTCCTGACTGCCGCCCCACTCCTCATTGAGGATCCTCTGAGGCCATTCCGCGAACATCGGGACAGACGGCATAAGGAGGCCGAGCCTCCTGCAGCCCTGAAACAGGCTGAAGATATTCCTGACATACCCTTTCGAGAACAGGAGAGCGGAAAAACAATGCTCCGAGAAGAACTTATCCTTAATCGGAGGATTCGAAGGCCTGCCATCCGGGTCGCGGAGAACGCATACGTAATCAAATGAGCCGAGGGCATCACGGGCGCTCAGCCAGTGCGCCGTCTCTGAGCTTTCATTCTGCAGCCTGATCTCAGTCCTGTAATTTCCAAGGAGCCCGAGCCTTGACTGCCACTCATTCATCATTTTCTCTGATGAAGCAACAATGAACAGAGAGGTGCCGTCCGGAAGGGAATTAAGATACCTTATGTCAGTCTCAACATTTTCTGCCTTTGAGCTGTACAGAACAGCGGCCACGGAACACGGGCTTCCAGCCTGCTCGGCACTGTCACTTCTGCCATCCAGTACATAGCTGAGTCCCAGAATCTTTATGAGATGGGAGTTCTGCTGGGATTCCAGCAGATCCTCATAAATCAGATCAAGAGGATAAGCAGAGGATTTCCGGAGATACTCAATAAGCTCATGGATCTGAGCGGAGCTGCTGATCTTATTTATGTAGCTGTATTCCGTGGTAAAGCATTTTCTCTTGATGAAAGGGAACTTCTGCCTGAGGAGCTCAACGGGCATGAAGATGGTCGGGTTTTCTATATACTCCGGGAAGACCGGGCCGAGGTACGATGATGAGGCAAAGCCTCTTTCCTCGAAATAACCGGTAAATGCCACTTCCTGCCTTACGGCGTCATCCCAGGTCTTAGCGCTGTCCAGCGCTGAAAAATACTCCCTGAGACAGGGAGCGTGGAACATCCTCTTCCGAAAGACAAGAAAATAGCTTTGGATATGAGGCGGCAGGCTGTGCCTTCCGTCCTTAATTCCGGGATGCCGGTACAGCCCCCAGAAATCGCACTCACGTCCGTCCATCTCATCAAAGAGCCCGGAGAAAGGATAAACCGGCCCGTAGCATGATGAGTTGCAGAGGATCAGCTCGTCATACTGCCTGAAAAAGGAACTCTCCTTCGACAGCAGAAAGTCTTTCCATGCCCCGAAGTCAAAGCCTTTGTTGTCCCTCTGGTAAATTTCGTATCCTTTCGACTCAAGCTTTGCCCTGGACTGGGGAAGGAGGCTCCCGTTTACAATAAATACTGTCTCAGCTATTTTGGACAGTGCCTCAAGATAGTAAAAAACGAAGGAATTTACTCTTCCGGATTTATTGTAAAAGGAAAAAAGCGCCAGTCTTTTCATACGAAAGCCCGCAAAACACTGATTCACGAAAACCTTACTGAACCCGCGCGAACTCTGCCGGCCGGATGCTTACTGTTCCGCCGTCAGAAACGGACAGCAGGCGCTGCAGCTCCATGCTGCAGGGAAGTGCACTGCCCGCAGGGTGAACCTGTCTGCCGGAGTAATGGTTCAGACCAGGCGGCCATTCTGCCGCCTTGCTCTGTTACAGGTTTTAGCAAGTCCGTTCAGAGTCCAGGCCTCCCAGGGCTGAATCATCCCTCTCGTGCACGGGACTCACGCCCAACCGTACTGCCTCAGAGGTCAGACCTCGATGCCGGCCTTTTCAGAATTTCTCGCGTTACCGACAAAAATCACCTCGCCGAGAAGCTTTACGGCGATCTTGACGGTGCCATCATGCCTGATGGCGAAAATGCCGTCTCCTTCAGACATTCTCTTCTCAAAAAGATCAGGATCGGTGAATACTTCAGGCTGATGCCCTTTCTGCCTCGCAAGAGAAAGGTAAATCGAAACAATGGAGTCAGATGAAGGATATTCCCTGGTGAAGTCACGCACGCGGCGCATGTATGACGGGAACATCACGGAGATAACCTGCTGCGAGGCGGCGCAGTTCGCCTTCTTCTCCTCGGTCGTGAACGAGCCTTTCTCATGGTGCGCCACATAGAGCCCCGGGAAGAGGATATTCCTGAAGCCGTCAAGCTCAGCCCTCTGGCACCATTCATTCTCCTCGCCGTAGCCGCGTCCGAAGAGCGCCTCGTTGAGGCCGCCGATTTTCTCCCAGACCTTTCCTGAAACTGCCATGCAGAACCCGTGTCCGGTAGGGAGATTTATATACCGGCCTGCGCCCGAGCTCCTTATGGCCTCGTTGATCCCCTCAAGCCCGAATTCCTTCAGAAAAACGTCATTTCTTTCCCTTCTTTCAAAGAACGGGAACGAGAAGATGTTGCACCGGTTGGAAAGCGGCGTGACTGATGAGATTTTCTCATCCTCCAAGAGAGGCTTCATGATGCGGCCGAGCCAGCCTGAGGGGACCTCGGTGTCAGAGTTGAGCATCACGAAGTTGCCGCAGCTCTCGAGTGCTTTCGCCGCGCCCCTGTTGATGCTCTTCACGAATCCGAGGTTGGTCTCGTTCTTTACAAGCACGCAGTCATCGCGGCCCTTTATGGCATCAGAGAGGAATTCCGCGGTCTCTGCACCGGAGCAGTCATCAACGAAGACGAACAGGTGCGGGAGGTCAGTATTTTTAAAGAGCGAGGGAAGCAGCACTTTGAGGTGCTCAATGCCGTTGTACACCGGAATGACCACTCCGACCGCTGCACCGAGTCCTTTCTTAGCGGACTTGCCAGAAGGGACCCCTTCAGCATGCTCCCCGTAATCTGCGAGATCTGCGAACTTGATGTACTCGAAATGCTCTGCCGTGATGACATTTTTCCCGGATCCGAGGGATCTAAGGACAGATCTCCTGCCCCCTGGGGTTTCTGCTTTTCCGGACAGTGCCCCGCATCTCTCCTCTGCGTCGAGGATTATCGCAGAGAGAGCCTTGTAATAGACTGAAGGCGACGAGGTTTTCTCGTAGTTGAGCCGGACCTGGCGGCTCATCTTCAGGTACTCGTCATCAGTCATGTCGAGGCATCTTATGATGATGTCACGGAGCTCAGCGGTGTTCCCCGGCTCATAGACGAATCCAGCATTGCTGTCCGCAAGGTACTTCGCTCCGACATGCGAGGTGACAATCACGGGCTTCCCGAGCATGGCAGCCTCAATCGCGACCCTTGACGACGCCTCCTCAAGAGACGGCACAATGAAGAAATCAACTGTGCTGAAAAGGTCAAACTTGTTGTCAGTCACCTGGCCGCACCAGACAATATCCGGAATATTCTTCGTGACTGACTCAAGCTTCAGCCCCAGCTCAGGGTTCGGGCATTCCTTCCCGTATTTGCCGATGAAGAGCAGCTTCCACTTGTCCTTATATCCCGGAGTCGCTGAAATGTACATGAATGCGGCAGCCGCCGATTCCTGGGCTTTTCTCTTATGCACGCTGCCGACAACCGCGAACGTACGAACACTGCCGCTCCCCTGAGCAGGCGTGTTCTTCTTTTCCGCGTCATCCGGCCTGAAACAGTCATTTATGAAATTATTGATATACCTGCACTTGATTTCGTATTTTTCATTGACGCAGTCAGCAACGTACTTGCTTACGCAGAGTATATTCTCAGAGTCGCCGAGGAAGCGCTCCCGGCAGCCAGGAATTATGTCAAAGTAATGCTCAATCGACGGCAGATCCTCCCGGATGAACCAGAGGTGAGGGATATTGAGCTTCCGGCAGAGCCCGGCGTAAGCCCCCATGATAATGGTGTTGACAATCACCAGATCATAGCTCTTCACAATGCTCTCAGCTTTCTCAACGCATTTTGTCGAGTTCGGGAGGAGGAAAACGTCCGCGCCTATGCCGTCATACATATGGAGATCACTCACATGCGGAGTGTTCTTCACGGCGATGTCGACTGTGTATCCGTCCGCAATGAGAAGCTTTGCGATATCGAGGAGCGATGCCGGCGCGCCTGTCACGGTGAACTCGTGCCCGATGAAGAGAACCCTCTTTGAATTCTGCTGCCATACCCCGTACCGGTCCGGTGCTAGGTAAACTGTCCTGACAGCCTCTTTGTCATGCCCCGCGAGCCGCATGTAGCTGTCATTGAGGCAGTTCTCCTCAGCATTGATTATGGTTTTGCCATTGTCCGCTGCGACGGCTGCAACAGCAACAGGAGCTGCATCCGCAGTACGTTTCTTCTTCGTGATCTGTATGCCGAGGAAGCGCCATTTGTTCTTCCCTTCAATCTCTGAATGTGAGTAGACAGAAAACGGCAGGCCGAAGAGGTAGATTTTCTTTCTGTAGTCAGTCTGGTTGATTTTTTTCACGACTCTTTTGTACAGCGTGATTTTCCCGAGGGAAACCGTCTCGTTTCCGCCCTGTTTCAGCCTTTTGAACATATCTGACGTCACCCGAATTCAATTATTCCCAGCACGAATTAACATGCATTATTTTAACATACGTCCGGCTTTGCCGGCATGCATGTTTTAAGCTCAGAGGTACTTCCCGATGAGCTCATAATGGACCACAGGGCAGATGCCGTAGACCTTAAGGTCAGGGAACCTGTCCAAATACGAATGCACCCTGAAGCCGCTGCAGGGCTTAAGCACCTCAGACGCACCGTGCGAAAGATAGTATGAATACGGATCAAACCCCTCCGGGAGATCACCATGCTTCTCACGGTACTCCTTAACGTAGTAATCAGGACTGAACTTCGCGGATTTCTTAAGGATCTCAGTTCCGTGCTCGAGCATATATTTCCTGACGTCCTCATAGGAGCAGAACACCGTTCTTTTTCTGCTGAATATGAAGTAATGCTCGAGCGGGGAGATCCTGAACTCTGCGCAGTCAGGATTGACCTTCAGGTAATCCTCGGTCGTGAGGTTCCTCGAGGGATCGCGGTTCTCCTTCCAGCCGTGGTGAATATAGTGGCTAAAAGGATCAGCCTTGGCATTCGCGACATCAGGGTTCTTCTGCAGGTAGTTGCCGGCATCCCAGATTTCCTTCTTATCAGCGAAGAACTCTGCGAGGGCCTTACCGGCATCCCTGAGCTGATGCCTGACAGAGCGGCGGCGTCTCCCGATGAGGAATGACTCTATTGCGCCGGAAACGCCGCGGCGCCTGTTCTCCGGAGCCTCCACCCTCCCGATTTTCCCGACGAGCTTCGGGAGCGATGAGTAGCCGTAAACCCTGAAGAGCTTCTCGTTCAATGTCCGGTCAATGTAGTAGAGACTGTTCATGTAGGATGCAGCAGCAGCATCAGAGTGAACCCACGCTGCATAGTACCCGGATGACTGGGCGACAAACGGATGAATGCGCTCTATCGCGTGCAGTATCGTGCCGTTGTCAGCGACCGGCTCCTCCGGGAGATCATCATATGTCCACTGCTTGCTGAAAAGCTTCCTCATTGCCGCGGTCCTGCACCAGAACATGTCTCCGTACGGGGCCACGGGCTTCTCGTCGAAAGGCACACCAAGCTTCAGTGTATTGATGAGCTCGGTAATATAGCGCTTGTTCCCGGGATGCATCTTGTACTCATTGGTGTAAAACCTGCTGAATATAAGGGGAGGCATAACAGCGACGCCGAGCTTCGGGTGGGTCTCGAATTCATTGAGGATGTTTGTTATATACGCATTCGAGTACAGCATGGTCTCCATGCACTTCATGAAGAACTCATGCGTTGTCTCCTGGTTCTCGTTGTGCGGGCTCTTCTTGTCATGGACGAAGCAGAGGTAATCATAGGAGTCAAAGAGCGGAGCGCAGTCGATGAGGTAGGTCGAGACATCGCGGCCCTTGTTCCTTTTCTTTATGAACTCCACCTTTGAAAAGCCTGAATCCGCGAGTTTTTTTCTCCCGGCCTCCAGCGTACCGTCATCGCTTGCCACAAAATAGAGATCCGCGAGCCCCTCGGCATTCCTTACATAGGAGAGGCACTCGTCAACGTTCTCCTCGTAGTACACATAACAGACCACCGCGGTTTTCCGTGCTGGATTCAGGAGTCCGGTGCTTACTGATGAACTCAGAATATAGTTGAGGTTCAGGTTCTGCCTGAGGACGCTCATTTTCTGCGTCCTGAGGAGGTTCTGCCAGATCATGCCTGTGTCGTACCCGGTGTTATTCTCAATCCACCTGAGGCACTTTCCTGCGTTCTGCCCCCGCCCCACATCGAAAAATGCCGCGTAGCCGGCGGTGAATGCCTTTCTCTTCACGAAGGGGAACTTCCTGTCCCGGACAAGGATGTCAGGATAAAGGACAGCGCAGTCAGGATGCTCGCTGCTCCCGATGAAGCTGCCGTACGTGAACCCAGCTCTTCTAAGCACATCGGTGAGCTCGATCTCAAAAAGATAATCCTCAAGAGAGGTCTGGATCCGCAGGATATTCCGGAAAAAATCAGCAAAGACAGACGACGTGATGGCTTTCTTCCGGAAAACCATAAAATAAGTCTCGAGGTGCTCGCTGATCCTCTGCTGCGCGGTCATTCCCCAGAAGTCTGACTGCTCATCCCTCCCGTCCATCTCCCGGAACACATCCTCCAGGGGATACAGGGGCCCGAAGAACGAATTGTTGCAGAAGATGAGCTCGTCATACTCTCTGATCTCATCAAGCCTGCCGTTCACGAACCTCTGGTAGGCCCAGGCGTCAAAGCCGGCTTTCTTTATGACAATAATCTCGTCAGTGCAGCCCTCAAGAGCCTTCCTGCCGCTCTCGGAAAGAACGCCCTTCACCAGGCAGGAGATTTTCGAGGCGGTTTTACGCAATGCCCGGAGGAAAAACACGACGTAATCATCGACAATTCCGTCCCTGTCATAAAAACAGTAAACAGCCATGCGTTTTGTCATATAAAGGATCCTCTGCGGGGAATTGCCTGCCATAGAGGCAGTGAGCGGCGACAGACGCCGGATTAAGCCTGTTCTGAAAGAATGATCATGCCTGACGTGTCCCGTACGCCCGGAACTTTGACTTCCGGCAGCTCATGCAGAACCGCCGGGAGCTGGAAAGCCATCTTTTGTTTACTTTCTTCTCCAGACCGTGCCGTTCGGCCCGTCCTCAAGGACAATGCCGAGCTCCTGCAGCCTGTTCCTTGCGGCATCGGCTGCCTTCCAGTCTTTCCTGGATCTCGCATCATTGCGCTCCTTCACCAGGGCCTCAATCTCGGCATCGCCGCCCTCACCGCCTGATGAGCTGCCGCCTTTGAGGAAACTCTCCGGATCGTCCTGCAGGATGCCGAGGACACCGCCGAGTTTTTTGAGCATCAGCCCTGCACTCACTGCGGCCGCGTCGTTCTTCTCCTTCAGGCTGTTGACTTCCCTCGCGAGCTCGAAGAGCACGGAGAGCGCGAGAGGCGTGTTGAAGTCATCATCCATCGCCTCGCGGAAACGCTTCTCGTATTCGGAGAAAGAGTCATCGCCTTCGGCTGACTCAGGGAGCTCGAGGCCGCGGAGCGCTGTATAGAGCCTCGCGAGCGCTGCCCTGGCCTGCTCGAGGTTCTCCTTCGAGTAGTTGAGCGCGGTGCGGTACTGCCCGGAGAGGAGGAAGAACCTCACTGCCTCAGGAGCATGCTCCTTCAAAACATCGCGGATGGTGAAGAAGTTCCCGAGGGACTTAGACATCTTCTCCTTGTTGATCATCACCATGCCGGAGTGGATCCAGGTGTTGACATAGGTCGTGTGGAATGCGCTGCAGCTCTGCGCGATCTCGTTCTCATGGTGCGGGAAGATGAGGTCGGAGCCGCCGCCGTGGATATCAAATTTGTCACCGAGATACCTGTGGTTCATCGCCGAGCACTCAATATGCCAGCCGGGGCGTCCCTTGCCCCAGGGAGAGTCCCACTCGGGCTCGCCGGGCTTTGACATCTTCCAGAGGACGAAGTCATAGGGGTTATGCTTGCTCTCCTCGACTCCGACACGCGCGCCGGCGCGGAGGTCGTCAAGCTTCTGCCCAGAGAGCCTGCCGTACTCGGGGAAGCTGTCAATCGAGAACATCACGTCACCGTTTCCCGCGACATAGGCATTGCCGTTGTCAAGGAGCCTCTTCACGATGTCGATGATGCCGTCGATGTTCGCTGTCGCATGAGGCTCGATGTCAGGGCGGAGCATGCCGAGCGCGTCAAAGTCGCTGTGCATCTCCTTTTCCATGCGGGAGGTCAATGAGCTTATCGGCTCATGGTTCTCGGCGGCGCGCTTTATGATCTTGTCATCGACGTCGGTGACGT
>Ga0256404_1009405_pt1 | contig 14042 bp, 8 predicted proteins | sample RumenRJG_01DNA_FD_185990 | JGI IMG/M metagenome (GOLD analysis project Ga0256404, IMG submission 185990) | Bovine rumen microbial communities from Lethbridge, Alberta, Canada - RJG_01 | ecosystem: Host-associated > Mammals > Digestive system > Stomach > Rumen | place: Canada: Alberta | collected...
AGGGACATATCCATTCATTCGAGACCTTCGGCTCGGTTGACGGGCCCGGGGTGCGCTTCGTCGTGTTCGTGCAGGGCTGCCGCATGCGCTGCCGCTACTGCCACAACCCCGACACCTGGAAAATCGGGGAGGGGGAGCTCTGGAACGCAGAGGACATCATGAACAGGGCGCTCCGCTACAAGCCCTACTGGGGAGCTGATGGCGGCGTCACCGTGAGCGGCGGCGAGCCTCTGCTCCAGATTGAGTTCGTCACCGAGCTCTTCGAGCTCCTGAAGAAGAACGGCATCAACACCTGCCTCGACACTGCGGGCGGGCCGTTCAATGACGATCCGGAGTGGCTTGCGGCGTTCGACAGGCTGATGAAGAGCACCGATCTCGTGATGCTCGACATCAAGCATATTGACTCCGCGAAGCACAAGGAGCTTACCGGCATCCCGAACGAGAACATCCTCGAGTGTGCAAGGCACATGGACGGGCTCGGGACCAAGATGTGGATCAGGCATGTGCTGGTGCCCGGATACACCGACAGCGACGAGCAGCTCAACGGGATCCATGAGTTTGTCAGCCAGCTCAGGAACGTAACCAGGGTAGAGGTGCTTCCTTACCACATGTTCGGGAAGTTCAAATGGGAGAAGCTCGGCCTCAAATATACGCTTGAGGACGTCGATGTTCCGACCGATGAGAGTGTGAAGCACGCGAAGGAAATCCTGCACGCGGGGTGATGCCCTCACTTCCACGATATCCCTTCTTTTGCAAAGCCGGCTGAGCTCATAACCATGGGCACGTGTGCTTCAGCCGCTCACTTCCACGATATCCCTTCTTTTGCAAAGCCGGAGAGATCCGGCTTTTTTCGTTTTGCCATAAAAACATCGTAGTTCTCTGCTGACAAATGACACCATGCGAATTGAATTAGTGCCAGGCAATGAGCTTCCTTGGATTGCTCTCTGATTTCATTATCAGTTAAAACAATTTCTTTAATGAATAACATCTAAATCACAAAAAAACTTGTAATATGAGATATTAGTTCATATATATCGATCTGCGCATGGTCATTGTCAGGATCGTCTGAATTATTAATCGCTAATCGTTCTGAGCCGTGAATGCTGGTTTTTAACTGCAACCGGGAAATTTCTTAAGGAGGGTTCAATGGGGTTGAACAGCTTTACAATTACAAAGGAGAGAGCTCTTCCCATTTTTATTCTGGCAGATACAAGCGGAAGCATGATCGGAGAGAAAATTCAGGCGGTCAATAATGCCATAAGGGAAATGATTGCCGCACTGAGAAATGTAAATGATGTCAGGGGGGTATTCAAGGTCAGTATCATCACTTTCGGCGGCGATCAGGTGGATGTTCAGCAAAATCCGACCGATGTTAAATCAATTGACTTTCATGAGCTCACAGCATCCGGCAGAACTCCCCTTGGCCAGGCAATCGAAGTCGTAACCAGCCTCATTGAAGACCGAGAGATAGTGAAATCCAGTGACTATCTTCCTACCGTCGTTTTACTTAGTGATGGCTATCCGACCGATTTCCCCGGATCCAGATCAGCATCTTATGAGCGGTACCTTGAATGGGATCCGATTAAAAAGATGCATGAGGGGAAGCGCAGCAGCAAATGCCTTAGAGTTGCAATTAATGTTGACGCCGGTAGTGACCTTAATATGCTCAGGGCTTTTCTGAATAACGGAACAGAGCCGATGATGGCGGCGGATGCAGACGGAATTGCCAAGCTCTTCAAGTGGGTAACGATGTCAACCATCAGCAGAATGTCGAGCGTCAACCCAAATGATATCAAGAGCTTTTTGAAGTTTGACGACGACGATGATGACGATGAAGTAATCATATGATCATCCACGAAGTTTGGAATAATTTTCAGGCTGCCGGATATTCAGTTACAGGCAGAAACCATGCTGAGGCAGGAGCGGTCAATCAGGACAGCATAAAGATCGGAAAGTGCGGTCAGGGCGGCTGTTTTATGGTCCTTGCAGATGGCGTATCATCGGCGGCTCATGCAAAGGAGGGCTCATCGGCGGCAGTTGAAGTGGTAAGCGAGATTGCTGAACAGACAGCATCAGAAATCATTTGTTCTGATCCGGGCGAAATTCGCAGAACAATAGTGAGGCGATGGAAGAACCGTTTTCAATCCTGCTGGAATGACTATGCCACTACGCTTAACTTTATCGTTGCGTGCAGCGGCCGGCTTATTGCCGGGCAGATTGGTGATGGAATAATTGCCATAAATGCTGATGGAAAGGAGCTTCTTCTTGCAGAAGAGTCTGAATTTTATACAACTGAAACTACAGCATTATGTGAGGCGGTGCGGCAGAAAGACTTCAGGCTTAAAGTTGTCAGCCCGGTTAGGCGGGTGTCAGCATATCTTGCGTCAGACGGAATAGGAAAGGAAATCTCTCATACGGCGATATTTGACCTCGGGAAATATCTGGAAGAGCTTCTGCAAAAACAGAAACATGAAATCGATTCCGAGCTGATTCCATGGATAGAAGGGCTTGACAGAAAGAACGGAGATGACAAGACGATTGGTTTTCTAAGGTGGGAGTGCCAGTTATGGTGAATCTCGAAGGAAAAATGATAAGCACCGTATCAGGAAAGCAGTACATGATTACAGAACCTGCCGGGGATGGAGCCGAGGGGGTTGTCTACAACGAGCAAAGCGGAAACTTTCTGATAAAGCTGTATAAAAAAGGCAATCCCATTCACAATGCCAAAAAGCTGCAGAAACTTCAGTGGCTTATCCGGCAGCATTATCCCGACCAGTTCATTAAACCATTGGATATAGTCGAAAAACCGTATATCGGGTATGTAATGCAGAAAGTCAAGAACCATTCGTCTCTTAACAGACTGCTTGTACCTTCGCGGGATGTGTCATTCACGGAATGGTACAACCAGCAGACCGGAGGCCTTAGAAGAAGGTTTTTTATCGCATACCAGATTGCATTGCAGTTTTCTCTTCTGCATGAGAGCAATCGTGCATACTGTGATATATCTGGCAATAATATTCTCGTAAATGAGGATCCGTCCAAAGCCTCAGTATGCATGATCGATATTGACAATATCTATATTCCGGGCGGTGACGCCGGCAATATTCTCGGCACGTCCCGGTATATGGCGCCTGAGATAATGAACCGGCAGATGGAGCCTGACATATTCACTGACGACTGGTCACTTGCTGTAATACTGTTTGAGCTCATCCGCGCTGGCCATCCATTCGTGGGGAAGATGATCGAGGACGGGACTCCGGAGATGGAGAACCAGGCCTACCTGGGCCTGTATCCTTATGTTGATGATCCTGAGACTGACATCAACAGAGCAACGCAGATGCTGCCTGCAGAGGCAGTTTTTACCAGCAAGCTGACAGAGCTGTTTGAGAAAACGTTTGTCAAAGGGCTTGCCAACCGGATGGAGAGAACACCGGCATTGGATTTTGCGCTGGCCTGTCTTGAGGCATCAAATAAGGTCATGAAGTGTCCTGACTGCGGAAACTGGCATCTTGCTAAGTGTTCGGGAGGAAAATACCCCTGCCCATGGTGTGATGCAGAGAATGAGCCTCCGGCCTTCCTGCAGTTTAAGGATCGATACGATGCTGATCTTCCTGGATCTCTGGTTAAAGGAGAGAAATTCCTTGAGGACAAAGATGTTAATTCGTTTGTACTGCGGAAAGAGGTAAACAGAGTTACCGACAATTATGTATCAAATCTTTATGTGAAGAGAGATGCCTTTTCAAAGCCCGTCAATCAGTACTTCACCGTCCGTATGGCCAAGAACGGACATTATTACATTTTCAATGACGAAAATAATGAACTGTATCTTCAAAAAAAAGGTGATGATAGCTGGATTCCAGTCAGAAAAGAAAACTGCCCGAAGCAGATAGATAAGGGGGATCGCCTGTGTTTCGAGAATAAAGCCAATTTGAATAAAAAAGTGATTGACGGAAGCAGGAACAAATACAGGGGATTGCTGTTCCGTTATGCGATCCTGAGGTAGGAGAGAGTCAATGAAGGCAGAAGACATCATCTGGGGCGGCAGTCAGAACAAGTGCGAGTTTGAAATAAGTCCTGATCTTGACATCCCCGAAGGGGAACTTGTTGCTCTGGAATACGACTACATCAGGGAACGCTATGTGCTTAAATTCAGAGGAGCGCCTGCCGTCCTCGATGTAAGAGCAAACAGCAGGAATACGCTTGACAATATTTACCTTGCTGGGAATTCCCCTGCAACACTGGTTCGTGTTACAGATCATGACGATAAAAGCTATATCGCAGATATTAAGGTTTTTCAGTCAAGGATTCAGTTCAACAGGCTTCAGTCTATAGAGATTAGAATCGGCGACAATATAGTCCAAAGCCGCAACATGCCTGTTAAGCAGCGCGATGAGCCAATCAAGTACCTGAATGAGGCATTCAAGTACGGTGACATGCTGTTTGTAAAAGGCTATGGAAGACAAGGCACGGGTTTCTCCATACTTTCAAAATCCAGAAAACTCAATGTCCGCCAGGAAAACAATGTCTACGTAGCAACCGATATAGTCCGTTATGATCCTAACAAGGCCGATTACGACAATGTATATATCCTTCAGGGGGCAATCAGCTTTGTAAATACTACAAACAGTGCAGCTGTAAGCCGCGAGGTGTCCCAGAAAATGGACAGGATAGTTGCCGGTGGTGAGTATTTTGATATCTGGGATGCCTACAACGACCTTGACAGGATTTTCTCGCTAAGGAAAGCAACAGAGTACGGAGTTGTGAAATACAAGTCGTGTACCTGTGCTCTCAGTGACTGTTTTGAGTACTGTTTTACGCTCGCCGATGGCGAGACGGCCAATTTCCCAAAGGGAGAAAGGATCGACTGCACGGAAGATAAAGACATCAGGAATATTGAGAATTTCACGGAGGCAAGGCAGGTTAAAGATATTTCCATGACATGTGTCGGGACATTTGAGAAATTGGATGGCAATAAATGCTACATCTTTGACCGCGATGGTGATTCGAAGAGAAAAATTCCGAGAGAGGGGTATCTTTTTGTATCAATTGCAGGCGATAAGGTCCGTCTGTTCAGGCGCGATGAGGCAAAGCAGAATATCCTGACAAATGAGGCTCCCATCAAAGATCTTTCACTCATGATCGAAAAAGGAGTGGCACCAGGCCTGAACAGCCGCAATGAGGCGCCGGTTACGGAGGCCCTGAAGAAGAAGTTTTCTGGTAAAACATTCAATGATGAGCAGCGTGATGCGATACGCGTCGCAATCAACACGCCTGATATAGGGCTGATACTGGGACCTCCCGGAACGGGAAAGACCACTGTAATAAAAGCAATAATCGCAAGGTTTGAGGAGTATTTCAGAAAGCATAATGATGCCCAGATACCAAGAATTCTTGTAAGCAGCTTCCAGCATGAGGCAGTGGAGAATGTCATTGTCGGAATGGACGCGAACGGTCTTCCTTCAGACAGAAAAGGTCACAAACGCGGGGAGGAGGACGAGCGAAGCATAAGCATCGTCGAATGGAGGGACAAGACCACCAGGGCCCTTCAGAATGAAATCAGCAGGCTGAGCCATATTGACAGTGAGGTGCATGAGACATTCAGGGACAGAATATATTCCTGGAAAGAAAAAGGGAGCGATCCGGCAGAGGGCATTGCCATGCTGCGTGAAATTTCTGATGGATGCCGTCTTAAGCTCCCGAAACAGCTGAATGACGATATTGATGAAATTCTTCTGCGATCATCCATTGATGCTCCTCAGGGGACATCTCAAAAAAAGATCCTGCAGTCTCTGGATGATGAGGCACGGGAACTAGCAAAGGAAATTCTCTTTTCGCAGCGTCTTACCAGAGAATCATATGAGGATGACGGCAAGCGCCGGATATACAGGCTGAAGGCCGCAATAGCGGAGAACATAATCGATAACGGCGGTGATACAGAATTCATCGATGCCGTTCTTGAGTCAAAAGGTCAGAATGAGGAGGCTTTTCAGGCATACGTTTCAGCTGTGGAGAGGCTTAAAGGTAAATACCTTGAGCATGAAAAGGTAAGCACAGCCATTTCTGATGCGTTGACAATAGAGCAGTGTCTTAAAAATGTAGATGGAGAGCTTGAAAAGCTGAAGCGGAAGAGCCTTGAGAACAGAGATGAGGCCATGGCCGATATTCTGAGGAATTACCTTGAGACAATTCAGGATGAGAAGGAAATAGAGCGGATAATCCAGAATTATTCCAATGTTACGGCTGCCACCTGCCAGCAGGCAATGGAGGTCGGCAGGCAGGCAACCAACAGGGACTATGACCTCGTTATTGTGGATGAGGCGGCCAGGGCCAATCCGCTGGATCTTCTGATCCCTATGTCAATGGGAAGGAGGGTGATACTTGTCGGAGACCACAAACAGCTCCCGCAAATGCTTGATCCTGATGTTGTAAGGCAGTTTGAGAATGATGATCGAATGAAGGACCTTGACGTTCTCAGGCAGAGCCTGTTTGAAAGATTGTACCGCTTTTTTGATCGGCCTGGCTCTTCTGTCAGGCGGACCGCCAGGTTGTCAAAACAGTACCGAATGAATCCTGTCATAGGAGAGTTTGCCAGCAGCAGTTTCTATAGTGAGTATCCGCTGGTCTCGTCTGAAGTTGATGTCGCATCAAAACAGCCTAATCTCGGCGGTCTATACAATGACCGGCCGATTGCCTGGATCAACCTCGATAAGAACCAGTATGGAACGGAGGAAGGAGGAATAAGCAAATCCAGAAAAGGTGAGGCAGAACGGATTTTAAAAGAGGTAAAAAGAGTATTCTCGAAAAATGCTCACAAGACAATAGGCATCATCTCATTTTACAGAAAGCAGAGCGAGCTGATTCGGGATCTTGCTAAGCGTGAACTGACGGATTCGCAGATTGAGAGAGTCAGCATCGGCACGGTTGATGCGTTTCAGGGAAAGGAATTTGATGTGGTTTTCCTGTCGTGCGTCAGGGCCAATAAGCATGACTTGAATGACAGACGGCACAGAGTAGGGCACATCGATGATGCCAGCAGGCTCTGCGTGTCGTTCACTAGAGCAAGGCAGCTGATGGTCGGTGTCGGTGACAGGGAGACTGTCGGGTGCGTAGAGGTGCTTGCAAGGTTTATATCAGAATGCGAGAAAGGAGGCTCGTACTATGAGTAAGTTCAGTACCGCTAGGGGTGTCCTTTCTTTCAGACAGTTTGACCGGCTTGATCCGGATCGCTATGTCACCAATGATCTTGCGTGGCCGGTTCAGATAGTGGAGTGCTATGCGAACAAGGTCTCAGATGATGTGCTCGATGCACTGGCCGAGGGAACTCTTGAACTGCTCAACGTTCCTGGCGTGTTTGCAAGGCATGTATCAGAGCTGCTGATGGTCGGTCCTGAGGTTATTGAGAGCATCGCGAGGGATCTGTTTGCTAAAGGTTTTTATGATATTGAGAAGAAACAGGTCACTGAAGCCGGCAGAAAATATCTTGAGGATAGGGATCTGGGAGAATTTCAGGAAGAGAAGGTCTTTGGCTGCATGTTTGTGAGCCGTATAGACGGAGAGGTATTCCCGTACTTCTATGAGGGAAAGCTTCCATGGCCGAGATCATATGATGACATAAACTTTTTGCTCTTCGATCGCGACAGTCAGCCGGGAGTTTTAGACGGAGACAGGAATGATGCCGTGGACAGGATCAATAAGGCATTCCATCGCTACGGACGGATTACGAAAAGTTCCAGAGATCAGGAACGAGGCAGAGAAAACTCAAGTGAGATCGAATTCTATGATGAGGAACTGACTGAAGAGTCCTTCGATGAGCCGGAGACTCTGGCTGAAAAAGAAGAAATCAGGGATCTCAAAAACGCAAGGGTCAAGATTCTTAAGACCCCGCCAAGGGACGCCTATGTACGCGCAAGACTGGTAGTTGAGAAAGGTGCTCCTGAAAAGTTCAAGGTTGAGTCGCCTTTCACTGAAAATATTACCTCATGGTATTCCGACTGTTTTCACAGGATGCGCGAGAATCATGAGCTGATCGGCACTGGCAACAATGGAGAACAGGAACTTGGAACTTTCTGTGAGAGCATTACCTCACAGTTCTATCAGAAGTTTCCTGAAATGCTTAAGGGCAATTTCGAGCAGTTTGTCAAAAACCGCTACCCGATGATGCTTTCGTGCAGTATAAAACCAATCTGCCTCGAAAAATACAGGGAGGTTTTCAATTATGTAAACCTGTATGAAAAGCGCGAAATCAATGCCAGCACTATTGTGACAGAGTCAGTGAAAGCACTTGAAATGATCCTTAACAATTATATAAAGCGCGTTCACAAGGCAGATATTATCCAGAAGTACAGGAACACGATTCAATATAAGAATGAAATTGTGGACATGTTTAAAAACCTCGGAATTACAAATTGTTACGGGCTGATGTCAGAATCAGGGAAAACTGATAGCTACGGAAGGATCGGCAGACAGTCAATAATGTCCCATTTTTATGGGAGCAGGAGCGGACATTCTGTGGTCGAGAAATATTATTTTCTGGTTGCTGAGGCATATTTTGAGGAGAAATCGCATTTCAGAAAGCTGTTGCTCAATGAAGGACCAGACATTATTGAAAAACTGGATTTTGCCAGCAACGTCCGCAACAAGTTCGGTGCGCATAATGACGGGGACAGACCTTCTGAAATATCAGAACAGGAATATGAAAAGTTCCAGCAGGATTTCGAGAAAGTAACACAGCTTTTATTGAAGTACATTGACTAAGGGGCAGATATGTCAAAGAAAAGCAGGAGCAACAGCAGACCAGCAGCACCATCCCTGAGTGAAGAGGATAAGGCATTACTGCAGCGTGCGAAGGAGGCTATTAAAAAAGCTCAGCCTGAGGGAGAAGCCCTTAAGCAAATGTATCTTGAAGATATTGAGAAACAAATGGATGCTCTGAAAGATACGAAGATCAAGGAGCTCGATGATTGGAAAAAAAGCGAGGAAGAAACTTTCAAGCAGCAACTTAAGGAAAAGCATAACGAGCTTGTTCAGAAAATTGAAGAGCTAGAAAGGCATAAAGGTGATCTAAACACTGAGATCGATGGGCGTAAGCTAGAAGCGGAAAAACTGGCAAAGGAGAATTCTGAAGCAAAGGACAAGGCCCAAAAAGAGGCTGATGGGATTATTGCCCAGGCTCGCGATGAGGCCTCAAAGCAAAATGCAGCTGTCCTGAAGGAAAATGAGGAGCTTAAAAAAAGTAACGAGAATAAGAAACAGGAGCTCGAAGATAAGGAACTTGAACTAGAAGCGCGAGAGGATAGTCTCCGTATTACAGAGAAAAGAGTTTCAAAACAGAAGGAGATATATGAGCAGGCCAATCCTGACGAGCTTGAGGCGCTTAAACAGAGGCTGAAGTTGCAGAACGAGCAGATTGAGTCAATTCAGTCAGAATACGAGGCGGCACAGCGGGAACTGAACAGGATACGTATTGCGGAGATACATAGGGATGGCATTTCACTTGAGGAGCTGCAGAAAGCCAACGAAGATTTGCTCAAGCAAGTTGAGGAGCTAAGAAACAAGAGTGAGCGTTTTTCTGAGTACGAGCTTTCTGAAATGCAGAGGGCTCTGAATGCGGAGCCTGAATATAAAACTCAGATAAACAATTTAAGCCGAGAGCTCTCTGAGCGCAAGACTGAACTTACAAGAGTAAACAACAGTATTCTGGAGTATGAGCAGCTGCGCTCCCAGCTAGATCTTCTCCGTACTCTCAATGAGCATCTCCGCAGTGAGCTCGACAATACAAAAAGAATGCTCGAGAGCAATGTCGGTGAGATATGTCCGGCACTTACAAGCATTGATGTGGAGGAGAGCACGGAAACAGGCCTGAGCTATGTTCGTTACAAGGAGCGCCAGACACACAGAAACAGCAGCAGAATAAAAAAGCTCAGCGATGTCGTGGACCATGTCAGAAAGTATGCCGCTTCACGTGAGAAGCCTCTTTTCTACACAGAAAAGGATCTGCGTGCATTTCTCGCAGGTCTTGCCGCTTCGCCTCTCGCTATCCTCCAGGGTATGTCAGGCACAGGCAAGACCAGCCTGCCAAGGATTTTCTGCGATGCGCTGATGGGTGAGATAAATATAGTTCCAGTTGCGTCATCGTGGAGAGACCGCAATGAGCTGCTCGGGTACTATAACGATTTCAGCAAGAAGTTTACGGCAAAGGAATTCACCTGTGATCTGTACAGAGCAGGCTGCGAAAGGTACAAGAATGCCATTTGCTTCATTGTCCTTGATGAAATGAACCTCTCACGCGTGGAATACTACTTTGCCGATTTTCTTTCAGTCCTTGAGGACAAAAAGGAGAACTGGAAGATCCGCCTTGTCGATACTGATATGAGGCAGCTTCCTACTGAAATCTCTCCTGCCGTTATTGCTGAACTTCAAAATGACGGGAAGGAACAGAGCAGGGAACTTCTGGATATTGTTAATAGACTATATCCAGGCTGTAAACTGTCAGACAATAACAGCGAAACAATATCAGCCAGTGACAAGCAGCAGCTTATTTCCTTCCTTGCTGAAAGACAGAAAAAGACTGACACACCGGCAAACTGCCGGATCGGTGGACCTCAGAACCTTATAGACGGAAATACAATCCAGATCCCCAGAAATGTCTGGTTCATAGGCACCGCGAACCGCGATGAGTCCACATTTGAAATTACTGACAAAGTCTACGACCGCGCCCAGGTGCTGAATTTCAACAGCAGGGCCGAAGGCCAAAGAATTGATGATGATTGTCAGGAGGTCTACCTGACCTATGATGAGCTTTCTGGCATGTTCAACCAGGCTGTCAGCAACAAGAACTGGAGACTCAGGGATGAGGATGAGGTCCTGCTTCAGGAGATTGAGCAGATCCTGAAGAAATATTTCAAAATTTCATACGGAAACAGAATCCAGGATCAGATGAACCGGTTTGTACCGGTTTATGTTGCTGCTGGCATGTCAAATCCGAATAATAAACCAGCAGATTTGATTCATGAGGCAATTGATTATCAGCTGACCAATAAGGTCCTGAGAAAGCTTGAGCACGAGGATGAGCTGAACAAAGAGGGTGCTGGGAAACTGCGCAAAATCTTTGAAGACAACGATCTGAATCAGGCCGCCGATTTCATTATCTGGAAGACCCCTGGACAAGAGGCTTAATAGGAATGGCTGTTTTCCTCATTGACAAGCAGGATCACAGGACTGAGCTTAAGTCCGGCCGTACCAATTACGCATTGCCGCATTCTGGCTCTGTACTTGTTAATGGTTTGATATCGCCGATGATATTCATCAATGGAGACTCATATTCTGCAGAAAACGGCTCGAAGAAAATTCCAATTACAGAATCCTCTCTTGAAATAGAGGCTGACGGGGCAAGTTATACCCTGCATGTTCTCTGCGGTGAGCTCGCTGAAGAGACAAAGTTTGACTATAACGTATTCGGTGATGCATACCGCAGAAATCTCCTGAACGGAACCATCAGTGAGAAACGGCTTTTCTCTGCTTTTGAGGAACAAAATAAGGAGTTTCGTCTGTCACTATGCACATTTAACCGGAAATTCGACTCGATCACAACTGATATACCGGTTGAGGAGATGGACACATGCGCTAAAAAGCTCCCTCATATTTTTCAAAGACCAAGACTGCATCTTAAGCAGATCAATGAGATAAGGCCTGCTTCGGTGGTTTCAAGAATCGGTCAGGAGTCAATACGCTACCTGGCATCCCACAGCGAGCATTGGAAGGGGATCAGGGTAAGCGGCCTGGTTCCTGAGAGGCTGCTGGCAAGAACTCTGGAGGATGACTGTGCAATCTATGAAAACCTCGCGGTCAAAACTCTGGTTGACAGACTGTACAGGAGCATGAGGGCACTACGTGATGAAAACCTTGACTGCTCCATGCAGATGCAGTGCGATGATGGGCATTCAGTAAGTTCTGAACTGAAGAGCTATTACCGTGCTCGTGACCTGCTGTTTCGTGACATGGATGATGACAAGTTAACCTTGAATCAGCTTATGCTTGAAGAGCAGCTGGAGCATATCCGCAATATTCTCGACAGTCTGAGAAAGTGCCGGTCGGCACCGCTGTACAGAGCTCTGAAAAAGTACAAGTCTGTTACTGGCAGGCTGAAAAAGACCAATATCTTCATGATGGATCAGTATTACAAGGAGGCCTACCGTCTTTGGGAACTTATGAGCAGAAGGAATGAGTCGCCTGTAGAAAATCCGGCAAAGGAAATTACGGATGAGTACGAGATTTTCTGCAAGGTTATCTTTGTGTTTGCCTTGAGATTTTTCCGCTTTGAGCCTGACAAGCCAGACGCCGATATCATGCAGAATGGCAGGTTCATAAAGGATATAAAATATTCTGCAAATCACTGGCATGTGGTTGTCAATGACATTCCTCTTGATGAAATAAACATCAATGCTTTTGAATTTGAGATGCGCATTGAAAAACCTATAGAGGTTAACTTGCGAGACCTTGATATACCAGATACGCTTACTGGATATGGTTTATGCAAAACTGTTAAGAACGGGCGTCTTGTTTTTGAAAGGACACTGGATGATAAAGAGCAGGAGCTGCTGATTAAAGAGCTGGAGCGGAACTGGACAGATGACGGGAAAAGAAAATACTGCGCCAAGGAAGCAAAGAACAGATTTTATGCTGCGTTCAATAATTACAGACCTGACTCTGTGCGTGTATTGCTGATTCCGTGGAAATACTCACTGCCTGATGATAAAGAGGAGGCTGAGCAAACAGTTTTGAAAGTGCTGGAGAAGGTACCTGTCGGGAACTACAACAAATGCTTCCTTCTCACCATATCACGGCCGAATGAGTACTCGAACATCAAGGATACAGCAGCGCTTCACGGAATGCTTAACTATGGATGGGCAGATTCATTGAATGGAAGCACCGAAAACAATTTTGGTGTGATTCCTATAGGAACTGGGGATATAAATTCATACAGAAGACTCACAAAAATACTTTTGGAGCAGATGATAGCTCTGGATCAAGAGAGGAAAATATGCCCAATCTGCGGGCAGCCACTGAACCAAGGGCAGGGGAGCAACATAAAGTTGTGCAGAGCCTGCGGTTTTCAGATAATCGATACAAAATGCAGCTCATGCGGGAAGGAATATACTTTCACAAGATATGATCCTCCGAAGGTTACCTCATCTGAGTCAGATCTTCCGGGGTTTCAGGTGATTTCAGAGGAGAACAGGCTGGGATTCAAGAATATCACAAATATGAGAATCCATGGGGAGCAGCTTGATCCGGTTTGCCCATACTGCGGTCATAGCTCTGAATGAATACATTTTTACAATCAAAATATGGCCTACTGTGCCAGAAAGTGTGAAGTACTGACAGGGGCTCTCGCTCTGGCCTTGACGCGCTGTGCCGCGGTCGGAGAAGGCTCCAGCCGCATTGCGCCCAGGTCAGCATGCTCTTAATCCTTCGGGGAGAAAGCGGCCATTCTGCATCCCGCCATCACCTACGCCTTCCCATTCGCCTTTCCCATGACGGTTACAGCCATAAGCCTCTTATCTTATAATTGCAGGGCTTAAGGAAAATTCCCGCGGGAGAGATGATGAAGCTTCATGAGGCGCTCAAGAAAGTATTCTGGCAGTTCGGCATAGCCGTCCTGCAGGAGAAGCGCCTCATCTTCATCCTCGCGGACTTCAGGGCCTTTGACGAGTATCCCGCGATGCGTAAGGTCATGGAGACCGTGGTCTCAGACGGCCACGGGAAGAGGCTTTACAGCAAGAGCCTCAAGCCTGAGAGCGATGAGGTGATAACCTGCGCACAGGGCGTCCTAAAGTCCCTCACTCTCGAGCGGAAGTTCGGAGCGGGCTACGCAAATTACGCCGTTGACTCCATCCTATATGCGCTCGGCCGCAAAGACGATGTCGCGGAGCCTGCCTCCCACGGCTTCGATCCCTTCGAGGACACCGGCTCCGGCGATGGCGGCGCTTCCGGGTCTCAGGAAAGCTCCGGCCAGGAAAACCCGGGAACCCAAAGCGGCAGCG
>Ga0256404_1009406_pt1 | contig 14040 bp, 17 predicted proteins | sample RumenRJG_01DNA_FD_185990 | JGI IMG/M metagenome (GOLD analysis project Ga0256404, IMG submission 185990) | Bovine rumen microbial communities from Lethbridge, Alberta, Canada - RJG_01 | ecosystem: Host-associated > Mammals > Digestive system > Stomach > Rumen | place: Canada: Alberta | collected...
TCAAGAATTTGCTAAGGAGGTAGTTAAGGATGGAGAAAAAGAGCATTCTAGATCCAATGCCTTTTACAGTAGATAGTTTCTTTACTACTCAAGAACAAAGAGATGAAGAAAAGAAAGAAAAAGTAGAGGAAATTAGTATTGATTTATTAGATGAATTTCCTAATCATCCTTTTAAAGTATTGAAGAATGAAGAATTATCTAAATTAGAAGAATCAATTAAAGATAATGGTGTATTGGAACCTATTATTGTAAGAAAAAAAGATGATAGATATGAAATAGTTTCAGGACATAGAAGAAAACTAGCAAGTACTTTAGTTGGGTTAAAAAGCATTCCTTGTATAGTTAGAAATATGAATGATGATGAAGCAACAATATATATGGTTGATTCTAACATGCACAGAGAAACAATTCTTCCAAGTGAAAAAGCAAGAGCATATAAGATGAAATTAGATGCTTTAAATCATCAAGGAAGAACTTCGGACCAAGTTGGACCGAAGTTAAGAAGTAATGAAATAGTTGCTAAAGATGTTGATGAAAGTATTTCTCAAATTAAAAGATATATAAGATTAAATGAACTTATTCCTGAACTATTAGATATGGTTGATAATAAAGAAATAGCATTTAATCCTGCTGTTGAATTATCATACTTAAAAAAGAAAGAACAAGAAGTTTTACTTGATACTATGAATTACTGTGATGCAACTCCATCACATGCACAAGCTATTATATTAAAAAAACTTTCACAAAATGGTGAACTAAATGATGAAAAGATTGTAGATTTAATGGAACAAGAAAAACCTAATCAAATATCAAAAATAAAAATTAGAGAAGATAAGATTCAAAGTGTTATTCCAAAGAATTTACGAATTGATAATTATGAGGATTTTGTGGTTAAAGCTTGTGAGTACTATGGAAGACATTTAATAAAGAATAGAGAACAAGAAAGGTAGGTGATACTATGGCTAGAGAAACCTTAAAGGTTCATTCTAAAGGTGGATTTACAACAATTTATAATTTAACAATAAGAGACAATAACTTATCAAATAAGTCTTTAGGTCTATTAGTTAAATTATTATCATTACCAGAGAATTGGAATTTCTCTTTTAATGGAATAGTTGCTATCTGTAAGGATGGTAAAAGTGCTGTTAGTACAGAGATGGAAGAATTAAAAGCAGCAGGTTATTTGTACATAGATAAAGTAAGAGATAAAGATGGTACTTATCTATACAATTATAATGTTTATGATACACCTCAAGAAGAACTGATAAGAGCATATAAAGAAAAGAAATCGTTGAAAAATAAGAAAATTAATCCAGAACCCGATTTTCCAGTACTGGATAATCCAGAATTGGAAAACCAGGTAATATATCAAAGAAATAATATAAAAGAAGAAATAATAAAAGATAAAAAAGATAAAAATTATATAATTAATTCTGAAATTGAATTAGACAATATTTTAGAAGAAATGGAAAAACTTCCTGATAAGAAAAAAACAAAAGAAGATTATTTAATGAATCCTTTTGTTAATAAACTAATTAAAGAAAACTATATTACTAGTCATGATGATGAATTAGCTTTTTATGATGCTTTTTTTAATACATTACTTGAAAAAGGTTTTTCAATGAATGATATTAACATAAAAGTTGATTATGTATTACATAAACTCAATGAAAGAGAGTTTAAGGATGAGAGAGGAGATGATATTAAGAATAGATTCAAATACTTATCATCATCTGTTTGGAATAATTTTAAAAGAGACCAAGCAATAGATGATATTGAGTCAAATGGACTATTTGATCCTGATGACTGCGAAGGTTTATTTGATGCAATCAATAAAAATCGCACAAATGACATGGAAAGATAAATTTGCTATTTTCTGTGTAAAAGGAGAGCGATTGATTGTGAAGAATAAAAAGAAAAGAATTATAGGTTTAATAATTCTAGTTTTAATCATTTTAACGGCTGGTATTTTCATTTTTGGTCATAACCATATAAATAGTCAAAAAAACGAAAAAAAGTCATTAGAAACCAAATCTGATATCAATACGAATACCAAAAAAGAAAAAGTAGAAACAATAAAAGAAGAGAAAGAACAACAAGAAGAAAGCAAGGAAGACGAATTAGAAGAAAATAAAAAAACAACTAAGACAGTAGAAGAAAATAAAAGTAGTCAAAAAACTACTACTAGTAATTCTAATAACAATTCAAATTCAAATAAAAATTATTCAGCACCAGCAAATACTCAAAATAATAATAATAATAATCAACAGCAAGAAGTTAAGCAAGAAGCACCAAAGCCAGTTGTAGATAATAGAACTGCTTGGGAAAAATTAGGAATAAGTGAATATGATTATTATCATACAGAGATGTATGGAGCTAGAGTAGATTTATATAATACTGATATTTCTTTTTGTAATAGTGAAGCTAGAAGAATTCTAAATAGTTATGAAGATGTTGCAAATACTAGATCATATTCTGGTACTGGAAAATATACATATTCATATATAGGTTGTTCTGTAGATGTTGCTTTTTATGATGGTAGAACTGTCGGTTATAATGAAGCAAAAAGAATACTAGGATTTTAAATTGATTGCATCACATAAAATGTGATGTTTTTTTTATGCAATAATTTAGGAGGAGGAAAAGAATGAAAAAATTATTGAATTTATTAATGATATTAATTGTTGGAGTATCAACATTTTTAAATATTCCAAGTGTAAATGCAGCAAGTGATCATTTATATGTTGATTATAGTGATGGATTTACATTTGCAGAAGAATGGAATGGAAGATGGATATCTACTCCACAAAATTTAATTAGAAGAGCAAGTGATAATTCACTTGTTTACTGTATACAAGCACATGTTGTTTTAGCAGATGGAGCGAGTGTTGTTTCATCAACTGATATGAATCAATTAGCTAGTAGAATTAATAGAAGTCCAGAAGCAATTGATAAAGTAAAACTAATTGCTTATTATGGTTATGGTTATGGAAACCATACAAGTATTGAATGGTATATGGCTACACAAGTAGCAATATGGTCTGTTACAGATCCAGAAGTTTATCCAACAGTAGCTAGAGGTGATTTAACAAGAACTGATAGATTTGATGCCAAAGTAAATGAAATTATGAACTTAGTTAATAATCACACAACACATCCTAGTTTTGATAGACAAACAGTAACTATGAATGTTGGAGATACAATTACATTAAAAGATACAAATGGAGTTTTAAATAATTACTATAATAGTGTTCAAAATGAAAACTTTAGTGCAACTATTTCTGGTAATGACTTAATCTTAACAGCAAAAAAAGCTTATAAAGGTACTATTAATTTAGATACTAAGGAAAATACTAATCCACCTACATTCTGGGATGGTGCTAATCAAATTTGTTGGAGTGGTTCAGATCCTGCATATACTAAAGCTAGTATAAAGTTAGAAACAAAAGTTAAAACATTATTTTATAAAAAATATGGAAAACAAAAAGATGGAGTTTATAGACCTGAAAAAGATGCTGAATTCCAAATAATTGATAAAGATACTAACGAAGTAGTAGAAACTGTAACAACAAATGAAGAAGGTAAAGCAGAAACTAAATTAAAAGTAGGTAACTATATTCTAAAACAAACAAAAGGTAAAAAAGGATATGAGTTTATTAAAGATTATGAATTTACTGTAGAAGAAGGATCAACTGGAGAAATGTTCTTCTTAAACAATGAAGTAATTTACTATGAAGTTAATCTAATTAAAGTTGATAGTGAAGATAATTCTAAACTAGAAGGAGCAACTTATTCTCTTTACAATGATAAAGATGAGTTAATTGGAGAATATACTACAAATAGTGAAGGTATTGCTTTAATAAAAGATTTAACTATTGGCAAATATTATTTAGTTGAAAAGAGTGCTCCAGTAGGACATGTATTAAATACTGAAAAGCATGAATTTACTATTGATGGAAATATTAAAATAACTGAAATAGTATTAGAAGATGCTAAGATTTATGGTGGTTTAGAATTTACTAAAACAGATTTAAGTAATGATGAGCCTTTACCTAATACAAAAATTGAAATATATAACGAAAAAGATGAATTAATATTTAGTGGTAAAACTGATAAAGATGGAAAAATCACTATTGATAAATTAGTATATGGAAAGTATTACATTTTAGAAAAAGAAGCACCTGAAGGATATGTTTTAAATCCAGATAAGATGTGGTTTGAAATTAAAGAAGATGGTGTTGTTGTTAAAAGCAATATGAAAGATAAAATGATTACTGGAACATTAGAATTTACTAAAACAGATTTTAGTGAATCAAAAACATTACCAAATACTACTATTGAAATTTATAATGATAAAGATGAACTAATTTTTACAAAAACAACTGATTCTGAAGGTAAAATTGTTATTCCAGAAATACCATATGGAAAGTATTACATTTTAGAGAAAAATGCTCCAGAGGGATATAAATTAAATCCAGATAAGATGTGGTTTGAAATTAAAGAAGATGGACAAATAGTTAAATGTACAATGAAAGATGAAATTATTGTTCCTGATACTTTAAAAAATAATAAACCAGTTATTGAAGTTGTTTCTTTATTAATATTATTAAGTGGTGTTGGAGTTGTTATATATGCAAACAAAAAAAACAAAAAGAAATAAAAGAAAGAGTCTAATTATTTTAGGCTCTTTTTTAATTATATTAAGTTTTAGTATATTATTCTTAAAATACTTTAATCTATATAAAAATGATGAAAAAGAAAAGAAATCTTTAGAAAATTTTTATATAAAAGAAGAAGTAATAAACAAAGACATTAAAGAAGAAAAAGTAGAACAAACTAAATCTTCTAATTATGATTATATTGCAGTATTAAGAATACCTAAAATTAATTTAAAAAAAGGATTAGTTAGTAAAAATTCAAAATATAATAACATTGAATATAATGTAACTATTCATGAGTTATCTAGCAGACCAGATGAAATAAATGGAAATGTTATTTTAATGGCACATTCTGGTACTGCTTATATTTCTTATTTTAATAATTTAAAGTATTTGAACATCAATGATCATATTTACTTAGATTATAATAATAAGACTTATAATTATAAAATTACTAATATTTATGATATAGAAAAAACTGGTAGTTTAAACATTAAAAGAAATAATAATAAATCTACAATAACATTAATTACTTGTAGAGATAATTCAAACAAGCAAATTGTCATAATAGGGGAAATAGAATTTGTAAACTAACAAACAACATATAAATTATATTATAATTGTTATAATTGATTTGGAGGTTATGCTTATGAATAATATTAACTATGAAGAATTCCATAAGATTTTCGAAGAATTTGATAAGAAAATGGATGAATTTCTTGAAAAAGAAGATTTCTATAATAGATATATTGCTTATTTCATTGCAGAAGAATATAAAGAGAAATTATTACCTAAAATATCTTTAGATACTATGATAATATCTGCATTAAATAGTATTGAAGTAGTTAGAACATCAAAAGATAAAATAAAAGAACATTTAAAAAACAAATATAAGTTAGAAGTAATTGATGAAGATAATTTAACATTTAAGGAGCTTTAAGAAGTTCTTTTTTTGTGAGGTGATATATATGTGCTAGTTAATAAGTTATAGCAACTTTTAAAAGCTAAGTGTTAGACATAGAAATATGTCTTTTTTTGTTGATTTAATAATAAAAAAGAATAAAAAGAAAATTAAGAATAAGAAGGGAAGTGTTAGTTTATGTTAAATCAAGTAGTTTTAGTAGGAAGATTAACTTCTGATATGGAAGTAAAAGAAAGCGAAGATGGTAAGAAATATTGCAATATGAGTCTTGCAATACCAAGAAGTTTTAAGAATGCAGATGGAGTATATGATACTGATTTTGTAAATATTAAAACATTCGATAGTATCGCACAGAATACAGCAGAATATTGCAATAAAGGTGACATAGTAGGAGTTAAAGGAAGAATTCAAACTGGTAGTTATGAAAAAGATGGAGAAAAAAAATTCTCTATGGATATAATTGCTGAAAAAGTTACATTCTTATCATCTAGATCTAATGAAACTAAAAATAAAGATGATGTGGAAAGAGACTAAAATGTCTCTTTCTAATTCAATATGAAAGTGAGGATTTGTTATGAAAGATTATTATGTTAAAGAAGTAAATAGTTTAGAAAGAATACATCATGTAGTAGCAGAATCTAAAGAAGAAGCAATTTCGCTAGTAAGTGAATTTATTGATAATGATGTAGATGACTATGTTATAGAAGAAACTATGACTGAAGAACCATTAATTGTAAAAACATTTGAAGAAGATGAAGAGGAAAAATAATTTCTCTTCATCATAAGCAAGCAACGTATTTGTAAAGCACTTTTTCAAGTCCATAACAAATACAATATGGGGACACCCCAATCCCCGAATCTTTGAAAGGAGTATGTTTATGAATGAATTATTATTTTTTATAATAGGTTTATTTTTAGGATACTTAATGGGAATTCTAGTACCATGTGTAACCTATGTAAAAAAATTAGAGAATGAAAACAAGACAAATAATAAAAAACTTTAGAGTTGATCCTTACGAAAATAGGATGTTAAAGGAAAAAGCTAGAGAATCTAATTCAACAGAAGCTGATTTTTTAAGAAATTGTATTTTAAATAGAAATACCGATTATGTTTTAAGAAAAGAGATTTTAGACATCCTATATGAGTTAAGAAAAATAGGGACAAACATAAATCAGATAGCACATATTGCAAATAGTACTAGTCAGATTATGGATAATAAGTATGAAGCTAATTATAAAGAGTTAATGAAGATTGTTGAAGAATTAAAAGAAAAGTTGAGGTAATGTTAATTTGTAATTTTATGAAAATTCCGTAAATCCTTGAAATTATATTTATGTATATATATAATGTAAATATAAGAAAGGCTGGGATAAATATGAAAAAAAGATTATTTAGTTTTCTATTAATTATTTTTGCGATTATTTTTTTAACTGGATGTAACTCAAATAATAAAATTGATTTAGCTAAAAAAGCAAAATTATTGGATTGGAAAAGTGTTCATGATGAAATATCATCTAATGGTGCAAAAGCAACTGATTATAATGATCAGTGGTTTATTTTCTCGGGAATAGTATCTGATATAGAAGAAAATTCTTGCAAAATGTTTATAGAAAGAGATGAAAAGGGATATCCTTTAAATGCTATATCTGTAGAATTAAAAACAGAAGAATTGAAAGAATTGAAAGATGGTCAAACTCTTAGTGTTGTAGGTAAATTTAAATATAGTAATAGTTTTACTGATTTAAAAGAAGCTTTTATATTTCCAAAAGAATTGTATGATGATGAACATTTTCAAATCGATTTATTATCATCTCAAGATAGAAAATATACACCACATTATTTTTCTGAATATGAGTATGATTCTAATAAAAATAAAATAAGTTATACAGAAATATCATATGGATATACAATAAAAGGAAATTATCAAGTAAATCAACAAGATATAGATAGATATACATTAAAATATAATGATAAAAATCAATTGGTTTCAGAAATTAGAAAGAGCTTTGTAAACAAAGGTTCTGGAGAAATTACTGCTGGTTCAAAAGAGACTAAGTATACTTATAATGAAGATGGTTTTATTTCTACGATGACTGTACCTTCTATTTATAAAGGAGAAGACTTTACTGTATATGAATATACTTATGAAAAAGATAAAGATGGAAAGATAATAAAAGGAACAAAAAAGGATACCAGATGGGGAGATACAACATATGAATATGATAAAGATGGTAAATTAACTAAAGAAATAGGTCCTACATATACATATACTTACAAATATGATGGAGATAGATTAATTAATAAAAAAGCAACATCTAATTCTTCTGGAACTGAAAGTGAAAATATAACTTATTATTATGGTGTAGTTGGGATCAATTAAAAAAACAATATTATCAACAAATAGGACATTCCTATTTGTTTTTTTTAATAAATTTTCTTTAAAACCTTGAAATTATATTTATGTATATATTAATTATAGAAAAAATGAGGTGATGATTATTGCAGTAACAAGCTTATGGAAAGTTTCAAATAATTTAAAGCAAACAATAGAATATGCAGAAAACAAAGAAAAAACCAGTTTTAAAGATCTGGACTCAACTATAAAATATGCTATGAATGAAGATAAGACTGAAAAGTCTTTTTTTGTTTCTGGTATTAATTGTAATATTGATACAGCTTTGGATGAAATGTTAGATGTAAAAAAAACATTCAACAAAGAAAAAGGAATATTGGCTTTTCATGGATATCAATCATTTAAAGAGGATGAAGTTACACCTGAACAAGCACACAAAATTGGAATTGAACTAGCAAATGAAATGTGGGGAGATAAATATCAAGTAATAGTAACTACACATTTAAATACTAATCATATTCATAATCATTTTGTCGTTAACTCTGTTAGTTTCATTGATGGTAAAAAGTACTCATATACAAATAAGGAGATTGCAAGTTTACGAAATACTAATGATTCAATTTGTGAGAAATATAATTTATCTCACTTGGAAGAAAAAACCACAAAGAGTGGTACTGATTATAGATATTATTTAGGTAAAAATAATTATAGTAAAAGTGCTAAAAGAGATATAGATATAGCGATCAATTCATCTTATTCATATAAAGAATTTGAAAGTACTTTAGAAAGCATGGGGTATAAAGTAAGTTATAGATATGAACACTTAACGATAAAACATAAAAATTATAAAAGAAATATAAGAGTTGATAGAGAATTTGGTGAAGAATATACAATAGACTCTATTAAAAAAAGAATTAAACTACCTAAAAAGTTATTAGATGAAAATTATTATATTAATTATTATCATATAAAGAAAAAAGAAAAGAAAAAGTATCATGGATTTATAGGATTATATAGATATTATTGTTTTCTATTAAAAATATATCCAAGTTATCCAAAAAAATATAAGATAACGTATCAAATGAGACAAGATCTAATTAAACTTGATGAGCTGAATAAACAAACTGTTTTTCTTGCTAAATATAATTTAGATTCAGAAGAAAAGTTTAATAATTATTATGATGAATTATCACAAAAAATTAAAAGTTCTAATGATAAAGAACAAATAAAACTGATTCGTGAAGATTTAAAACTTATGAATCAAATTAGTGAAAGAATAAAAAAATTAAATGAAAATTTAGAAGAATATGAAAAGGATAAAAAGGAGTTGATTAGAGATGAATGGCGAAGCAGCAGAACAAGTAGTTAGAATGAGCTTAGAAGGCTTTGAAGTTGCAGCTAAAGTAACTGGTGAAGGTGCTAAAGATATTGCAGTATTACTTTATACAGTTATGAAAAACAAAGAACAAACATCTGGTAAAGCAAAATTAACTAATATGCTTAAAACAGGTAAACCTTTATCTGTTTTTTCAGTAAGAAATGATGACTTGCCAAAATTTCAACAAGAAGCAAAAAGATATGGAATTCTTTATTGTGCTTTAGTTGATAAGAAGAACAAAGATAAAGATGGTGTTGTAGATATTGTTATTAGACAAGAAGATTCTGGTAGAGTTAATAGAATAGTAGATAGATTTAAATTATCTAGCTTTAATAAAGCAGAAATTATATCTGATATTGAGAAAAGTCGTGATGAAAAAGTCCCCCATTTGGAAAAGACAGACCAAAAAAATCTGTCAAAGAATTCCTTGAAAGACAAAAGTTCCTCAATGGGAAATTCTAAAGTAGATAAGCCATCAGTAAAAGCAAAATTAAAAGAATATAAGAAGATTGCAGAAGAACAATCTAAACAAAGAAATGTTAATAAAACTAAATCAAAAACTACTACAAAAAAAGTTCATAAGGAGCAAGTAAAATAATGAATGATAAAGAAGTTAGAGTATTAGAATTAGATAAATATGAATATGGAATAGTAGTTAATGCTTTAAATGAATTTAGAAATAAGATTTTAAGTGAAGAAAGAGAAACTGAAGCAATTGAAGAACTTCTTTTAAAAATATTAGATGCTCCTCAAAAGAAACGAATGTTCCCAAGAAAATATGAAGAAGCAAGATGAATATATATTTTATTTATTTGGACTTATTCCAGTAATATGGTTAGGACTTTTAATTGCTCCTATATGTAATAATGGATTATTTGGAATTATAAGAGATTTTAATTCAGTTATAGATAATCCATTTAAAATAACTATTTGTAATAATACAATTAAAGTTGTTTTAGTCTTAATACTTGCATATGTAATGGGAATAGGAATTTATATTTCTACTAAAAAGAATTATAGAAGAAATGAAGAACATGGTTCTGCTAAGTGGGGTAATATAAACAAAGTTAAAAAGAAGTATGAGCAACTTCCAATAACAAGTAATAAGATTCTAACTAATAATATTTCTATTGGATATAATGCACATAAGCATAGAAGAAATTTGAATACTATTGTTGTTGGAGGTTCTGGAGCTGGTAAAACTAGATTTTATGGTAAACCTAATTTATTACAAGGAAATACTTCCTTCGTTGTTTTAGATCCTAAAGGCGAATTAGTTAGAGCCGAAGGCAATCTATTAAAACAACTAGGTTATGATATTAAAATATTAGATTTAATACATATGGATTATAGTCATTGCTATAATCCTTTTGTTTATATCAGAGATGATAATGATGTACAAAAATTAGTTACTAATTTGTTTAAAGCAACTACACCAAAAGGAGCAACTACACAGGATCCATTTTGGGATACTGCAGCTCAAATGTTATTATTGGCTTTAATGTTTTATTTAAAATATGAAGCTCCAGTAGATGAACAAAACTTTCCAATGGTTATGGAAATGCTTAGAGCAGGTGATGTAAAAGAAGATGATGATATGTATGTATCACCTTTAGATATGCTATTTAATACATTAGAAGATGAGAATCCTAATCATATAGCAATTAAGTATTATAGAAGTTATCATAGTGGATCTGGTAAGACATTAAAAAGTATTCAAATAACATTGGCTTCAAGACTAGAAAAATTCAATCTAGAAAGTTTGGCAAGATTATCTCAAACAGATGAATTAGATTTATCTAGTATTGGTGAAAGAAAGACAGCTTTATTTGCAATTATTCCAGACAATGATACATCATTTAACTTCTTAGTATCAATTTTATATACTCAATTATTTCAACAATTATTTACTCTCGCTGATTATAAATATGGTGGTAGTTTACCTGTACATGTTCATTTTTTAATGGATGAGTTTGCAAATGTATCATTACCAGATGATTTTGAAAAAATATTATCTACTATGAGGAGTAGAAATGTATCTGTTTCAATTATTTTACAAAATTTAGCACAATTAAAAGCTTTATTTGAAAAACAATGGGAATCTATTGTTGGCAACTGTGATGAGTTTTTATATTTAGGTGGAAATGAACAATCAACACATAAATATGTATCAGAGTTATTAGGAAAAGCTACTATTGATACTAATACATTTGGAAAGACTTCTGGAATGAGAGGTAATTATTCAACTAACTATCAACAAGCAGGAAGAGAATTATTAACACCAGATGAAGTAAGAATGTTAGATAATTCGGATTGTATTTTATTTATTAGAGGTGAAAGACCAATATTAGATAAAAAATATGATTTATTAAAACATCCTAATATTAACTTTACTCCAGATGGTGATGGAGAAGTTTTTGATTATAGTATCGCAAGTAACGAATTGGCACAAATTAATTTAGATATAAATAGTAAAGATTTTACTGATATAAAGGTAAATAAAAAGAATAAGTTAGACATTATTTATTCAGATGAAATGGATAAATATTTAGAAGGGAAGGCAAAGAAAAAATGAAAAAGAAAAATAGAATTTTAAAATTTGTTTGGGTAGGATTAGTTATTCTATCAAGAGTATATCCAGTATATGCTGCTAATGATCCTTTAAGTGTAGTTAATAATTTATCTAATTTCTTATTTGGAATCATTAGAGCAGTCGGTTTGATAATGACTGGTTTTGGAATCTTACAATTTGGTATGTCACTAAAAAGTCATGATCCAAGTCAAAGAGCAAATAGTATGTTATCAATTGTAGGTGGAATAATTATTACTTTTACAAAAGAAATATTAAATGCAATAGCAGGGTAGTTAATTATGAGTGATAATTGGATTGTACAAAATCTAGAAAATGCTCTTAATACTTGGAACGATAAGCTTGCTGAAATATGGAAATTAGTAACACAAACACCAGAAACATTTAAAGGTGGTTCAATATGGAAAGTTATAGTTAATATTAATAGTGCAATGCAGGGAATAGGACTAGCTCTTTTAGTCTTATTCTTTTTAGTTGGAGTTGTAAAAACTTGTTCATCATTTGATGAAGTAAAAAAACCAGAAAAAGCTTTTAAACTCTTTATTAGATTTGCACTAGCTAAAATAGTTGTTGTATATGGTATGGATTTAATGCTTTCAATATTTAAAATATCACAAGGTATTATATCTACAATTATGAAAACAGCAGGTATAAATAGTGCTGCTAAATCTACATTACCAAAGGCAATAGCTAAAGCAGTTGAATCATGTGGCTTTTTTGAATCCATACCATTATGGGCAGTCACACTAATTGGAGGACTTGTTATTATAGTTTTATCCTTTATTATGATTATGACTGTTTATGGAAGATTCTTTAAACTCTATTTATATACAGCAATTGCTCCAATTCCATTAAGTACATTCGCAGGAGAACCTACACAAAATGTTGGAAGAAGCTTTTTAAAGAGTTATTCAGCAGTTTGTTTAGAGGGTGCAATTATTGTCCTCTCATGTATAATTTTTAGTTTATTTGCTAGTACACCACCAGTAGTTGATGTAAAAGCAGCAGCAGTTACACAAGTCTGGAAATATATAGGTGAATTGATATTTAATATGTTAGTTTTAGTTGGAACTATAAAAATTTCCGATAGAGTTGTAAGAGAAATGATGGGATTATAGGAATCGCAAAATAGTAATATTACGATTATTTAGCAATATCAAAATATAGCAAAGTTTTATTAATGAAAAAATTGTATTGGATAATATCAAAAAAGGCAAAATGTATGATATAATATTATATAACAAGTTAGATATTTCGTATTAATAGATCGAGATATAGATAAGAGAGGTTTATATGATAGATTTAGAATTAGAAGAAGATGAAGGTATAATAGTACAAGCAAAAGATGTATTTAGATATGGTGCGAATGATGAAGAAGTAGAAATACAAGAAATGTACTTAACTAATAAAAACTTAATTTGTGTGTATGATAATTCGAGTGGAATATTTTCTAGTGAAAATTTACAAGCCGAAAAAATACCATTAGATGAAATTAAAATTGTAAACGATAAAATTCAAGTTTCAAAAGTTGATAATGATGATTATGGTTTATGTTTACAAATATTATTTAAAAAACAATCAAGAAAATTATTTGAATTTAGTAAAAACAAAGATATTGATATATGGAAAAATGCTATAATTTCTACTATATCTGGAGAACCTTTTGAACAATCTACAACGAATGAAAATGATGTTATGTCTAAATTTAAAAATGTAATAAACTCTACTAAGAAGTTTACGGATAAAGTTCAAGAAACAATAAAAAAGTCGTCAGATTTAATAGTTGGAACAAGTTCTGGAGTAATGCAGGAGAACATAGAACAGCCAAAGGAACAACTAAAACAAGAAAACAAAATTGAGAAAGTTGATGAGAAAATAGATATGGAAGATGTAGTAGTTAAAGAAGAAGAAAAAAATAGTGAAAATGGAAAAAATATTTTTTGTCAATATTGTGGAGAACCTATTCCTGCAAATTCAAAATTTTGTAATAGTTGTGGTAAACCACTAAAAGATAATAATAATGAAGAAAAAGAACCATCTGATGATATACAACCATCAAAGAGAAAAGAAGAATATGTGGGAACAGTAATGAAATGTCCTAATTGTGGAGAGATTTTAAAATCTTTTATTGCTAATTG
>Ga0256404_1009411_pt1 | contig 14032 bp, 7 predicted proteins | sample RumenRJG_01DNA_FD_185990 | JGI IMG/M metagenome (GOLD analysis project Ga0256404, IMG submission 185990) | Bovine rumen microbial communities from Lethbridge, Alberta, Canada - RJG_01 | ecosystem: Host-associated > Mammals > Digestive system > Stomach > Rumen | place: Canada: Alberta | collected...
TCCATAGTGATTTTGTAGTAGTTTAAGAGCAACAGCTCCGTCACTGGAAAGAAGCGCAAGCAAAAGATGCTCTGTTCCAATAAAAGTATGTCCCATTTGAAGAGCAATTTGCTGTGATACTCTAAAAATATCTTTTACTCTTGGAGAAAGTTCAACTCCTCCGAATATTGTTTGTCCAATTGAGTTTTCTTCGAAAAGCTCAAACAAGTTTTCTTCAGAAACACCATATTGTGAGAGCAATGTTGAGGCGATACTTTCTTTTACAGTTGTTAGACCATAAAGAATATGTTCTGTTCCAACAACATCACTACCGAATCTCAATGCTATTTTTGAAGCATTCTTTATTACTTTTTCTATGTTATCAGAAAACGTTCCTTGCATGTTATAACTCATAATTCACCTCCTAAAAACACTAAGTTTTTAACTCTTTTTGATATATACTCTGCTCTTACAACATTTTCCTTTTTTTCTTTTGAAAATTTTATAATTTCTTTTAAGTTTGATCCTCCGCCATGATAATAAAGTTTCATGAACATCTCTTCGTCTTTAATTTTCACCATATCATAAAGACTTCCGAGCTTTAGGAGTGACAACAGCTTTATCATTTCGTTCTCGGTTATGGAATAGCAATTTGTAAGTATTCCATAAGCCCTTTGGACCTCGTCACGTAATTCTATGTAATTATTGTCAAAAAGCTCACCTCTTAAACTCTCTTCCTGTTTTGAAACGTCTAAGAAGAAATCCGAAACTTTATCAATAATCTCTTCCTCTGTAAGTCCAAGTGATCCTTGATTCGAAATTTGATAAAAGCTTCCTATAGCGTCTGTCCCTTCTCCATACATTCCTCTAAACGTTAGTCCATATTTTCGCGCGCTTGATATAAGCTCATCAATCTTTCCATTTCTCTCAAGAGCTGGAATAAAGACCATGATAGAAGCTCTCATTGCTGGTCCTAGGTTAGCTGGGCTGGAGGTCAAAAAGCCATATTCATCGTCATAAGCAATATTAAAATGAGTAAGTATTTCTTCATCTATAGGAAGAAGTCTGTCATATGCTCCCTGCAAATCAAAACCTTTTGAGATGCTTTGCTCTCTTATATGGTCTTCCTCTCCCACCATTATAATGATACTTTCATCTTCGTTTATTATAACAGAAGAGATATCTCTGTTCTCTATAAGCTCTTTGCTAATAATGTGCCTTTCAAGCAGTGCTGTACATCTAGAGAGTGTCATTTTTGAAAGGGAGTAATATGCGAATCCTCCCATTTGTTCAAATAAACCTCTTGTAGATTGAACAAGAAAATCTATTTCCTCTTCATCTGTTAATTTACTAATAAAAGAGATATTTGAAAAATTGCGTGCAAAACGAATACGAGAAGTTACAGCGATACTGTTGTAATTATCCATAATACCTCCTCGATGTTCTTCCCCTGTGTTTTTTGCCACCATACATCTTAGACACAGCTTCGCGAAGAGGCTCAATTTCCTGATAACAGTGAGCGCATCCTACAAAGCCATTGTCTAAGACTTCTTCATATGTGGTTCCGCAATACTTACAAACATCTTTCATATTAATCTTGTTTTTCTATTCCTTTCATTGTTAAAGCAATTCTCTTCTTTGCTAGATCAACTGATAATATTTTTACGTCAACTCTCTGTCCAACTTTCAAAACTTCACTTGGATGCTTAATATAGCTGTCGGAAATTTGTGAAATATGAACAAGTCCGTCTTGGTGCACACCAATATCAACGAACGCACCAAAGTCAATAACGTTTCTAACAACTCCGTTGAACACCATTCCTTCTTTGAGGTCTTCCATTGTTATAACGTCACTTCTAAGTACAGGCTTAGGCATACTCTCACGAATATCTCTTCCTGGTTTCAAAAGTTCTTTGATTATATCTCTAAGTGTTGGCTCCCCAATTTCGAGCTCCTTAGCGACCTTATCATATCCCTTTAATTCGACAAGTGATGGAAGTGATGCCAAATTGTTGTTCTTTACATCTTCTTCTGTCAAGTTGAACATATCAAGAAGTTTCTTTGTAGCTTCATAGCTTTCTGGGTGAACACCTGTGTTGTCAAGGATATTCTTTCCTCCAACAACACGCAAGAAACCTGCACACTGCTCAAACGCCTTTGGTCCGAGCTTGCTAACTTTGAGAAGTTGTCCTCTATCCTTGATTCCTCCCTCCTTTGCTCTATAAGCTGCGATATTCTTTGCAATAGACATGTTAAGTCCAGAAACGTATGATAATAAGCTTGGAGAAGCCGTATTTAGGTCAACCCCGACGCTGTTAACGCAATCTTCAACGACACCTGTTAGCACCTCTGTTAGTCTGTTTTGAGGCATATCATGTTGATATTGTCCAACTCCGATAGACTTAACGTCTATTTTAATAAGTTCTGCCATTGGATCTTGCAATCTCCTTGCGATTGAAACGGCACTTCTAAGAGCAACATCATAGTCTGGGAATTCTTCTGCCCCAAGTTTTGACGCACTGTAAACAGACGCTCCAGCCTCGCTAACAACAGCGTAACTAACTGGTCTATTGACATGTTTAATAAGCTCAGCTACAAAGATTTCTGCTTCTTTTGAAGCTGTTCCGTTCCCAATTGAAATAACGTCAACTTTGTATTTTTCAATCAAAGCTTTAAGTTTTTCAATAGATTCTTCAGTTTTACTTTGTGGAGGTGTTGGATAAACAACTGTTGTAGCTAACACATCCCCATTTTTATCGATAACAGCAATCTTACATCCTGTTCTATAAGCTGGGTCAAGGCCTAAGATGATATTGTTCTTCAAAGGCGCTTCCATAAGTAAAGGCTTAAGATTTACTTCAAACATCTTGATAGCGCCTTCGTTGGCAATATCTGTTAGATAAGTTCTACACTCTCTTTCCAGTGATGGGAAGAGCAATCTATCATACGCATCAACGATTACAGCTTCAACGATGTCATTTGTATCCGCATTATCCTTCTTGAAATGTTTTCTGATGATATTTAAAGCTTTCTCTTCATCAACTTCAAGGTCAACTTTCAAACATTTTTCCTTTTCTCCACGATTGATAGCTAAAACTCTGTGTGAAGGAATATTTTTTATTTCTTGCTTAAATCCTGCATACGTCTCATATGTTGGACTGTTCTCATTTTCAACAAGTTCGCAGCAGATTTTTGCTTTATTTAGCATAAATTCTCTCAGTTCTTTTCTAAGATCTGCGCTGTCAGAAATTCTTTCAGCTAAGATATCCTTTGCCCCAGCAATAGCATCTTCAATTGTTAAAACTTCTTCTGTAATGTACTTTTTAGCCTCTTCCGCCAAAACAAAAGACTTAGATTGAGCCTGCAAAACATCTGCCAATCCTTCTAATCCCTTTGCAATAGCAATAGAAGCACGAGTCTTCTTCTTTGGCTTGTAAGGACGATAAATATCTTCAACTTCTGTCAGTGTGTTTGCCTCTTCTAAAGCTTTTGCAAGCTCCTCAGTCCACTTCCCTTGCTCTTCGATAGTCTTTTGAACTTTTTCCTTTTCTGCTGTCAAATTTCTAAGATACTTAAGTCTATCAGCGAAAGCTCTCAAAACTTGATCGTCACATGTTCCGTGCATTTCCTTTCTATAACGTGCAATGAAAGGAATTGTACACCCTTCATCAATAAGATTGATAATATTATTTGAATAATCCAATCTTAAACCAAACTCACTTGCTAATTTCTCTGCTATCTGCATACTATATTTTCTCCTTTATTCTTTCCATAATTTTTTCACACTCTTCGTAAACCAAGCTGTAATCCCCAGCAAGCTTTATCCTCTCTTTCTTGGATAATGCCAGCTCCAAAACTTCGCTTGCGCTAAGTACTTCACAATCGCTGAGTAGTCCTCGATTTAACGCTCCCGCCAGCCTAATCTCTTCGATTATGTCATTGTTAATTGGCGAAGCTAATTGAACTGTCACGCCGCTTCCCTGCATCGCACAGATATTCGCTATTCCTTGCCCTAAATTTAAGAAGTCGTAGGGACTTACAATAACTTTCGCTCCGTAGCTTGCCATGACTGAAAAGTCGTCTTTATCGGCGCAAATTCCGCCATAAATATAACATTCTCTGTCAAGCAGTCCGACATCCTCGATGTAGTTTATAGGTGGCTTGTTAAATAAGGAATTTAACATTCCCGTCTTTTCCAGATCGTTATACAAGGTCACATACACTGGCAGTTTGTATTTCCCGCAAACCTCTGACACCTCATTTGTAAGGTCATCCCCGTCGGTATAAGGATCAACAGCGACGCCAAGTAATCCTCCGAATTCCTTGTAAATTTTAGGAATAACTTCAATGTCTTTTGCCCTGATAAGGGTCTTGCCTCCAACGCCAAATTCCTCTAAAACTCGTTTTGTCACTGTAGGCGACAGCGAAACGATATTCATCTCTGTAGCGCCATTTTTTATCCCACTGATAACGTACTTTTTCAAAATATTTTCTAAGTCTTTTTCGCTTAAATCATATTTCTCCATAATTTCCTTTGACGTCATCTCAAGGAAATTTTCTTGAAAAACTAGGATATCACGGCTGTCAAAATATTCCCCCAAAAAAGACAAAAAAGGAAGGCAATATGAATTTCGTAATCCATAAGCTCCCCTTTCGTTTGTATATAAATTTTCAATTTTGTAGCACTTTTCCATCAATTTTTCCTGTAAACATTTTAACAAATAAAATATAAAAACGCAAACGAATTGACGCTATTTTTCATAAAGGAATAGAATTTAGAAGAAATACATATTTTTAGTGCTAGCATAGAGTTTGCCCTAAGGCTCAGTATGTAAGATTGAATAAAAAAGTCAACCCTTGGTAAGGGCAACAGATACGCTCCATTCCGCGGCATTCTGACGAATTCTGCTCCAGTCGGTATGACGGGACGGGAAACCCGCCCGTGAATTAAGATTTTAACAAAAAAAAGTAATACTCTGATTATCTTCTTTCAATGTGATATGACAGCAGAAAGGAAGAGATTTTTCTTGTATTTTGGCATTTTAAGGTTCCCAATAGAGATTCCTCATTGGGGTTCTTAAAAGGGAAAAAGACTGAAAAATAACTCCTTTGTGCGGCTATGCGAAGCAAGGGGCCATAAGCCCCGCGCTAGCTTACCTTTTTTTGTCTAAAAATCGAGGATCGAATTCATCGTCATAATATCCCCAGTCGTAATAATCCCAAGTGGAATTTCGGAGATATCCCCTGTTTTTGTCAGCAAAATTGCAAGCAATTTGTGGTTTTTATTAAACTCTGACAAGGCGTCTTCAACTGTAAGAGTTGCTGGTTTAACTAGGTAGTAGTTAGAGTTCTCAATTTTAGATAACATATCCTCAATTTTAACGTTTTCAAGAAAAACTTTTGCTTTTCCGCCCGAAACAAGATATGTTCCGAAAGCATCAATGATTTTTTGACCATTGGCGATCCCAATAAGCATATTCCCCTTATAAACAGGAAGATTGCTATAATGAGATGTCGCAATTAGTTTAATAACTTCTTGCATAGACTTATCTGCTGAGACAGAAAGAATATCCCTGTGACAAATTGTATCCAATGCAACTGCTGGGCTATTAATTAGTTTTTCAATTTTTTCAAACTTCTCTACTACGTCCTCATGAGGTTCTGCAATAATCATTTTATCATTTGAAGAATGGACAATTGCGTTTCTAAGTCTACCATAATCGATGAGCTCATCCTCATATTTACGTACAACATAATTCAAGGCAACAGTTCTTCTAATTAGGTCAGAAAACCCCATGCTTCTGTTGAAATTGTACTTTGCCTTCAATGAATAATCCACTTTATTGAAGCAATTAATAAATCTCTCTGCAAGCGAATCCTTTTTCATACAAACTCCTTATTTGCTTTAATTCTACACTAAAAAGCAAAAAAACAAAAATGTTTTTTAGTTATAAAACGAAAAATTATGAAATTTGTTGCAATTTTAAAAGAAATACTGTATAATGATTGAACCGAACTAGATGGGGAGATAGCGGTGCCCTGTAACCTGCAACCCGCTACAGCAGGGTCGAATAAACTACCTCGGTATTATAAGGTTAAAGATGTGTATGTGCCTAGTTGTGATGAAGTCAAGGTCTTATGCAATTAACCCCTCTGAACCATGTCAGATCCTGACGGAAGCATCATTAAGGAGATCGGTTGATGTGCCATAGGGAAGCTTTGGTGGAGCAGTTAGGCTGTAAGGCAGTTGGTCTTATTTTAACAAAGTAGTCCGTTCGGTCATGAAAAAAGTGAGGCAACCCCTCACTTTTTTGTTGCGTTTAAAACATTTCACTAAGGTTTAAGAACGATAACCCACATCCCTCTTTGGAGATCAGACCTCTGGATTCCTCTTAGCTGTAATCCTGCACTATCACCAACTATAACTTGGTCTACAGATTTTTTAAACTTTTCGATTCCTGTTATAATTGTTGAAAGATTTGCGTTAAGCCCAACAATTACTGCTGTATCGTTTTTGTCAATAGTTCCATAATTAACTCTACCTGTTCCCACAGTTCCTCTTCCAGTGATTGTGAATACATCCTCGATAGGCATGGATCCCTTGACCGTTCCAACAAGTTGTGCGTCTAAAAGCTCTGTTATCACACCAGTTCCAACTGTTCTTCCACCCACGCGAATAGCAAAAGACATTCCAACATAGTAAACTGTTTGATTACTCAATTCAACTATAACATCATCAGCATATTGGCCTGAAGATAAGCTTCCTCCAGGAAGGGTAAGTTCTCCAGTTAAATCGGCAGTTGCCAAGTAAATTCCTGGTCTATATCCAGTTTCTATAGCAGCATCGTTTCCACCTTCTGAAGTAGTAAATTTGTAAATTGAAGCTTTAAATGCTGTCCCTTTGTAAACTATAAAGTCTGCATCTTCAAATATCGCATAAAGGGAAAAATCTGAAGTTTGCTGCATAAGATACTCTGGGTTAGTTGTAAAACCTTCGGTTTCGTTATAATTAGCATAGAAGTCATTTCCTTCTGGATCCATAGCCCAACCTATAAATTTTCCTCCCATTTTGTAAGCTATAGGAAGATTTTCAGAAAATTCAATTACTGAATATTCAGTCATATCTACATCGTCATACACCATATAAGTCTTTGATCTTCTTGTAGTAGATCCATCTCCTGCATCAAAAGTTACATTGACCATTCCTTTCCAGTGAGCATAAATTACACCACCAGATGTTAAAGCGGCTGAAACATTTACCTTATTTCCACCAGAAAGCGCATCATACCAACCTATAAATTCTGCACCGTCATCTCTAACCGGTGTTGGAAGATATCCTAAAACGGAGCCAACTCCATAAACTTTTGTATAATTTGAGCCATCTGCAACCCAATCTCCGGGGTTAGAAATCGTTCCTCCATTCGGATCAAGAATTAAAGTTAAATTTTTCTTTGACCAATGAGCATAAAGGTTGTTATATCCATTTCTTCTAGCAAGCGTAGTTGAAGCAGAAACTTGTGTTCCGCCAGTCTTTGATGTCCACCAGCCATTAAAGCTGTATCCATCTCTTGTAGCCGTTGGAAGTTCTCCATAAGCAGTATTTGTCCCAGCAATTCTATAGAACGCACTTGAATCTCCACCATTTGGATGATAAATAATAAGAGGTTGTGTCCAGGCCTCAGCAAGATAAACACACGTATCGCTCGAAGATGTGCGTGGACTTATTGAAGTATATCCTGTTGTATTATTCCCCACTTTATACATCGTTGTTGGAAGCTTAATTGTAATATCCCACATACGTGGAGTTTCAATCAACTGTAAACTTGAGCAGCCAGAAAGCATTGTTTGACCATGAGAATTTATAGATGAGTTACTGAAACTTAAGAAACTTAATGTTAATGATTTTAAATTAGTACATCCACTAAACATACTATCCAAGTTTTCAATAGGATTATAAACAACAGTAATAATACCTACTAAAGGTGCTTCAAACAAACTTGTCAGGTTTGTACAATTTGCAAACATCCTGTTATATGTTTTTACGTTTGAAAGATCAAAATTTGAAAAATCAAGAGTAACTATTCCCGTAGAAGCAAACATAGATGCCATTTCAGTTACTTTGCTCGTGTTAAATCCGCTTACATCTATTTCTTTTAATAATGAGCATCCAGAGAACATTCCCGTCATATTCTCAACTGAAGATGTATCAAGGTTTGAAATCTCTAAACTAATCAAGTTTGAGAATCCACTAAACAAGCTAGCTGAATAAACTGGTGCCTTAACTTTATATGGAGCCCAGAAATAAATATTGTATCCACTAGACTTGTTTCCGTAAACATAAGCAAGAAGATCGTAACATCCTACGTTAGAATAACCTCCGTGGAGAGTTTGCGACCCAGAAGTGTTTGTTCCAACACTTTTTGCACCAACTCTAATGAATGTTCCTTCAGCTGGCTTTGTAGTCGTAAACTTAATAGCTTTCACAGAACTTAAGAATTCTGAGCTACTAACGCCTAGAGAATTAGCAACTATCGTCTTCCAATCAGATGTTAAATAGCTTACTTGTTCTCTCCAAACTGCGTAAAAAGTCATATCAGATGTGATATTGTGAATATCGTCATCATGGAATCTTGTTCCTCCAGTTGATGAGTCATACCAACCTCTAAAGGTGTATCCTTCCCTGGTCGGTGTTGGTAAAATTGATACCTCGCCATACTCTTTTTGATAACGGACATATCTTGTGCTTTCACTACATGTTCCACCATTAGAATTAAGTGTAATAGTATATCTTATTCTTAAATCCATAGTACCTGTTGTGCCCGCAGCAATGCTTGAGTAAGCTGTCATATTTATATCATACATAGTACTTGGCAATGTTATAGCAACCTTCACATTTTTTGGCGTCTGTAAAACTCTTAGCGCGGTCATACCTGAGAGCATATTTCCTAAATATGTTACCTTCGTCATATCAAAATTACTTAAGTCTAAGTTTGTAAGTGACGAGCAATGATAAAACATAGCATTCATACTCGTTACGTTTGATGTGTTAAAACTACTCAAATCTAATGCTGTAAGTCCCGAACAATTGTAAAACATATTTGACATATTCTTTACGTTCGATGTGTCAAAACCACTTACATTTAATGTCTTTAATGATGAACAAGAACTAAACATACTTCCCATATCTGTCACTTTCGACGTGTTAAAATTGCTTAAGTCTAATGTTGTAAGTCCCGAACAGGATCCAAACATATTTGTCATCCTCGTTACATTTGAAGTGTCAAAATTACTTAAGTCTAGAGTCGTTAGTGCCTTGCAATCGTGAAACATTCTAAACATATCCGTTACTTTTGATGTGTTAAAATTGCTTACATCTAATGTCTTTAATGATGAACAAGAACTAAACATATCTGACATAGTCGTTACGTTTGATGTGTTAAAACTACTTAAATCTAAGTTTGTGAGTGACGAACAGATATTAAAAATACCTGACATATAGTTTACTTTAGATGTGTCAAAATTGCTTACATCTAATGTCTTTATTGATGAACAAGAACTAAACATATTTCCCATACTCGTTACTTTTGACGTGTTAAAATTGCTCAAATCTAAAGTAGTAAGTCCTGAACAGGATCCAAACATATTTGTCATAGTCGTTACGTTTGAAGTGTCAAAATTGCTCAAATCTAAAGTAGTAAGTCCTGAACAGGATCCAAACATATTTGTCATAGTCGTTACGTTTGAAGTGTCAAAATTGCTTAAGTCTAATGTCGTTAGTGCATTGCAATTGTAAAACATGTTGTTCATATTCGTTACTTTTGATGTGTTAATGTTGTTAAATGTAATTGTATTTAATATTTTCAAGTGGAATGCAGAATTTGAATTAGAAAATAAACGACTTGAATCTGCTGGGAAATAAATTGTATGTGGAGAATAGAATTTAATGTTATAGCCGTTCGTTGCATCGCCTGTTACATATGCAGTGACATCATAGCAAGTTTCATTCGTTCCGCCATGGGCAGTTGACGATGACGCATTTATTCCGCCTACAGATATTGCAGTGCCGCTGCTTGGCTTTATTGATGTAAATTCAATTGTTTTGATCCTTGGGTTAACATTTGCAACTGTGCTATTTAGCCCTGCTGCGATTTTGTCTTGCCATTCCTTCAAAAGATAGGCTTCGTTGAGTCTCCACTGCGCGTAAAGAGTTGTGGCTGTAGTTCTAATCCATGCACCGTTCTCATCTGTGTAGTCTGAAACATTTGCTAGCGTGTTGCCGTTTTCGTCAATGACTTTTGTGCCACCTGTTGCCGCTGTCCACCATCCATTCATAGTATAATTTGATTTCGTCGCAATTGGGAAAACGCTTGGAACGGCGTCATATTCAACTGTCTTTGTTGAAGCTGATACAGTCCCTCCGTTTGGATTAAGTGTAACTGTGTAAGTTAAAGGTCTAAAGACAACATTTAAAGTGCAGTCCGAGTTTCCCATTGTAAACTCGCTGCTGTTAAGCTCTGTTCCGCTAGTTATTGACCAGTTATCCAATTCATAACCTGTGATAGCACTACTTACAACTTTAACTTTTTCGCCATAAACAGCATTTGGCGCACCCGTCCTTGTTTGAACCCCAGCACTGAAACCTGTTCTTGAGGAATTGTTTGTTGTTGAATATGTAGATGTTACTACGTACTTCTTATTTACTGTAATCAAAGCTGAATCAGCTGCACTTGAAAAACCTTTAGTCTTAAGTTGATCTTCAATTTGTTTGCCTGTATAGCTGAAAGAGTTTCCAATATGATATTGAGATTTTATCTGAGGAATTCCAGAATTTAGAGTTGCATAGTAAAACCAAGGAGATGAGCTTGTGCCTCCAAATGTCCCCTTGTATGAATTATTTGTTGCAGTCCAATTCTTCCCTGACATAGTTGTACTTGTTACAACGTTAATTATGTTGCTTGAAAGAAAACTCACTTCGCAGCTTCCTGCAATTTGTCCTGTGCATGCATATGAAGGTCTGTTTGGAACGTTTATGCTTGCACCGAGATATACATTTTCAAACTTAGAACCTGCGGAATAACAGCTTCTGATTGTTCCAATTACTCCCCCGACTCCGTCCATTACAGCTGGATAAGCGTTACTTGTAATTTTTCCTGTAAATTGTGAATCTACAACTTGCAAGTTCCCTGCACCATAATTGATTGTGCCAGCTAGAATCCCAGCCGAGCCAGTACCGCCTGTGACATTCACATTTGCATTTGAAATTACTGCGTTTGTAACAACAAGATTGTCAACCAATCCAAAAAGTCCTGCATATTCGTAAGCTCCATCGATAGTCATTCCAACAATTGGATTGTTGTTGCAATTAAGCTGACCATAGAATGCCTTTCCTGTTCCGCTGCCGATTGGAACCCAGTTATGCCCAGTAAGGTCAATAGGTTTTGTCAGTTCATAGCACTTGTACTTCGAAGTTCCCCCCGAATTAGCAAGGACGGCAAGATATGCAAGTTCTCTTGCATTCGAGATTTTGTATGGGTTGTTAATTGTTCCATCCCCGCCCGCAAAACTCGTTGCAGCATAATCCGTCCAATATGTAGCCGTATCCGCACTCACTTTTTCCCTTTTGCTTGGTAGCAAGAAGCAAGATGTAATAATAAAAGCCATAGCAAAAAGGATAGCCATACAAGTCATCGCAAAAATCTTTTTGTTCCTATTTAAAAAGCTTTTAAACTGATTCATACTTTTATCCTTTTATTTATTTTATTTAATTTATTAAAGTCTATACTATTTTTCCTAAATTTCAAAACAATTTTCGACATTTTAACGAAAAAAACAAAAAAAATTAATACTTTGTATTAAAGGATAAAAATACTCTATATCAAACAAAAAAAGAAGAGGCTCAACACCTCTTCAACATTTTTAAAATTATCTTGATTTTCTAGCTCTTTTTCTAGCTTCTTCAGATTTTTTCTTTCTAGCAACACTAGGTTTTAAATATTCTTCTTTCTTTCTGATATCTCCGATGATTCCATCTTTTTGGCATTTTCTCTTAAATCTCTTTAATGCACTTTCAAGATTTTCATTCTCTCCAACCTTAACTGTAGTCAACTTTCTCACCACCTTCTAATTTGTAAATTCTTTTGAATTATATCCTTTTTCACACTAAAAGTCAAGCATTTAGTTAAATTTTTCGACTAAAACTCCATCTAAATATTTTTTAGTAATTTTGACCTTTACTATATCGCCTACATTGTAAGCACCCAAAATGTAGCATTTTATGAAATTCTTTGAGTGTCCAATCCAATATCCATTTTCCTGTTCTTCAATTAACACAGATAAAACATCGTTTTGTGCGATAAACTCGTTTTCCAACTTTTCGTTTAACTTTTCAAGAACTTTTGCCCTCTTTTTCTTAATTTCAGGAGCGACATCTGTCATCCTAGACGCAACCGTCCCCTCTCTGTGCGAGTACTGAAAAATATGTAGAGCTGAAAATTTAACTTTTTCTATAAATTTCCTTGTTTCTTCAAACTCTTCATCAGTTTCTCCTGGGAATCCAACTATGACATCAGTTGTTACCCCCGCTTTAGGGAAATATTTTCGAATCAATCTCACAGACTCTGCAAACTGCTCTGCTTTGTAGTGTCTGTTCATCCTCTTTAACACTGTATCACAACCACTTTGCAAGGACATGTGAAATTGAGGACAAAAATTTTTGAGCTTTGAAAGTCTAAACATAAAATTTTCATCTATAATTCCGTCTTCCATAGATCCAAGTCTTATTCTCTTGCCAAACTTATCAAGCTCCTCTAAAAGATCAATTAAGCCATTCTTACCATCAATTTTGTAATCTGATACATTTATTCCGACAACGACGATTTCTTTTATATCATCTGGAAGATTTTGAACCTCCTGAAGGATATCCTCTACGCTTCTGGATCTGCTTCTACCTCTAAGATAAGGAATAATACAATATGTACAGAAATTGTTGCATCCGTCCTGAACTTTTAAATATGCTCTTGTCCTAGATTGACGAGGAAAAGCCATTTTTTGATATGCTAAAGGAAGTTCGTCAACCTTGACGCCCTTTTCCTCTTTTTCTTTGTAAAGATTTTGCTTCCCAGCAACACCTTTGATAAGCTGGATTCCCTTTCCCTCAAATTGCTTAGGATTTTTCTGTCCTGCACAGCCACAGATGTAAATCGTAGCATCTGGATTATACTTTCTGCATCTAGCAACCATTTGTCGAGATTTTTTCTCAGCTTCACTTGTAACTGCGCAAGTGTTAATTATATATACATCTGCCTCTTCGAGCTTGTCCGTTATTTCATATCCATTTTCAAAATAATTTTGTAAAATGGAATCACTTTCATATTTGTTAACTTTACAGCCGAGAGAAACAACTGCTACTTTCATATTTTCTCCTTAGTTCCCACTTTCAATGCTGACTAGCCCCATTAGTACAATGGAAGCTGTTTCACTACGTAATATTCTTTTCCCAAGAGTAATAGATTCTGCCCCAGAGCGAGCTATTTCTTCCTTTTCCTTTTCAGTAAATCCGCCCTCTGGCCCAACGATGATCCCTATACTAGAAAAATTCCTTAATCTACTAAAATCAAAATTCTTCCCTGCTCTTTCATTGGCGAAAAGGACAATGTCAAGCTTTGATGCTTCTTTTAACATCTGATTAAATTTTAATGTATCTCCAATCTCCATAGGAACGCTACATTCACACTGTTTGCAAGCTCCTCGAACGATCTTTTCAAGTCTATCCTTTTTCCCAATTGCATCTTTCGCAACACAATAGTCGCTTGAGAAAGGGATCATCTTTTTTACACCTAGCTCAACAGCTTTTTGTGTGATAAGCTCAAGTTTTTCCCTCTTTGTCAAAGCTTGAAAAAGGACTATATTTTTTTGAGCTAAGGCTTTGCATTTTTTAACCTCCATAACTTCGCAAATAGCGGCATCCTTTTTTATGTCAATGATCCTACATTCGTACTCGTTTTCACTTCCGTCAAGCACAATAATTCCGTCATCAATTTTTAGACGTAAAACA
>Ga0256404_1009414_pt1 | contig 14028 bp, 12 predicted proteins | sample RumenRJG_01DNA_FD_185990 | JGI IMG/M metagenome (GOLD analysis project Ga0256404, IMG submission 185990) | Bovine rumen microbial communities from Lethbridge, Alberta, Canada - RJG_01 | ecosystem: Host-associated > Mammals > Digestive system > Stomach > Rumen | place: Canada: Alberta | collected...
TCGGCTAGTTTAGTCATAGCCCGATTGACATTGTTACTACTGACCGTGCCGTTCATATCGCCAAAGTCGATATGAAGCGTGATATTCTTAACATTTTCGTTCACCCGATAGATATCGACCGGCGAGAGGCGATACGTTTTTGCCTCATCCTTAATTTTACCCGCCAAGAATTTATCGGTAAATTCATAGAGCTTAATATAGTCCACATCGGCTGCAACCTGATAGGTAATATCGCGGCTCGTTCCCTGATAGCGGGAAACCGGCTGATAGTCAGCTGCACTATCTAGGTAGTTAGCAGTCACTTCAATATGAAGTGAAAAGCCGGCAGTATAAGCAGGTAGCTTGAATTTAGCTAACACATCCGCCTTTGGTTCGCCAATAACACCCGCATACTTGCCGCCGATAAATACAGCTGCTGAACGTAGTGGCTCAAAGATATTGGTTGCACTATCAAGCACTCCATCATACCTATCCATACGCACTAGCTTCAGCTCACTCGGTGCAATGTTTAACGCAAAGCCTAGAATATGTTTTAGCCGATAGAAAGCTGCACCATTATGTCTAGTTTTGTCTACCAATATCCCTGAGACCTCGGGAATTTCCGCCGGCAGAGGCTCATCTTTGTCCATTACACCTTGGCGATGGACTTTGCCAACCTCAAATAGCATGAAGCCATCATAGCCACTTCGCAGGTTATCCCGTGCGATTGGTAGTAGACCTGGCAATAGGTCACGACGACAATATTGTAGCCGCGGTGAAATCGCATTAATGATACGATACGCCTTCTTTGGATCGTCATGAACTGCGTTTAGCAAATCACCATGCACGAACGAATAGGTCACTACTTCATTGGCGCCCATCAGGCGCAATCGGTCCTTGAGCCAGTTCTCTTTTTTGAGTAGCTCATTATACGGCGCAGCCTTTAATGGACGCATTGGCAGTTTATCAACGATGTTATCAAAGCCGTTGACGCGGCCAATATCCTCAATGATGTCTTCATCGATTCGCTGATCAGGTCGCCACCACGGAATATGGGCGTGGACATTACCGTCCAATACAGTAATACTACGATAGCCGAGATTACTGAGGGTATTAGCGATTAGCGCCCCCGTATAGCCACCGTCGCCGTAGTCACCTAGAACATCAGTAAAACGATGCACCGGAATTTCTAGCTCGAGCTCTTGCCACTTGGCTGGATAAGCATCAACTACAGGGCCAATGACGGTCGCACCCGCATACTGTTTCATTAGTTCGACTGCTCGTAGTAAGACTGGCTGCGTCAGTTCGGTTGGTTGTCCCTTGGTAAAACGAGTTACCGCTTCGCTAAAGATACCGTGGCGGAACTGTGTACTGCGCAAATGGTAGAGATCAAATGTCGCACTTTCAAGTAGCACCCGTTTCGTCGATGGCGTAATTTCACTTGCCATACCACCCATTGCTCCCGCTAGCGCCACAGGAATGCTATTTTTTAGCGCGCCAACGGCGACAACGATATCTGCTGGATCAAGATCAATTCGACGCCCGTCAATTAGCTCTAGCTTCTCACCCGCTTTGGCAGCCCGCACTACGATATCTGGCTTACCAGTTGGCGACAATTCAACTAGTTTATCTAAGTCGAACGCGTGGAGTGGCTGCCCCGTCTGATACATCAATAGGTTTGTGATATCCACTGGTGCCGAAATTGAGTTGCTGCCGCTACGAGCAACATAACTCCGCCAGAGCATTGGCAATTGCCGGCTGCTGTCGACGTTATCTAGCGCCACACACTCATAACGCTTGCATAGGTGATCATCAGCAATCGTCACCGTTGGTTTCAGGTTGCCACCTAGATCATCAGCGCTCACTCTGTTGTCGAACCAAGCTGGGATATCCGCTATCTCACCAAAAATTGCTGCCACTTCACGGGCAAAACCTAGCATGCCAAAACAGTCAGGACGATGCGTCAGACTCTTGTTTTCAACTTCCAAAAGGTAATCATCGAGCTCTAAAGCCTCGCTCAGCTTTTCGCCAGCCGTCACTTCATTTGCTGGTAGCTCAATAATGCCTTCATGCTCGTTCCAGAGCGCCAACTCGCGTGGGCTGGCTAGCATACCATAGGAAATCACGCCTCGCAATTTGCGAGCCGACAGCCTTATCTCATCCTCTGTCCCGTAAGTCTCTGGCACCACCGCACCTACCGGTAGCCACGCCGCCATCATACAGGCATGGACGTTCGGCGCTCCACAAACCACTTGAATTAGACCATTATCGTCACGTGGAATATCCTTTGTTATGCCGCCATCGTCAATTTTACAGATGTGTAAGTGATCACTATTGGGATGCTCAACACATTCCACTACTTTTACCACCGTCGCGTCTTGGTACTTCTCGCTAAGACACTCCGTGCTCTCGATTTCTACTAGTCGCGAACCGATTCGCTCGGTTAGCTCGTCAATTGAGTAATCGCCCTTTAGATATTTCTTTAGCCAATTAACCGATATTATCATCTAGAACTCCCGCAAAAATGTTAGCTTGCCCGACTCAAAGAGGCGTAAATCTTCGATGTTATATTTCAACATCACTAGACGCTCAAGGCCACCACCCCAGGCGAAACCGCGGTACTTCGTCGGGTCGATGCCAGCCTCGCTCAACACATTCGGGTGCAACATGCCACACCCCAGCATCTCAAGCCATTCGCCACCCTTGCCATTGCCGCCGAGCGCTTTTGGCTTTTCGATTTGATATTCGAGACTCGGTTCCGTAAACGGGAAGTAGCCCGGCTGCGTCTTGCCTCTTAACTCTTCACCATAATATTCGTTAAAGAAGTCCTTTAGAATGCCTAGCATCATACCAAGGTTCGCATCCTTTGAGACATAGACCCCTTCGAACTGGTTAAAGGTGTGATCGTGCGTGACGTCTGCATCCTCATTACGAAAAACCCGCCCAAAGCTAATGTGGGCAATCGCCTCACCATTTTCAAGCTTACTTCGGCCCGCCCTCAGAACACGGTTCTCCATCGCTGTTGTGTGTGCTGGCGGGATATAGCCTTCCTCTGTACGAAAAGTGTCATAGCCATCACGTGCTGGGTGATTCGGCGGAAAATTCAGACTACTAAACATGTGATAGTCGTCGTCAAGTTGGCGCGACTCTTCGCAAACAAAGCCCATCCGCGTAAAAACGTCAACTACGCGACGGATTTCGGTCGTCAATGGATGCAGCGTCCCATTTTCCGCTGGCAAGCCACTTGGTAGCTCCGCCGCCGCTCTATTTGTCGAGACGTCAAACGGCGCCGAAATATCGAGCGGCTCGACGTTCTCTGTCGCCTGCTTCGCTTCTAGATCCTTTGCCCTGGCGGCTAATTTTTGTCTCAGCTCATTAGCGCGCCTACCAAACGTCGCTCGCTCTTCCTTCGGCTGCTCTTTAATTGACGCCATCAGCACTTTAAGCTCTGGCGCCTTAATAATATCGTGTGGGTTTTCTAATTCCTCCAGCCTCTGGACTAACTCTTTTTCCAGACTATCAATGTCGGTAATTGTCATATAGATATGATAACACAGCAACTAATGACCGACGGCGACGAATAACGCCACGACGATAACAGCCACTAGCACAATTAGCCACGCCCAACTCGGTAATCGTTCCATGCGATTAGAATCGGCGCTATCTTTTACCGCGCCATCGCTCGTACGCGTCTCGTCACTAGACGTCCTCTCTAGACGCTGCTTGAGCTCAGCGGTCACACGACGCTGCAAATCTGTCATATTAGTCTCTTTATCGTAAATCACTGCCATACAGTAATGTTATCACAGCTAACCACTTGCACAATAGATAAAATATGCGGTAGAATATCTAGCGTAGTAATAATGTAAGGAGGGATGAATGGCTACAAAGAAGAGCAAACGCTCCCAGGCTAAGAAGTCTGTCAAGCCAGAAAAAGCCACTACCACCGAAGCCAGCGAGAAAAAGGCCGAGGACACAAAGGTAGCTGCTGCCGAGGCAAAGACCAAGGATGCCAAGGAAGGCAGGGCGACCAAGGCTGAAGAACCAGTCGAGGAAGTAGTTGAGGTTGTTGAAATTGAAGAACCAACCGCAGATGAGGTTAAGGTCGGTATTACCGACAAGCTGCTCGCACTCAACCCAGCCGCACTAGTAGCCGAGCTATTAGGTACATTCATGCTTACCGCTGGCTTCTTAACCCTGTTTAAGAACACAAATTATGGCGCGCTAGGCATCGCACTAATCGTCGCAGCTAGTACGCTAATCTTTGCTGGCGTTAGCGGGGCGCATTTCAACCCAGCTATCACCGCGGCACAGTGGATCACCCGCAAGATTAACGGCGTCAAGGCTATCGCCTATATCGTCGCACAGGTTCTAGGCGCGATCATTGCCTTCCTAATTCTAACGGGGCTCAATACTGCCAACTTTGATTACAAGGCCGCCGTCAAAAACGGCGTCATCAACGCTGGCGTAACCGAGGAAACAATCAAGGACGCTGGCGGTATCGACAAGTGGGCCGAAAGCTACGGTGGCATTGACTCGATTGCTAGCCAGCTCGGTATCAGCAAGACCGCGCCGAAGCTGTCGCAGTACAACACTCTAACTAGCAAGAAGGAGTGGGCAGCACTGCTATCGGAACTAATCGGTTCGTTCGTGCTAGGTCTCGGCTCGGCCTACGCCTTTAAGAATGGTCGGCACAATAAGCTAGCTAGCGCCTTCGGTGTCGGCATTGCCTTCATCCTAGGTCTAATGATTGCAGGTAGCACAGGGATCTTGAACCCAGCCCTATCGGTCGTCCTAGGGGTTTACGGCAACAAGGTTAGCACAGTCCTATGGGCAATCGCCGTCTACGTTATCGCCCCAATTATCAGCGTAACGCTGGCTTATCTAGCCTATGATGCTATGGCTAAGAACCAGCTCGAGAACGAAGAAGCTATCGCTGAATAGATAACTTGTCATCTAAATAATGCCCGCCTTTAGGCGGGCATTATTAATTACTCCGCGCTTGGCTTATCGATTTGCAGTGGCTCAACACTGACAGTGCGGCCATCAGCAGCGATCTTTACGACATCCTTATCAATCTTGCCAAACTCTCTATAGGCATTATTGTAATGGTTCACCGTCGTCGACAAACTATTGCCCAGTTTATTCATATACTCGTCATACTTTTTAATATGCACACCTAGCTGACCCACACGTTTTTGAATTTCCTTGGCTTGCTCTTCAATTGACAGGCTACGTAGCCCCTGTAGAATAGTTTCGAGATACGCCATAAAGCTCGTCGGGCTCGTAATGATGACGTGCTTATCGCGAAAGGCATACTCGATTAGATCACGCGAAGAACCGCCCAGACCCACATTATTGGATAGTAAATCATAGTATAGGCTCTCGCTCGGAATAAACATAAAAGCAAAATCCATGGTGTTTTCGTCTGGGCGAATATACTTCGCTGTCTCGTCGATGCGCCCTTTTAGGTCATTTCTCACCCGATTCATATAGAGCTTCTTTTCGTCAGGATTTGCCGCTTCCACATAGCGGTTATAATTTTCTAGGCTGAACTTAGAGTCTACTGGCAAAATCTTTCCCTTATCGAGAAAGATGACCGCATCGACAATCACACCGTCCTTAAATTTGTACTGTGGCTGCCACTGCTTGGGTGGAAGGACGTTCTCTAATAGGCTATTGAGCTGAAATTCGCCAAAGACACCCCGCTGCTTTGGATTGCGTAGTACGTTTTGCAAGGTCTTTAGCTCGGTCGCCACATCCACCACTCTCTTATTGGTATCGTCTAGCTTAGTTAAGCGGTTACTCACATCCTGCACAATTTTCGCCGACTGATTCAGCTGCTCCTGCATAGATAATTGCGTTTTGTCCATGCGTTCATTTAGCGTCTGATTGAGGCTACTTTGCAGATCCGCCACCTGCTGGCGCAAGTTGTTGATGTCGTTCTGTAAATACTGTTGCTCGCTATCATTTTTCTCAGCCGGCTTTGAGCGTACAATTAGGACCACTAGTAGCACCACCGCCACTAGCAATATGCCAAGAATAATATATGTCACCATTTTACCTCCTATTTATTCACCAATTAGATGCTAATTTTATTATAACGCCGTCCAGCTCGTGGCGATAGCCTTCAGCGGATCAGACTGCCAAACTTGCCAAACCGCCGCTAACGTTGGCACTTCGCCGTTCCAGACTCTAGCAGGTGCCGAAAAAGGCTGGCTCACCACATCGCCGCCGTTTGCTACGAATAAATTATCGTCGTGGAATAACACCACCGTCGCACTGTAGGTGATAGTGAATTTATGAAGCGTCTCAGCAATTTGGCGGGCACCCTGGCTGAACGTTATCACTCGTGGATAATACACTGCGCGAGCTAGTTTTTGTAGTTGTGCCACGCTGAGGACTAGCGTCGTTTTTGGCCGATTTAGCACCGCTTCTGCATTATAAACAATAGCATCCACGGCATCACGGGCAGTCGTTATCCGCACGCCGCCAAGATTCTCGTCACCGAGTAATTTAGCAAAAAGTTGCGTCGTTTCGCTGTTGGCGCCACTATCGCCGATCAGCAGCAGATTGCCCGCCCAGTGTGCCGCCGCAATTAAATCATTCTCAGCCGACATAGCAAAGCCACCACTCGGGTTACTATCTGCCATAATTAGATCTGAAATCTGCGCTGTCACCACGCGAGGTAATTTAGCCTTTAACGCATCTGGCACGAGCACCCGCACTTCACCGACGCCGGCCCTTCTAGCCCAGTTATAACCGGCGGCCACCGCCCAAAAACCTTGGCTGTTGCCGCCGACAATCGCTAGCCGCCCCGCTTGGTCGCGTCGCTCTGGCTTGCTCCAGAGGACATCATCGAATAGCGCTTTGCCTGGAGTCTGTTTCTGCCAATAATCGTTATCCATCACTAATATCCACGCTTATCGGACAGTGATCCGAGCCCATTTGACCTTGATAGATCTTAGCGTCCGTTATCTTATCCATTAGCTGACTATCCACCATTAAATAATCGATCCGCCAGCCAATATTTCGTTCACGCGAATGTGCCCAGTTCGACCACCACGAATACTGCTCGGCCACATCGCCATTTACTCGGCGGAAACTATCGATAAAGCCACTCTCAATATAATTGCTAAAACCAACTCGCTCCTGAATTGTATAGCCATGCTTACCCTCGTTTTGCTCGGGGTTAGCCAGATCGATCGGCTGCGCCGCCACGTTCAAATCGCCTCCAAAAATCACTGGCTTACTCTGTCGTAGTTCGTTCATATAGGCGAGAAAAGCCGGATCCCAGCCACTCGCTCGCAGCTCGAGGCGGGATAAATCCCCCTTAGAATTTGGCGTATAAACGCCAACGAGGTAAAAATCTGATAGCTCTAGCGTTAACACCCGTCCTTCACGGTTGGTATCGCCGAATTTATCCGCCAAGGTAAAATCACTGGCAATCTCGAGTGGCAAATTGCGTCGAATGCGGTCGTCACCCAGATCAAGCGCCAAATCATTTTTAATCAGTGCGCCTGTACCGCTATATCCTGGCCGATCGGCGCTATTAATAATTAGCCGATAGCCATCAATCGCAAAGTCGACCTGCTCGGGCTTAATTTTAACTTCGTCTAGCAAGAGAATATCTGGATGCTCAGCAAGGACGAACTGCTCTAGTTCGCCCTTGCGCATAACCGCGCGTAGCCCATTAATGTTCCACGACGCAATTCGCATTTACTTGACCAAGGTATTCTTGATGCGCTCGCTCTTTTCTAGATACGCTAGCAGTAGGCCCACCAAGCCGGCGCGCACCACAATAATCATTACCCAAGTGACGACATAGAGCGACTGCTCGGCGGCTAGACTTTCTTTACTCGAAGTGCCGTAGATCGTCTCTGGCCATGAGTAGCCATCTTCATCATACTCGCCACTATATGTAGACTTTAGATTTATACTTGGCGTGCGCTGATGTGGAAATCCATCAATCATCCCTGGCACGGCAGTAATCACACTACATACTAGCGCCGCAATTAAGGCAATCTCAGCTAACTTCTTGCCCTCACGCTTCTCTTGCACCATTTCAATTGCCGCCATTAAGAAACAGACCGCCATGACAATTGAGACAATAGCATTAAGGATAGAATTATAGTCATTCCAGCCGAGAAAGAGCGACTTCATCGTATAATACAAAGCTGTAATTATGTTACAACCGCCAATAATAAAGCTGCAAATTACAAACGCCAGCAATCCACCGCCCATGCCCTTATTGGCTAACTGAGCACTTTGTGGCTGCGCCACATTTTGCCTCGTCGCCACTGGCTGTGACTCGCTCTTTTTATTATCATTGTCTTTTGCCTCTGCCTTCTTCGTTTCGTCTGTCGCCATTTTACCTCCTTTTATAATCATTATCATTTTAACATAAGAAAACTGAAATTTAACTAGCTATATCTAGCTTCCCGCCGATAATCTCGCTCTTTAATTGATTGGCGCTTATCGTACTGTTTTTTACCCTTACCGAGGGCAATTTCCACCTTGATATGCTTACCACCCGTAAGCAAACGCGTTGGCACAATAGTTAGACCACTGTTTTTTGCTTCAACTAGGCGTTCGATCTGCTTGCGATGTAGCAAAAGTTTACGCGCCCGAGTATCAACAGTGCTTACTGGTTCGCCGCTACCTTTTGACACATTGTTATCAAGTGTAAAGCTGGCGTTAATTAAATATAGCTCTGGTCGACCAGTCCGGTCGTTGCGATATGCCGTCACATATGCCCCACGCAGGCTCACTCGCCCGAAGCGCGCCGCCTTAGTTTCACGGCCATTTAGGCTTATACCCGCAATGACTTTGTCAGACAAAGCGTAATCATAGCCAGCTCGCCGGTTAGCAATAACACCGCTATTATTTTTGGCCTTTTTGTGCCCTCTGCGTGTGACAGACTTCATGAAGATATTATAGCAAAAACACGCCCGATGAGCTTGTGCGCTTCTAATGCCTTAATGCCTTGCGGTAAACCTCAACAATCTTTTCTGTCTGTGCTTTTTCAGTTAGCCCCGCCGCTAGCTCACGCGAGCGAGCGGAATAACGGTCATATAGCTCTTTGTCCGACAATATTCGCACAATCTTATTCGCAAAATCATCAGGGTCGTCCAGTGCCGTGAGACCGTTGCCGTCCTCTTCGAATGCCGCTGGCGCGAGTGGATCGCAGAGCACAATCGGCAGGCCGCCATAAGCCGCTTCTGTCACTACTAGACCCTGCGTATCCGTGAGTGAGGGGAAGGCGAAGACTTTGCTGACCGCATTTAGCACGCCGATATCATCATGATTATAACGCCCAATAAATACAATGCGGTCGCGCGCTGAACTTTCGAACGCTAGTTTTTCTAACTCGCTCCGGTACTCCCAGTCGCCGCCAAACATTAGTTTAGCGTGCGGCCGCTTCTCGAGCACTTTTTCAATGGTCGGGATGAGCATCGCTAGATTCTTTTCTTGGCCGAGACGGCCGTAATAGGTCACTACCTCATCTTCAGGCTCAATACCAAAATCACGCCGGAAGGCCATCACTTTTGCGTTACTTACCATCGGTGGCGGATTGACGCCCGTCGGAATAATCGTTATATCAAACCTAGCATCATTTCGCTCGGCAATGCCTTTTAGCTGGTTAGCCGACTTTTGGCTGACAGCAATTACTTCGTCGCACGCCTGATACCACATCGCTAGCTCGCCTGCTACGAGGCGTTTGCCCCAGTTGGCATCACCCTTCTTAAACGCATAGAGTGTAGCGAAGTTTGCCTGCTGTTTCGGCGTCATCTCAACTGCCGCTGGCATTAGCACACTCATAGCCGCATAGCCCACCTTTAGCAGCTTGTAGCTATCGGAATATTCATATGTATCTGTGCAGTGTTGCCCCACTAGCGCAATATTGAGGTGCCGCGCCGCATAACAACAAAAGAGCGCCATTTGCCCCGCCGTAAAAAAGTGCAGAACGTCCAGCTTTAGTGAGCGAATTTGCTCGAGCAAAACTGGCGGGAAGAAAACCGACAGCTGCCCCTCTTTGAACCCCATGCCCCGAATGGCTGCAAAGTGAATTAGGTGGTCGTCATTTTTATCGACTTCGCTTACCTTGTTAAAAATATTGGCTGACGGCGCAAAGACGTAGACTTCGTGCCCCATAGACTCAAGTTCACATCGCGTCACATTCACTACCACGACCACTCCGTTTTGAGCGGGGCGATAACTATCCGTAAACAGACCGATTCGCATTATTTTTTGACTAAGCTCCAGTATAAATCCATTAGCTGCTGGCAAATTACCTTGGAATCATATTTGGCTGCCAGAGCCGCCGACTTCTTGACACCATCATTATAAAATTGTTGGTCCGTACGAAAACGCTTAATCTGTTTTAAAAAGGTTTTATCATCGCCACGCGTCACTAAGTCGCCAAAAGTAGCATCGTAGTCGTGGATATCCCGCACCAAAACAGGCATGCCCGTCGCCGCTCCCTCGATGATGCTGAGGCCAAAGGTCTCTTGTTCACTCGGCATAAACATTAAGTTACCGATTTTGGTATAGCGCCGCGCCTCATCGTTCGGGATGACATCCGTCACCATGACATTGGTAGGCGCATCATGCATCATCTTTGTCAAGTGCGCCGAGTTAGCCCCCGCCGCCTTGAACGGAATGCCGCCAATCCAGATAAACTGCACGTCAGGTAGTTCGGTCGCAATTTTAACAAATTCGTCAAAACGTTTGCGTGGCTGCACCTGGCCACTACCGATCACAATAAATTTATCATCAGGAATACCTAGCGACGTTCGAATCTCATGACGTTCTTTTGCCGTCGACTGCATCGATTTGACATCCACTGAATTCGGAATCATCTCGATCGGACGCTTAATTCCCATACGAATTAGTTCACCGCGCGTGTAGGGCGAAACCGCAATCACTACATCAGCACGATTATAGAACCACTTGAGATAATATTTAAATATCGGCGCCCACCAGCTCGCGCCCTTTAGCGAACCGACGAGGCTATCCGGCACTACATGGGCACTTACCACCTTTTCGCCACCCTTATGGGATAGCAGCCGCTTTAAGGCAAAGAAGCCAAAGGTATGAATATGGGTAATATTAGTTGACTTTTTTGGTTTGTCGTTAATCAGAAGCCGTACATCACTGCGCTTTTTTAGAATTTCCGCCATCTCGAGAAAGGCGGTATGAACACCATGCCCCTGTACCGTAAAGGCGCTCTCGGATACTAGATTAACGGTTAGCCGCTTCATGCTCTATATTATACCTATATCCTACTCATCGTGACTATAGCCATGTTTATTTAACGCTTCGTCAATCTTACGCCGGTCAAAACCGAGAATAATATCACCCGCAATGTCAATTACCGGCACGCCGCGAAAATTGCCGTTCGTCTTTTCCATTAACTCGTTATGTGCATCAGCGTCTTCCTCGATATTCTTTTCAATATTCGGCACGTATTTGCCATCGAGGTACTGCTTTGCCATCTTGCAATAGGCGCACCAATTGGTGCTGTAAATAATCACTGGCTGCAAAGTCTGAGTTTTTTGATCCATTTGCCCTCCTTTATCATTACGCCTATTTTACCATATACCAAGCGGCTCGCGGTGACTGGTTAAGTGCCACCCGCCGCAAAAAGCACAGTGGTAAACATACAATTTTAAGCCCTGACTCGCGAACAATAGCATCTGCTGTTCGGCGACTAGTTCTGCTTCCTGTTTTGTGGCATAGCGATTCTTGCCACCGCATTTTTGGCGCGGAGCTGGCGTAAAAGGCTTGACCTTGTGGTGCGCCAAGAATTAGGCCTCCGTCCTATCTAAGAAATGATTGATTTTTGTCATTGCTGCCGCACCTTCACCCGCCGCCGTCACGATCTGGCGCACCGCACCACTACGCACGTCGCCCGCCACATACACATTGGGCATGGCCGTTAAATAATTATCAGCAATAATCCGTCCATCAACATCTAGCTTTATAGCTGTATTTTTAAGGAAGTCAGTGTTCGGCGCCATGCCCGCAAAGACAAAGATGCCATCGGTGGGAATATATTTCGTTTCGCCACTAGTATTTGCCACTTTGACGCCTGTCACCGCCCCGTCGTTGCCCATAATTTCCGTCGGACGCCAGCCTTCGAGCACCTCAATTTTGCCAGCTTCCACCTTCTCTTTTAACTTATCCTTTAAGATATCGTCCGCTTTAATATACGACCGTACTAGCATGGTAATATGGCTAGCGATGCCAGATAGATACAGCGCCTCTTGCACGGCAGTATTAGCTCCGCCAACTGTCACGAGATTTTTGCTTTGATATAATGTCCCATCGCACGTAGCGCAATAGTGGACATACTCTTTCTCGCCGGGAATATTCAAATGGCGATAGCTACTGCCCGTTGCAATTAGAACTGCCCGCGCCGTAATGTCCATTCCGCTATCACGATGTACTCGCACGATATTGCCATCGTTCTCTAGTCCCGTTACTGTGCCAAATTCGATTTTAGCGCCAAAGCGTTTCGCTTGCTGCACCATATTAGATGCTAGACTCATACCATCAACGCCATCTTGATAGCCAGGATAGTTATCTACTCGGTCAATCGTCGCCACCTGACCGCCCATCAACTCCTTCTCTAGCACCACAACGCTACGACCAGCCCGCGCCGCATAAACTGCTGCGGCCAACCCCGCCGGCCCTGCACCGATAATTAAAATGCCTACATCAGACTTAATCATACGAGCATTATACCATTTAGCGTGAGTCTATTTTTGCCCGCACCAGGATTAGTACTAGATACGGCTGCAGAGTAATTGCCATGCCGCCGTTTACAATCGTTAGGTCTAGCTGCGAGAAGTCAGTCGAATAGCCCTTCCACGACGAATTGAACTTTACCTGCCAATCGCCATATGGCAAAGGTAAACGATAGTCCGTCCACTTGACGCCGCTAAAATTAATTAGCACAATTACGGGGTCGTCATTGCTGCCTCGCTGATACATCAGCACCCGACAATTCTCATCCCGCATCAGCGTCCGGTATTCACCGCTCATTAGCCCCGCCGTATCGCCATATTGATTGGTGCGAAGGGCAATTAGCCGCTTGTGCGCGTCGACAACCCCCTTGAAACGCTCTGTATTATTCCAATCGAGGGCATCCCACTGATTGAAGTCACCACCCTGCAGAAACTCCGACCCAGCAAGCAGCATTGGTACACCAGGCGCCGTCAGCGCCACCGCCGACGACAAGATGGCAATTCGCCGGGCATTGACGCTATGTGTATCGCGCCCCGTCATCGCCACAATGCGGGCGCTACCATTCGCCGCCGTATCATGGCTATCGCTAAACACGACGCGTTGACGCCAATCGCCATTGAAACTTTGCGCCATGACATTAGTGAGATTTTGCAGTCCCGCCGGCTCGTTACCAATCCTGAGTGCCCCGCGAATTACATGTGGCAAGCCCAAATCCCACTGGCTATCAAAGCCCGCCCCGCCGTATTCACCGACATTCGTAATCTGGCTATTGCCGGAGCAGTCTTCAGCAATGACGAGGCTATCTGGCTTAATTTTATGCGCCCGCTGCGTAATCTCCATCATTAGGCTCCAGGCATCAGGAATGTCATGCGCTGGATCGTTGTTTATGCCCGCCGTATTACGCATATAAATGGTGCTATCGAGGCGAAAGCCGTCCACGTGGTAGTCGTTGAGCCACATGCTAACGTTATCAAGTATATAATCACGCACCTCAGGGCGACCATAATCGGGTCGCGCACCCCACGGCGTGTCGCCCCGCTCGTCATTGTAAAAGTAAATGCCACCTCGGTTATTCTCGCTCCAGCCATCAAATTGCCACAGGTTCGCCCGCGGGCCAAAGTGGTTATAGACCATGTCAAGGATAACGCCCATATTGCGCCGGTGCGCTTCCTTGACCAAATTCTTCAGCCAATACCCGCCGCCATAGCTATTCTCTACCGAATAAAGAGCACTCGGAGCATAGCCCCAGCCGTAACTTGTCGCCATCGAAGTTACGGGCATGAGTTCAATAGTCGT
>Ga0256404_1009415_pt1 | contig 14028 bp, 5 predicted proteins | sample RumenRJG_01DNA_FD_185990 | JGI IMG/M metagenome (GOLD analysis project Ga0256404, IMG submission 185990) | Bovine rumen microbial communities from Lethbridge, Alberta, Canada - RJG_01 | ecosystem: Host-associated > Mammals > Digestive system > Stomach > Rumen | place: Canada: Alberta | collected...
GAGGAGGAATAAATACAGTCAAAGATCTGCTGTTATTAAAGAAAAGTGAACTTCTTGAGTTGAGAAATATTGGTGCAACATCTGTTGAAGAAATTGAGTCTATCCAGAATTCTATATGGGTAGAAAGGGAGGAATACTTCTCTCAGAAAGCTGGTGAGTATGATGATGTGGAAGCTAAATTAACGGAAGACACGCGTGATTTTGATAAGATTGTTATTGCTGATTTGAGGGAAAACTACAATTTTTCAACCGCACTGCTTCAGGAGTGGTTTGGAATAACCAGACAAGGTGTTTATCAAAGATTGGCACCTCACAAGAAAAACAAAGATAAATGGGTAGGAAAAGAATTAACCAGCAAGGATTTGGAAGGCATAAGATTATTAATTTCTCAAAAATCTTTGTATGAAGAAATAGAAGATGAAAAGTATTATTTTTTCAATAATAAAAAAGATGATTGTGTCTTTCTATGCGTAAGTGATAAAGAAATTAAGTGCTTTTATTTGGCAGACCTACCAGAGGATGTCCAAGAAATAATAAGGAAAGAGAATCTTGATAGATATGACGCAGAGGAGTTGGCATTATCGCCATTGGGTGAAATTGTTTACATATTAAAGGAACCTTATTATAAGCCAAATGACATGTATAATTATCGTCGCCTAGCCCAGCGAAGAGGGATGTCTTTGGATGAATATGCTCAGTTTTTGGAAGGCATACCTTATTATGGTGGTAAGAACATAACGGATGACCAAATTATAGAGTTCTTTGATGCAAATATGGTTGATGGAAAAGTTTACATTTCATCAGATTCATCAAATCAGTGGATTCGAAGTTATTCATCTAGGAATGGATATACTTTAAAAGCTTTTATAGAGTTTTATGGTTATGAATCAGCTATGGTAGAGGCTTATGATAAAAGTGTTAATGCTAGATTGTCTCATGTTGAAGAACTAAAAAAGCATATTGTTCATGATAACGTGATATATCTTGATACATTTTCACAGATTTATAGGACTATTAGTGTTTATGCATCACATAATGGGATGACCTTAAATGAATATATCGAAGATCTAGGATTTAAGAGAACAATGCTTAGGCCATTCGTGCATCGAACTAATGATGAAGCGGATATGGAAATATACCAGCCTGTAGAGGATGCAAAACTCCCAGAAAAGATTTTTGCAAATAATCCATTGATTGGAAATTATGTTTTCTCTGAAAAAAATCTTCGGGCAATTAATTCGAATGCAAAAAAATATGTTGATCAAATGGTTAGTGATCCAGGCGTATTTAAATCGCCAAATGCTTTAAAAGCAGAGATGCAGGTGACGCTGGCTGTGATTAACTATGCAAAAAATTGGGCAAGTGAGGAAGAATCTTCATTTTGGAATTATATGTCGGGCCAGTTTGGATATAGAGAGAGTAGTAGTGAAGTAAGAGATGTCCTTTGTCGCTGTGTAGAAGATTCTATGAAGCATCAGAAGAGACTATTTTTATCAGATGCCAATGGAAACTTATATAAAGGAACCATAGTCGTTCACGCTATGACAACTAAGAAAACATGGATGTATTTATTCGATTTCTTGTTTGATTTCTATAAGAATAATCTTAACTGGACTTATATGGAAAACGATCCATCTATTGGACAGATGGTGAGAGCTCTTTACAGGAAATTGGATGACTCAATTTTAGATTCAAAAGATGAGTCAATATCAATTAGTTCCGAGGTATATCGTTTCCAGGAAGGGATTAGAAAACTTGTATTATATCGTCCGAAGTATGCAGAGAAATTGTTTGGCCGGTTAATCAAGCGTCTTGATGAGATTATCAAACAAGAAGCTGGTCCAGCAAATACATATGAAGAAGTTTTAGCTGAGGAATGGATTGCAAAGAAGATGCAGAAAATTCTTGAAACTAAGACTAGAAGAACTTGGTCTACAGAGGCTAAAGATGTTGCCATTAGTTATGATAGAATTCGTGCGTCCTATCAGCTTGAAAATGAAACAGATGTGAAGATTGTTTTGCCAGATATTCGTTTAAAAGAAGAGGATACTGGCAATGTAGTTATGCATATATATTACGGAGATAAATTAGTTGATACTAAGGCATTAAGCTTTTATGGAAATGAACTTGGACGGACTGTACAGGGTAAGAAAATTGATCTGAAAGAGTGTCAGAGATTAAGTGGAGCAAATTCTTTTGATTTTGCTGTAAGAATTACGTGTGGAGATACCGTCATTTATGATTCAGAAAATACCCTATATAGGAATTGCTTAGTTTTTGAAAAAAAATCGGAAGTAAACCCGACATCCTGTAGCAAAGGAAATTATACAATTGTCATTCCAGCTGGGGAAAATCTGGAGGTTGAGAATGCACAGGTTAATACTATTTCGGAAGATATTCGATATGGGAATTATTATTATGTGCAGTTTGAGAGAGATTTTGTATTCTCATTCCATGATGAAATATTAGCAATAGATAATATTTCGAATAAGGCAATTAGAGTGATTGTGCCTCATGTAAGAAGAGATTTGTCTTTTGTCAGAGATGGATTACAGTATAAGGTCACCTCATCTTGTGATGTTGTACGTATTGTTATGAGCGAGGATGATATTCAGGGGAAGTATGTTATTTTGCTGAATGGTGAGAGAATAGGTTTTGATGAATTGAATGCTTCAAAGAATAGCTCCACTACGATTTATGAGCTTCCTGTCAATATGAGTACAAATGAAGAGGCTTGTAGAATACAAATCATAGATTTAAATAGAAACAAATTAGTATTTAATGAACAATTTATAACTGCTGAAAATGTCTTATTTGAGTTTAATCGTCTTGTATATTATTCAGAAAAAGACTTTGAGAATGCTAGTTTAAGATACTCTTTTAACGATATGGAACCAGAATCCATTCAAGTTACACAGGAGGATGAATTCATTTCGGTTCCTTTTGCAAACGGAGAATTTGTTTTCGGTGTACCGGAATTGAAGGTATATGATACATTGGCTCACCATTGGGGACGTGGTACTCAGTACTGGATAGGAGAAATTGGATATGAGACATTTATGCGGGTAGATTATCCAGACTCAACTGACGTGAAACTATTCTTGGGTGAGTATGAAATTCCGGTTGAAAATGATGGTAGTTATGGAATTGGAAATGTTATACATGGCTTAGAGTTTACAGATAGTGATGACGTTGATTTAAAAATCAGAATTTATGCAGATGATATCGAGTATGCAGGCTATCAGTTGTGTAGAATAGCAGTCAGGGAAAAATTTGCCTTCCAGCCTAAACTTATAGTTGAAGGGGATAAACTCCTTTGGGATAGGGGATATGGATTTGTTGGAAGGAAAGATAATGTATTTAAGTTGAAAGTAACTTCTGATAATGGCTATAGTGAGAGCTTTAGTTTAAAGCTTGATGAAGAGCTGATTGCTGATGGCCTAAACCTTGAACTTGGCGAATATAATTATCAGATTGTGAAAGAATCCAGGAATGTATTTATGCCTTCTGAAGAGCTTATTACTGAAGGTGTATTTTTTGTAGGAAATGCTAACGAACTAAGATTTCTTCATCATAAAATTTGCATTGATAAGGTATCTTTCTATGACTTTTATTTTGATAAAGTTATGCAGACTGAAATTGTAAAAATTTGTATTGACAATCTGAAATATGTTGGCACTGAATCAGTATCAGATGATGGAGAATTGCCGATTTATACGGGAATAGTATTCTATGAAAATAAGCATGGAGTTCGGAAGGAATTCTCCGATAAAAATGAAATCACAGAGTCGGGAACTTTAATGAAAGTGAATCCAGTTAGAGTCGCACTATTAAATGACTCTGTCCTTAGCATGGTAGATTCAGAAGGCGATGAATTTGATTTGGGTGATGGGTTCTATTGTTACTCGTTTAGAGACAAAGATACTGGAGAAATAAAATACAGTTTCACAGACCGTGAATACTGTGCTTGGAACAAGAAATTCTACCGTGGAGTAGATTTATATATATATGAGAGAGAGAGGATGGAGTAAAGTATGTTCAGTCCTATTGAAGCGTCACAAAATATAAAGGATGAGTTTTCAGGCTATATTTCGACTAGTTTTCACCTTGCTGACAAAGATTATGCCAAACAATTTACGCAGGCATTATCGGAGGAAGGTGCAATAGCGAAAGGTCCGTATTTGGATATCGGTGATTCGTTTAAATCTGGAGAAAGCATAGAGGATCTTATTGGTCGTGGGGATGCATCTCCGCTATTTAGGGAGCTTGAAGGTAATATTCCAGATGGTGATAAGGAAATAAAGATTTATAGAAAGCTTTATCTGCATCAGCAAAAAGCTATAGAAAAAATTAATGCAGGGAAAAATTTAGTTGTAACTACTGGTACTGGTTCCGGTAAGACAGAGTGTTTCATTATTCCAATATTGAACCATCTCTTAAAAGAAAAAGAGGCTGGAACTTTAAATGATGGGGTAAGAGCTATTCTGATATATCCTATGAATGCTTTGGCGAACGATCAGATGAAGCGTCTCAGAGCAACACTTAAGAATTATGAGGACATAACCTTTGGCGTTTATAATAGCAGTACACAGCAGAAAGAAGCAGATGGAATTTCTGAGTATGGTCGAATCTTTAAGGATGAGAACGGAAAACCATTAAAACCACTTAAGAACGAAGTTATTTCAAGAGATACAATGCAAAGAAAGCCACCGCATATTTTGGTTACAAACTATGCAATGCTTGAATATATGCTGTTAAGACCTAATGATGACAAGGTTTTCTCAGGGGCGCAACTAAGATTTCTCGTATTAGATGAGGCACATATATATCGTGGAGCAACAGGAATAGAAACATCCATATTGCTTAGAAGACTTAAAGCAAGAATAAGCGATCCAACAAAGGTTTTACATATTCTTACTAGTGCAACTTTGGGTGGTAAAGAGGCAAATGCTGATATTGTCACATTTGCAAGCAGACTTTGCGAAGCAGAGTTTTCCGAGGATGATATTATTCGTTCGACAACACAGAGTCCTATTTTACCTGATGAAGAATACAATGTTCCAATGGAACTCTTTGCAGAGTTAGCTGATCCTGATGATTCATTAAACAACATTCTAAAAAAATATAATGTTCCGTTTGATGAATCAATGAGTGACGCTGAAATTATTTATGATCTATGCATTCATACAAAAGCATATAAGGTGCTAAGACAGTGTGCGGTAAAACCATTTACTGTTAAAGAGCTCACTAATTTAATGAATGAGATGATGAAGATTGACGAAGAGGATGTCGTTAATCTTATTAATGTTGCTGTAAAAGCAGAAAAAAACAAAACTGCCCTTATTAAGGCTCGATATCACATGTTTGCAAGAGCACTTGAAGGAGCATATATAACATTAAAACCTACAAAAAAATTATTTCTCAGAAGAAACAATTATTACACTGTTGGCCAGGATAATTGGAAAATTTATGAGGCTGCTGTTTGTGATGATTGCGGTCGAGTAGGAATTGTTGGAAAGACAGTAAATGACAGACTAGAGTTTATAGGAAATAGATTTGATGAAGAAGCAGAGTACTACCTAATAAAAGAAAAAGGAGAGGAGTTGCTTGATGATGACGATGAGGCAGACGATGAAGAAATCGGGAAAAACGATTATCTAATTTGTCCTCAGTGTGGAGAGATTCATCACAAGAGCCTTATGTATGATTTCAAGTGCAAGCATGATAAATCGGCACTTGTAAATCTTGTATTATCTGAACGAAAAGGGACAAGAAACGAGCCTAAGTGTCCATGCTGCGATTTTGGACATATGAAGAATTATTATCTTGGTTATGATGCAGCAACAGCTGTATTGGGAACATCTTTATTTGAACAGTTGCCTGAAAGTGAAGTTAAACTTGAAACAAAAGTGGTTGAGGAGACTCCTTCAAGTAGTTTATTTGCTCCAGTAGTATCAGCTAAAGCAAATCTTGACATTATTAAAAGAAAGAGACAGTTCCTTGCCTTCTCCGATAGCCGTGGTGAAGCAGCTTTCTTTGCGTGTTATATGACTTCATTTTATGAAGAGTTCCTTCGTCGTAGAGGAATTTGGAATGTAGTTAAAGCAAATTCCAAAAGTATGAATGATCATCCATGGGAGATTTCTACCTTAGTTGATGAGTTGACATCTTATTTTGATACAAATAGAACTTTTGCAGAGCCTGGTGATAAAGGAAATGAAAATCTTACACCAATTAGCCAGCGTCAGGCATGGATTGCAGTTCTTAATGAAATGGTAAATGCTCGTAGAAGCACAAGCTTGGTTTCATTAGGGATAATTAATTTTACGTATAAGGGTAATGCTGGACCGATTATGGCTGGTGTTGCACAAAAGTATAATCAGTCAGTTGAAGATATGGTTGCTCTCTTTAACTTGCTTGTTATGGATATTGTATATTCAGGAGCAATTGAGGGTGGGACAACTTTAACTAATGATGAAAGAGAATATATTTATTATACGGCCAAGCCACGTAGATTTACTAAGTGTAAAGAGGCAAATAATGGTGAAAAGAATACCAATTATTTAAATGGCTGGATTCCTAGAACTCGACCAAATGGGAAAATGTTTCATAATGGTCGTGTTACAAGAGTGGCAAAATCTCTTGGAATACCAGATACAGAAGCAAAAAGTCTTCTTGAGGATTATTGGACAGCAGTCCTTTCACAGGGGGAATTTGCGCTTACTCCTGTTGGCGATGGTGAGTATTATATTTCTACAGATAAATTTCAGGTTACATCTGGAACTGAAAATACTCCAATATATGTTTGCGAAAAATGCGGAAAGACAACGATGTTTTCCGATAAGCATCAGTGTGTTTCTATTAAATGTGATGGCAAACTACATCAAATTAGCCATGAAGAGTTAATAAAGGATAATCATTTCGCACGATTATATTCTTCAGAGATGATGCAGCCATTACATATCAAAGAACATACAGCACAGTTGGGAAGAGCTGAACAGCAGGCTTATCAGGAAATGTTTGTAAATAAAGATATCAATGCCCTTAGCTGTTCTACAACGTTTGAAATGGGTGTTGACGTTGGTGATCTTGAAACAGTATACCTAAGAAATATGCCACCTTCACCGTCAAATTATGTTCAGAGAGCTGGACGTGCAGGTCGAAGTATACATGCTGCAGCATACGCTTTAACATATGCAAAATTAAGCTCACATGACTTTACTTATTTTGAAAAGCCAGAGCGAATGATAACCGGAAAAATTGGAGTCCCGCTGTTTTCGATTGAAAACGAGAAAGTAGTAGCACGTCATATATATGCAGTAGCTTTAAGTGCTTTCTTTAGCGAAAATGAGGATGTTTATAACAAAAATGATGCAGATGTATTTCTGAATCAAGATGGATATGAACGCTTTGTTTCTTTCTTAAAAAGTAAGCCGGATGAATTAAGAATAATTCTTGAAGCTTCAATTCCAGAAAATCTACATCATAGGATGGGAATTAATGATTTTAGTTGGATAGAAGGATTAATTGGATCGGACGGAGTTCTTACTGTCGCAGTTGAAGAATTTAGAAGAATAGTGGAATATTACGAGAAAGAATTTAAAAAGCTAAAGAAAACTGATACTCAGGCGGCAGCGAGATGTGAGAGAAAGTTGCAGGATTATAGAAAATCCAAAGATGATAAGAAGGGACGTAATGAGCTCATCGAATTTTTGGTAAGAAATAATGTCTTACCTAAGTATGGGTTTCCTGTTGATACAGTCGAATTACATCAGAATATGAATTCGCAACAGGATAAAAAGCTGCAGATGGTTAGAGATTTACAACTTGCTATTGCTGAGTATGCACCGGATGCACAGGTTGTAGCAGATGGTAAGCTTTACACAAGTCGTTATATTCGAAAACTTCCACAGACTACCGGACAAGATTGGGAAGTTGTTTACATTGCGCAGTGCTCAGAACCTTCATGTAAGACATGGAATCATAGAATAACGGAACCTTCAAAGGAAGGGGAAAAATGTGTATCTTGTGGATCCATTATTGAAAAATCAAAATGGAAGAAGGCTATTGAGCCAAGAAAGGGCTTTATTGCGGATGCTAAGCCTACAGATGTGCCTTTGAGAAAACCAGATAAGTCATACCGAAGTGATGATTATTATATCGGTGATCCACAGCGGCAGGTAATGAAAAAGAGAACGTTCCAAGTTAACGGTTTGAGTAAATATCAGATGGAAACATCTACAAATGATTCGTTAATGGTTGTTTGTAATGATGACTTCTATGTGTGCGATAAGTGTGGATATTCAGAAAGCGCATCAGAGAATAGATTTAATAAGGATTTTAATTCGTTTACATCGTATATTGAAAGGCCAAATCATCTAACACCTTGGGGCAAAAAGTGTAGCGGAAGACTATATAAGAATAAACTTTGCCATTCGTTTAAAACAGATGTTGTAAGGTTGGTATTTGGAACTTCGAGAGCAAAGAATCAGGCAACAATGCTTTCAGTTATGTATGCCCTTCTTGAAGCAACATCTAATGTACTAGATATCGAGAGAACAGACATAAAAGGATGTTTACATAAGGTTAAATATGAAGGCAGCATGATTTATTCTATAGTTCTTTATGATGCAGTTGCAGGCGGAGCAGGTCATGTTCGTCGTATGGTGACAGAGGATGGCGCAGTATTCCAAGCTATTATTAAGAAGGCTATTGGAATTACAAAAGGGTGTTCATGCAATCCATCTTGCTATAACTGTTTAAGGAATTACTATAACCAGAAGATTCATGATTTGCTAAATAGGGTAGAAGCCTACACATTTCTGGAGGAATACTTAGGCGATGTTGTAGAAATCTCTGAAGGAGAGTTTGAAAAGAAACGCGTTAAGGCTTCAGGTAAGTATGCAGAGGATAAAATCAGTATTCAGAGTAAGCATGACTGTGCATCATACAGAGACTGGAATGAGTTTAGCTTCATGATTCCAGATCAATACGCAGAATTGTTCTCGGAGTTTGATACAAGAATTCCTTTGCCTTCAGAGGCCTACAGAGAATTCAATATTCTTGGTACCGATGTTACTGCTGAGGCGTTATTCGTTTGGAATGATCAAAAGATTATGGTTTTTGAGGATGAAAATGACAAAGTGGAGATTGAAGGCTGGAAGGCATTTCACTGTAATGAAATAGTCATCAACGATTTTATGGCTCTTTTTTAGGAGGAAAAATAAATGGCAAAAATGATTCCTAGCGTGATGGAAAGCGATAATAACAGCTGGGGTGAAAAAAAGGTATTTGAGGCTTTAAAGACAAAACTTCCTGCTGAGTATACCGTTTTTCATTCTGTGCGTTGGAATGACAGAAATGAAAAAGATACTGTGGTTTGGGGAGAGTGCGATTTTACAGTTTTTCATCCACAGAAAGGTATACTTGTTATTGAAGTTAAGTCTGGAGGAATTGAGTGTGTAAATGATCACTGGACTTATATTAGAACGGATAATGGCGAACGCCATGACATGAAAAATCCAATGAAACAGGCTGATCGTAGTAAGTATAGATTCAAGGATCTAAGGGATGATGTTCTAGGTATTGACCACGGAAATCAGGACTACTGCCTTGTAGAGTCGGCTGTGTGGTTTCCATCAGTAAGCAGAAGAGATGAAATAGGTGAGATGCCAATGGAATTCAAGCCAGAGCTCGTACTTCTTGAAGATGCATTGGATAAAACGGAGGAATACATTGATAAAATTTATGAATTTTATCATGGAAGAACGCACACAAAGCTATCCGCTCAACATGCTGATGATTTAATAAGAGCATTTGCACCTCATTATAGAGCGATGCCTAGCCTAAGATCAAAAAGAGAAGAGCAGGAGGATATGTTTGATCGTTTGACACAAGAACAGAATGCTTTGCTTACATATCTAGAGGAACAAAGAGTTGCTGCTGTTCAGGGGGCAGCAGGAACTGGAAAAACTTGGTTAGCTGTTGAAAAAGCAAAAAAATTAGCGAAATCAGGAAAGGTTCTGTTCCTATGCTTTAACCAGTTTTTACGTCTCGATTTGCAGGGGTTGAAAGATGAGAATCCAAAAGATTTTGAGAATATTGATTTTATGAACCTTCCACAACTCGTTGCAAAAAAAATAGGTAGCTTCAATGTCGATAAGGATGAAATTCATGTATTTCTGGAACGCTTTGATAGTTATGATTGGGAGTACAAACATATCGTTATTGATGAAGGCCAAGATTTTGATGATGTTGAAATAGAGAAGCTTAACGAAATTGCACTTCTTTTAGATGGTGCATTTTATGTATTTTATGATAAGAATCAGTTTGTCCAAGGGCGTGAGTTTCCGGATTGGTTGAAAAATGCAGAATGTAGACTTGTGCTCACTATCAATTGCAGAAATACATATGCTATTGCAGATACATCTGGTAAGACAATTAATGTTGAGCCGAAAGTGAAAGATAAGTCAGTCAAAGGAGATATGCCACAGTTCTATATTTGTGGCGATGCTAAGAAGGCTACCAAGAAAATTGCTTCACTAATTGATCAGTACAGACTAAATGGATATAGGTATGAAAAAATCTGTATTATCACAACTAAAACAGAAGAAAAATCTTTCTTAAATGGTGTGGAGAAAATAGGAAATCATAAGATTCTTTCTACAAGATCTAAAGAAGGAGTTTTGTTTACTACAGCAAGAAAGTTCAAGGGACTTGAATCCGATGTTATCATTGTAGTTGATGTTGATCAAGAAACTTTTGCAGACGATGAAAGTAAGAGATTGTTTTATGTTGGAGCATCCAGAGCAAAGCATTATTTAGACATTATTCATTGTGAGGATGATGAGGATTTAAATGCTTTGGCTTCAGAGCTGGCTGGTGAAGAAAGTAAGAGAGCGATGCTAGATATCGCTAAGGGGCTTAATGTCAAACCGGTTGATTGTAGAAAAGAATAAGGGACTAAAATGTAGTTGAAAGTATAATAGCTCGCTTGCTGGCGATCTATTATTTTTGACATAGGTGTTTACTAGTATAACTCCTCATCTGCAGGTATAAATCTTTTTTCATGAAAGTGTCACCTAAGCTAACAGCTGATTTGAAAAAACCTTTTGTATTAGAGAATCAGCAGCGAATAGATGATACACCGATACACAAGGCTATCCGAGAGGCTTTTGTTAATATGATAATTCATTCGGATTATTTATTAGATGCTGGCACTCTTAAAATAATCAAAAAGCAAGATGAATATGCATTTACTAACCCTGGAAACCTTAAGCTTTCTGTTGAAGAAATTTATAAAGGTGGAAATTCTAAATCCAGAAATCCTAGCATGCAATTAATGCTTAGAATGGTTGGATTTGGTGATAATGCTGGTTCAGGCATTCCTACCATACTTGGCGCATGGAAACAGGCAGATTGGATAGAACCAGAATTGTATGAAGATACGCAATTAAATCAAGTTACGCTCACACTGAAAACATTAGCAAGTTGGACTAAATCAGTTGATGAATTACAGGATAACGTCGTAAATCTGCCAGGTATATCAGAAGAAAGTGCTGCAGAAATGAAAAATGCATTATCTGTTTACAACTTAGGTATTTCTCCTGAAGAACGCGCAAATCTGACTGATGTTGCTAGAGCTATTTCGAATACAATGAAGAAATTTAATGAGCTTGATTTTTCTGGTTTAAATGAGACGATATCACGATTCGCTGAGCTGAGCAAGCTGATTCAACCAGCTAATGATAACGCAAAGGTTTTAGCGCAATTGATATCCGATGGATTGAAAAATAGCATCGAATCAGCGAATAAATCAGCGAATAAATCAGCGGATTCATCAGATAATAGTGATAATGATACAGAAAATCTTTCTATAAATGCTATAATAATCATTGAATAACCAGAAAATGTTTCAGACAAGGATGATTATTTATGAGTAAAGAAGCAAAAGATGTAGATGGACAGATGTCCCTCTTTGACATGATGAATGGCGCTAGTGGGAGTCAGGCTTCCGATAAGCCATCTGGCTATAAGATGGCAGGTTCTGATGAGATCCTAAGCGCAATAGATAACCTGATGGGAACCAGTTCTGCTGAGAAAGCAGATGCTACAGAAGAGGATGGTCTCCCATATGAAGAGACTCCTCCAGCACCAGACCTCACCACAATGGATGTGAAGAAATTCCACATCCCAGAGGATGATGACGTAGTTGAGATCATCTACGAAGAAGGTGACCTGGTTAGCCCAATCTATGCAAGTGATCGAGAGTTCGTGGTACTGAGCCAGAAGGATCGTATGGTACTAGTTCAGGATCCTAAGTCTAAGGATACCCATGAGATGGCACTTGCAGATCTAAAGCGTGTACATCACTATGGACTGATCTTCGACATGGATGGAACCCTGTGGGATTCCTCTGAAGCAGTAGCAGCTAGCTGGACAGAGGTATTAAGCCGCTATCCGGAGACAGAGGGACAGGTGATTACCGCAGCGGATGTACAGGCTGTGATGGGTCAGACCATGACAGACATCCAGAAGCACTTTGGCTTCACCTCTCAGATCATGAAGGAATGCATGACCTATGAGAATGCCTACTTGGAAGAGCATGGTGCAGTTCTCTATCCACAGCTGGCAGAGACATTGCAGAAGCTATCGAATCTCATGCCGCTCTACATCGTATCCAACTGTCAGAAGGGCTATATCGAAGCTTTCCTAAAGTGGAGCGGACTAGAGAAGCACTTTAAGGATCATCTCTGCTTTGGTGATAATAATAAGGGTAAGGACCGTAATATTAAGAAGATTGCCAAGTACCATAGCCTGACCGATTACTTCTATGTAGGCGATATCGAGAATGATTACAATGCAACAGTAGCCGCTGGTGGCACCTTTATCTATGCATCCTACGGGTTTGGCGAGGCACCATTGGCGAAGTATCATATTGATTCGATTGCAGAGCTTCCTGATCTGATGAAGGACATACTGGATCAGGAGTAGGGTTTGAAAGGCAAAAGATTCGTATGGATTTCTTCTAAGAAAAGCTAAGAAAAAGCTAAGAAAAGGGGTCATATTTCTTGACAATTACAGGATAGAATTGTACCCTTGATAGGGTTGAAAACCGATTTATTTTTAGAAATGAGGATACTATGGCTAAGAAACTTGAGGATTACGTACGTACAATTCCGGATTTCCCTGAGAAGGGCATCATGTTCCGTGATATTACTACAATTCTGATGGATCCAGACGGATTCCAGCTTGCAATTGATTCTCTGCAGAAGGCACTTGAGGGCGTTGATTTTGACGTTCTGGCTGGTACAGAGTCCCGTGGATTTATCTTCGGAACACCTCTGGCATACAACCTGCACAAGCCTTTCGCTCTGATTCGTAAGGCAGGTAAGCTTCCAGCTGAGACAGTATCTATGGAATATGACTTAGAGTATGGCTCTGCTACAATCGAGATGCATAAGGATTCCGTCAAGCCTGGTCAGAAGGTTGTCCTGGTTGATGATCTGATTGCAACTGGCGGTACCATCGAAGCAGCTGCGAAGCTGGTTGAGAAGTTGGGCGGCGAGGTTGTTAAGATGCTTTTCGTTATGGAGCTTGAGGGACTGAAGGGCAGAGAGAGGCTGAAGGATTACGATGTATACTCAGCTATCGCTTATCCTGGAAAGTAATTCCTGGTTTATATTTGGTAAATGTGGAGTGAGGTGGCACGGGCCCCTCACTCTTTTTCGTGGCAGTACTTGAGCAGCAGGAAGATTCGCCCAATAGACTACATCCTATGACCGAATCATCACCATTGGCTGTAAGTTACCTGGCCACAGTTTAGGAGGACATCATGAATAGATTAGAACGTGTCTATAAGGAGATGGAGAAGCAGGGATTAGAGCAGATTCTGGTAACAGACCCACACTCCATCTGGTACTTAACAGGGATTGCAAATGAGCCATATGAGCGCTTATGGGTGCTCTATCTCTCTCGTAAATGTAAACCAATCCTATTTGCCAATCGCTTATTTAATATCCCATCCAT
>Ga0256404_1009417_pt1 | contig 14024 bp, 8 predicted proteins | sample RumenRJG_01DNA_FD_185990 | JGI IMG/M metagenome (GOLD analysis project Ga0256404, IMG submission 185990) | Bovine rumen microbial communities from Lethbridge, Alberta, Canada - RJG_01 | ecosystem: Host-associated > Mammals > Digestive system > Stomach > Rumen | place: Canada: Alberta | collected...
TCGTGGTGAAGGACACCGGTACCGTTCCGTCGTCCCTCACCTGACGGACATCCGCCGTGGCGCTGATGTTGTCCGCATCGAGCGTATCCGTGACCGAGCGCGGTGCCCGGAGCGTGACCGTCGAAATGACACCGGTTCCGTCCAGAACCGTCACCACTTTCCCTTCCGAGGTGATCGTGTCCGTGTTTGTCAGCTTGACCGGAATATTACTGTAAGATTTCTGCGTCGTGGGATTGGACTGCGTTGTCACGGCAAACCACATGAAACAGGCGATGACGAGAGCCCAGATCCGAAGACCGAGATTGTCAAGGAGGTGTTTCCCGTGCTTATTCATGGTCCTCCTTTCTCCCGAGTCCGAACAGCCCCCGGCTCCTCTCCTCCGGAGCGGGCGTCTTACTCTGCAGCTGCTTCAGGCTGTCCCGCACCTGCGCCTCCGCGACATCCCGGGTGAGCTTACCCCTGTAGGCAAGGCTCACCTTTCCGGTCTCCTCAGACACAATGATCGTCAGAGAATCCGTCACTTCGGAAATACCGAGTCCCGCCCGGTGACGGGTTCCAAGCTCCTTGTCCAGCTTATTCTCAGAAAGAGGAAGATAACAGGTTGCGGACACCACGCGGTCTCCGCGGATGATCACGGCGCCGTCATGAAGAGGCGTATTTTTCTCGAAGATATTGATAAGAAGCTGGCTTGTGACGAGTCCGTCGATATCGATGCCGGTCCGCTCATACTGCTGGAGCGGCGTCCGCTGTTCCACCACAATCAGCGCTCCGGTTTTCACACGTGCCATGGCAAACGTGGCACGGAGAATCTCATTGATCGTTTGATCCGTGAACAGTCCCGGCGATCCGCGCCGGCTGCCGGAATCAAACGGCAGAAGAGACGACAGCAGATTCTTCTGCCCCAGCTCCTCGAGCGCACGGCGCAGCTCCGGCTGCAAAATAATGACAAACGCGATGACGGCGATTCCCGTGACATTCTGCACGATCCAGAGAATTGTGGTCATATTGAAAATATAGGCCACAAACACAAAGATCAGAATGACAATGATCCCCCTCAGAAGTGCCCATGCCCTGGTATTCTTGAACCAGAGCAGAATATGATACAGCAGGAACGCGATGATCAGGATCTCGACGATGTCAGTCCACCGCATCACCGGCCAGTGTGTATTTGAAAGAAAGCTCTGTATCGAGCCTGCTGCGAGCTGAATCATCTGTTTTTGTGTTCCCCGTGATGACTGTCAAAATCCGTGCGGTCCAACCATCGCCTGTATCCATCGGAAATTGTCCCGTCCCGTCAGTCACCGCCAAAGGGCGCGCTGGTGAAATCCCGGACCTGGACGCGGTCTGATCTGACCGGATCAGTACCGGTACCCGCTGCGGTCGTCCCCGGAAAAGCCGTCGGCTCCCTCGTCGGCATATCCGCTGTCCGCGCCGCCTCTCTCCTCATACAAGGGAGGATCATAGCTGCTCCCTGTGTCAGGGTACTCTTCTCCGCTCTGGTATCCATCCCCGTAGGAGTCCTCCGGGTAGTCATCCTCCCGCACACGTCTGGTCTGGTTGATTTTCTTCACCGTGCGTTCCCGCGTCTGCAGAGACACCTTCGGGACAGCTTTCACATAGTAATAATAATCGTCGTCCTCAAACTGGAGGCTTTCCGTCCGGGAATAATCCAGATTGAAGAACAGAAATGTGAGCACCAGGCAGATGGCCAGAGAAAGGAACTCCCCCAGAATGGCAAAGCCGATGTTAATTTCCGTATCATACCGGATACCACCGATGATCAGAATCACCAGCTCCACCAGCGCGCCGGCACCGGAAGCGATCAGCCATGCGTTGGCAATACGCAGTCTGCGCACATAGTACACCAGAATGACCGCCGCAATCCCCGCCACGATCATCACAATCATCGTGGGATTGCGGAAAACGCCGTCCGCCAGAAATGTGACGGAATTCAGCGCTTCATCTCCCGATCCGCCCGTGAGCGATGCGCTGTTTGCAGACACAAAGTGAATGAAATAATACAGGAGGTATCCGAAGGAGACCGGCACCGCTGCCGCGGGCGTGCACAGCAGCCCCGCCGCCAGCGGCATTACGTACGGAATGCCGCACGCGCAGCAGATCGGCGTCAGCACCAGCAGCACGCCGTCGCCCGGGGAAAAGCGGAAATACAGCAGGAAAATGAGCAGAAAGATCACCGCCCCCACTGCCGCAACCTCCATCGAGACTGCCCACAGATTCAGCAGAATAACCAGGCCCAGAATCGCGCAGATGCCGCCCCACGGAATAAGGGAGGAAAGGAGGGACACAACGACAGCGACCAGCGCGCCGGACACCGTCTCGTTGTAGCCGATGCGGTTTCCGATCAGGATGACGGCAATCAGTGTGATGAAGAATTTTGCCGCCATCGCCATCACCTGGGAGTACCTGCTGTATATGCTCTTCATGTATTCCCGGATTTCCAGTAGTGTTGTCATTGATTCTCCGAATCCTCTCCATATTCCTGCGACAGCTTACGCAGGATTTTGTAATACCGGCGAAGGCCCTTCTGTGCCTTCCGATAGCGGTATGAGTAGACGAACCATGTGATCCCGAGCATGCCTGCAAGAAACAGCAGATATACCGCGAGCACACTGCGCACCACCGACCAGATATCCACGGTATAAATCCGGGTGAGAATATCCCCGAGATGATAGAGCGCATACACCAGAAACAGAATGGCAAACGCGATCGTCGTGCAGAGAAAGGTTCCGAGCATCTGCCTCGAAATGTAATCGGCCCGAAACCAGTGCTCGGCCTTCTCTCCCTGTTTGCCTTCCTTCTTTTCGTAAAAAGCCAGCTGGGTCATCAGCCGGATTTTATCTTCATTCAGCATATGATTCAGATATAAAGCAGACTCATCCGGCTCCGCCGATGGCAAGAGTCAGAAAATGCACAGAAACAGCCCCGGCATGATAAAGCGCCTCCGCGCAGGCATCCACCGTGGCTCCCGTTGTGAAAATATCATCTACAATTATAAAGGATTTCCGATTATCTTCAACACTGCGGGCAAAAAAAGCGCCCTGCAGGCTGATTCTGCGGTCGTCGAGAGATTTGTTTTTCATCGGATCCGTGGCCCGGACACGGACAAGGATATCCTCCCGCACCGGGATTCCTGTCCTGCGGCTGACCTGCTGCGCCAGCAGCGCCGCCTGATTGTAGCCGCGCTGCCTTCTGCGCTTCTCATAGAGCGGCACCGGAACCAGTGCATCGGCGTGCCACCGCTCCTGGCGCATCATCGTACAGAGCCTTGCGGCCATTTCCTGCCCGAACCAGTCGGCGTACTCCGCCCTGCCGTCGTACTTGAACCGGTAGATTGCCCCCTGAATACTGTGATATTCAAAGACCGCTCCGCCGCTCTCAAAGACATGCCTCGTGCGGAGACAGTCGCCGCAGTACTCGGCAGTGGGATCAGCAAGCGCCTTTCCGCACCGGCGGCAGGTGCTGCCCGCGACCCGCACCGGCAGGGTCTCACATTCCCGGCAGATGAGGCTGCCAGACGGCCTCACCGGCCTGTCGCAGACCGGGCAGCGCCGCGGATAGATCAGATCCACCGCGGTCTTTGCGACGCACCGCATCTTCTCCGGAAACCCGCTGCCCGCGCTGCCACAGAATCCATCTCTGCCATTTTCCTGCGCTTCCTGTGCCCGGTTCGTTATGTTTTCTCCGCCCCGCCGCTTCTCCCCCATGGCATTTCCTCTCCGGCCCCTCCGCGGAGACCGCCCCGCCCCGCTTCCGCTGTGCCGTTTCGCTCCTTATGCCGTTTTCTTCTCCCCGCACTATGCCGCGCGGGCCGCCCCGTCTCTGCAATCCGCAGCTCATCTTCCCGTCCGCTCCTTCTCCCGGGTTCCTGTATCCGCGGCTGCCAGCTCGCGGATCCGGTCCGCCAGTCCCGTCCGCCGCCGGTTCTCCCCTGTATTGCGGATCATTTGTTCCACCGTGCCGCGGCTTCCGAGAATCACGACAAGACTCTTCGCCCTGGTCACCGCGGTATAGAGCAGATTCCGTGTAAACAGCGCCGGCGGACCCGACAGCAGCGGAAGAATGACCGCAGGATATTCCGAGCCCTGAGACTTATGCACCGTGGCCGCATAGGCGAGATCCAGCTCCTCCAGCGCGGAGAACGGATACTCCACGGTCCGGTTCTCATCAAATATCACCGTCACCTTCTGCTCCGCGGCGCTGATTTCCCGGATGATGCCAAAATCACCGTTGAACACGCCCTGACCCTTATCAACCGGGATGCCATAATGTCCGCGGACTTCCCATGTCAGATTGTAGTCATTGCGGATCTGCATCACCTTGTCCCCCTCCCGGAAGAGCAGATCGCCGCGCTGGCATTCCCTTTTCCCCGGCTCCGGCGGATTGAGCGTTTCCTGCAGGACCCGGTTGAGCTGCTCCACGCCGAGCATGCCCTTGCGCATCGGTGTCAAAACCTGTATCTCCCCCGTCGTGCAGTGCACATAGGACGGCAGCTTGTCCCGGATGAGCTGCACCATGTGCTTGTAGATCACCGGCGCATTATCTCTGGGCAGAAAGAAGAAATCCCGGCTGTGATTGTCGAGGCGGATCGGTCTGCCCTCGTTGATGGCATGCGCGTTCATGACAATGTCGCTCTGCGCGGCCTGACGGAAGATCCGCGTCAGACGGACGCTGTGAAAGACGCCGCTCTCCAGCAGGTCGCGCAGCACCTGACCGGGTCCCACCGATGGCAGCTGGTCCACATCTCCCACACACACCAGCCTCGTCCCCGGCATCACGGCCTTCAGCAGAGAATGGAACAGAAACAGGTCCACCATGGACATCTCATCCACAATAATGGCGTCCGCCTCCAGCGGATTCTCGCGGTTTTTCTCAAACACCGCACCCGCATCCAGCTCCTCGCCGACCGGATGCACACCGAGCAGGCGGTGAATGGTCTGTGCCTCATATCCCGTCGCCTCCGCCATGCGCCGTGCTGCCCGCCCGGTCGGTGCGCAGAGAAGTACCTCCATATCCTCCGAATGAAAATAGCGGATGATCGTGTTGATCGTCGTCGTCTTGCCGGTGCCCGGTCCGCCGGAGATCAGCAGCACCGCGCGGCTGACCGCCATGCAGGCGGCGCTGCGCTGCAGATCGTCGAGTTCTATCTTTTCGCTCCGCTCCAGCTCCCGGATCCTTTGTTCCACCTCCTCCGGACTCTTCCCGTCAGAGAGCGGCACGCTGTCAAGATCGAGCAGCATCCGCGCAATCTGCTGCTCCCGGTACCAGGCATCGGCGGGATATACCTGCGTCTCCGTATCCGGATCTGCACCGGCGGATGATTTCTCGGCTCCTTCCGCTTCCTCCTGCCACTGCCCGTTCTCATCGAACGGCAGGAATTCCGCCTGTGCCTCCGTCTCCTGCGGCGTCCGCAGGAAAAGTTTCCTCTGTACCGAAAGATTCCCGATCTGAATCTCCACGCAGGACGGTTCCACTCCCAGCATCTCTGCGGTCCGCTGCACCAGTTCCCCGCGCGCGATCCAGGTGCTGCCCTCCGCCAGCACCTGAGAAAGCATATAAAGAATGCCGCTGCGCACCCGGAAATCCGAGTCCGCCCGCACCCCCATGCGGGAGGCGATTTCATCCGCCCGCGCAAATCCGATTCCGGTGATGTCCTCCGCCAGCTGATATGGGTTCTGGCGGAGAATCTCATAGGTCTTCTGTCCGTAGCGGCGATATATTTTGCCGGCCATGGCCGTGGTGAGGCCGAACTGGGCGAGGTACATAAACACCTCGCGGCTGTCCCGCTGTTCCTCCATGCCGGCGGCGATCTCCCGCGCCTTCCGAAGGCTGATTCCCTTGATCTCCGCGAGCCGCTCCGGCTGTTCCTCCATGATGGTCAGCGTATCATCGCCGAACTTTTTGACAATTCTGCCCGCCAGCGTCTCGCCAATCCCGCGGACAGCGCCAGACCCGAGATAGCGCAGAATGGCAGCCGCCCCCTCCGGCTTCTGCACCTCAAAGCGTTCCATGGCAAACTGTCTGCCATAGGTCGGATGCATCCGGTACTCTCCGGTCATGGCAAGGATCTCCCCGACGCGAATAGACGCCGGACTTCCCGTGCAGGTCAGGGCCCCGTCCTCCGTCTGTACCTCAAACACCGTATAGTAGTTGGCATCATTCCGGTACACAATATCGGTGACACTTCCCGTGACCTGTTCCAACAGAGCTCCTCTCCCGGACGCCGCAGCATCCGCACATACCAAAACTGGCGGACAGAACCGCTGTGTTCCATCCGCCAGTCTCCCGCGCGCCGGATCGCCCGGCCCGCCCGATCTGTCTTCCCGTATGTTCGGGCAGATCAGATTAGAAATCAGATAATGCTCCCTTGTCCGACAGAAACTCCACGTACTTGCCGGTGCCGATTGCAACCGCCGTCATAGGATCCTCCGCCGTCACCGTGTTGATGCCGGTCTTCGAGGAGATCAGTTCCTCCAGCCCCTGCAGCAGGGACCCGCCGCCCGTCAGCACAATGCCGCGGTCCGAGATATCTGCCGCCAGTTCCGGCGGCGTCTTCTCCAGCACGCTGTGTATTGCCTCTACAATCTGGTTGGTCGGCTCCTTGAGCGCCTCCTCCGTCTCCTCGGAGGAGACCTCAATGATGCGCGGCAGTCCCGTGACCAGGTTCCGCCCGCGGACCTCCATATGTTCCGGCTCCGGCAGCGGGTAGCAGCTGCCGATCTTGATCTTCACGTCCTCCGCGGAGCGCTCGCCGACCAGCAGATTATATTTCTTTCTCATATAGCGGACGATCGCGTCGTCAAAATCATCGCCGGCCACCTTGATGGAGGTGGACACCACCGTGCCACCCAGCGAAATGACCGCGATATCCGTCGTACCGCCGCCGATGTCGACGATCATGTTGCCGCACGGCTTGGAGATGTCGATGCCCGCACCGATGGCTGCGGCGATCGGCTCCTCAATGATATAGACCTCCCGCGCCCCGGCCTGGAACGTCGCGTCCTCGACCGCTTTCTTCTCCACCTCGGTCACCTGGCTCGGCACACAGACCGCGATGCGGGGCTTGCGGAACGTCCTCTTCCCGACCGCCTTCTGGATGAAATACTTCATCATTTTTTCGGTCACGGTATAATCGGAGATGACCCCCTGCCGGAGCGGACGGACCGCCACAATGTTGCCCGGCGTGCGTCCGAGCATCAGACGGGCGTCCTCGCCGATTGCCTTGATTTTATTGCTGTCGCGGTCAAACGCGACGACAGATGGTTCCTTCAGAACCACACCGCGGCCGCGGATGTAAACCAGGACGCTGGCTGTGCCAAGATCAATTCCGATATCCGTAAACTGCATCGCAAACCCACATCTTCCGCCGCGTCAGCCGCGGCTGCTCTCCGGGAATCCCGGGAATTTTGTCTCCTCGCGCTGTCTTCTGGTCATCAGACAGCGAATTCATTATAAAAGGCACCTATGGCAAAATCAAGGCGCCGGATGCGCCGAATCCGCCGGATGATCCGCACATAAGCCGTGCCAGACTCTCGCGCCGGATATTTCCTGCATGCGCCGCGCCGGATATCTCCGCCGGATGTTTTCCGGACAAACCGCCCCAGATGTTTTATCCCGCTCAGCCTTTCTCAAGCATCTTGTGAATGTAGTAGCCGGTGTAGGAGTCATGTCTCTCCGCGATTTCCTCCGGCGTGCCCTGCGCGATGACAGTGCCGCCGCCGTCTCCGCCCTCCGGTCCCATGTCGATGATGTAGTCGCCGCACTTGATGACATCGAGGTTATGCTCAATGACCACCACCGTGTTGCCTCCTTCCGCCAGTCTGCGGAGGATCTGCACCAGCTTGTCCACATCGGCAAAATGCAGGCCGGTGGTCGGTTCATCCAGAATGTAGATTGTCCTTCCGGTACTCCGGCGGGAGAGCTCCGCCGCCAGCTTGATGCGCTGTGCCTCGCCGCCGGACAGCTCCGTCGAAGGCTGTCCCAGCTTGACATAGCCGAGGCCGACATCATAGAGCGTCTGTATCTTATTATGGATGGAAGGCACATTCTCAAAGAAGGGCAGCGCCTCCTCCACCGTCATATTGAGCACATCGTAGATATTTTTCCCCTTGTACCGGACCTCCAGCGTCTCCCTGTTATAGCGCTTTCCATGGCAGACCTCGCAGGGAACATATACATCGGACAGGAAGTGCATCTCAATCTTGATGATGCCGTCGCCGCCGCACGCCTCACAGCGGCCGCCCTTCACGTTGAAGCTGAACCGCCCCTTTGTGAATCCTCTCGCCCTTGCATCCGGCGTTCCCGCGAAAAGATCCCGGATCATATCGAACACACCCGTATAGGTGGCCGGATTGGACCGCGGCGTCCGGCCGATCGGAGACTGATCGATATCGATCACCTTGTCGAGCTGTTCGATGCCGTCTATGCCATCACATTTTCCGGGAATGACCTGCGCATGGTTCAGCTTCCTCGCGAGCGTCTTGTAGAGCACCTCATTCACCAGCGAGCTCTTGCCGGAACCGGAGACTCCCGTGACCACGGTCATGACGCCCAGCGGAAAGGAAACATCAATATGCTTCAGGTTGTTCACCGCCGCGCCGCGGACCGTGAGCCACCCGGACGGTTTCCTGCGCTCCTTCGGGATCTCGATCCGGCGCGCGCCGGAGAGATACTGCCCTGTGAGGGAGGCCGGATTCTGCATAATCTCCGCCGCCGTGCCCGTCGCGACGACCTCGCCGCCGTGCGACCCGGCGCCGGGTCCGATGTCCACAATATAGTCGGCCGCCCGCATCGTGTCCTCATCGTGCTCCACGACAATCACGGTGTTGCCGAGATTGCGGAGCCGTTTCATCGTGTTGAGCAGCTTGTAATTATCCCGCTGATGCAGACCGATGCTCGGCTCGTCAAGAATGTAGCACACCCCCACCAGGCCGGAGCCGATCTGCGTCGCAAGTCGGATCCGCTGTGCCTCGCCGCCGGACAGCGTCGCGGTGGCCCGGGACAGCGTCAGATAATTCAGCCCGACGTCCGCAAGAAAGCCGACCCGCGCGCGGATCTCCTTCAGAATCTGCTGCCCGATCACCGCCTGTGTCCCGGTGAGCGCGAGATTCTGGAAAAATTCCTGCAGCTTCGTGACAGACAGCGTCGTCACTTCATAGATATTTTTGCCGCCCACCGTGACCGCGAGTGATTCCTTCTTGAGCCTCTGTCCATGACAGGTGCTGCACGGCGTGATCGTCATGAACTGCTCATACATCTGCTTTGCGGAGTCCGAAAATGTCTCCCGGTAGCGCTGTTCCGTGTTGCGGATCAGCCCCTCGAAGACCGTCGGGTACACGCCTGTGCCGCGCTGCCCGGTGTAATGCACATCCACGCTGACCGTGGTGCCGTACATCAGAATATGGCGGATGTTCTCCGGCAGATCCTGCCAGGGCGTGTCAAGGCTGAACGAAAACCGCTGCGCGAGCGCGCGGAGCAGCGCATTGGAAAAGCTGCCCGCCTTGGAGGCGCTCTGCCAGCCCATGACCGCGATCGCCCCCTGATTGATCGATCTGGTCTCGTCCGGGACGATCAGTGCCGGATCAAATTCCATCTTGTAGCCCAGTCCGGCGCAGTCCGGGCAGGCGCCGAATGGGTTGTTGAAGGAAAAGCTGCGCGGTTCAATCTCCGGAATGCTGATACCGCAGTCCGGGCAGGCAAAATTCTGGCTGAATTCGAGGACTTTCCCGCCGATGACCGCCGCCTCCGCGAGACCGTCCGCCAGCTTCAGCGCATTTTCCAGAGAATCGTTCAGACGCCGCTCGATGCCGGGCTTTACCACAATGCGGTCGACGATAATCCCGATGGTATGCTTGATATTCTTGTCGAGCCGGATCTCCTCATCGAGGCCGTACTGATTTCCGTCCACGAGCACGCGCACGTAGCCTGCACGGCGGGCGCGCTCAAAGACCTTCTCGTGCATGCCCTTCCGCCCGCGGACCACCGGCGCGATGATCTGGAGCTTCGTCCCCTGCTCGAGCGCCATGATCTGGTCCACCATCTGATCCACCGTCTGCTTCGCGATGACGCGCCCGCAGTTCGGGCAGTGCGGAATGCCGATGCGGGCATAGAGCAGCCGGAGATGATCATAGATCTCCGTCACGGTGCCGACCGTGGAACGCGGGTTCCGGTTTGTCGATTTCTGATCGATCGATATAGCCGGGGAGAGGCCGGATATATCGTCGATGTCCGGCTTCTCCATCTGCCCCAGGAACTGCCGCGCGTAGGAGGACAGCGACTGCATGTAGCGGCGCTGCCCCTCGGCATAAATGGTATCGAAAGCCAGCGAACTCTTTCCGGAGCCGGACAGCCCGGTCATGACCACCAGCTCATTGCGCGGGATATCGAGGCTGATATCCTTGAGATTATGCTCCCGTGCCCCGCGGATGCGGATGACATCGTTCTTGTTCAGAACCTTGCGGCGCGCCTCATCCTGCTTGCCGTCTGCCGCGAATTTTAACTCCTCCGCCTGTAACGCCGGCCAATAGTCCGGGCGCATCTTTACTGCCATATTTTTCCTTTCCAAAGCATCCCTGTCCTGGTGATCCGATTCAGGCACAATCCGGTCCCGCCCGGCCTGCGCTGCATTCTCCTCGGCGCCTTACCTGCTGCCGACACATTCTGCCGTGCGCATCATTTCACGGCGCCGCGCTCAGCCCTTCCCGCCGGTCACGATATTGTAATGCTTCTTCAATTCAATAAGCTGATCGCGCAGCTCCGCCGCCGCCTCAAAATTGAGATCCGTGGCCGCCCGCCGCATCTGCTTCTCCGTCCTGCCGATGAGTTTCTTCAGTTCATCCGCGCTCATCGACTCCGGATCCTTCTCAAAGGCCGCATTTTCCTTCGTGATCTCCTGGGACACCGTGATCAGATCGCGCACTGCCTTCCTGATTGTCTGCGGCGTGATGTGATGCTCCTCATTGTACTGCGTCTGAATCCGGCGGCGGCGCGCCGTCTCCTCGATGGCGCGGTGCATCGACTCCGTGACCGTATCCGCGTACATGATGACATGTCCCTCCGCGTTGCGGGAGGCGCGGCCGATCGTCTGAATGAGCGAGGTCTCATTCCGGAGAAAGCCCTCCTTGTCCGCATCCAGAATCGCCACCAGCGATATCTCCGGAATATCCAGTCCCTCCCGGAGAAGATTGATGCCGACCAGCACATCAAAGACATCGAGCCGCATATCGCGGATGATCTGCGCCCGCTCCAGCGTGTCGATATCGGAATGGAGATACTTGACCCGGATGCCCGTCTCGGCCAGATATTCCGTCAGATCCTCCGCCATCTTCTTTGTCAGCGTGGTGACAAGAATTTTGTTCTTCTTCTCCGTTTCCTTGTGAATCTCCGAAATGAGATCGTCGATCTGCCCTGCGGTCGGCCGCACCGAGATCTCCGGATCCAGAAGGCCGGTCGGACGGATAATCTGCTCCGCCCGGAGCAGCTCGTGCTCCGCCTCATACGGCCCCGGCGTTGCGGAGACAAACAGCATCTGATCGATGCGCTGCTCAAACTCCTCAAACGACAGCGGCCGGTTGTCCATCGCGGACGGCAGGCGGAATCCATAATCCACCAGCGTCTTCTTCCGGCTCTGGTCGCCGTGATACATCGCGCCGATCTGCGGGATCGTGATGTGCGACTCATCCACCATGATCATATAGTCGCCGCGGAAGAAATCCATGAGACACATCGGCGCCGACCCCGGCGCCCGGCCGGACAGCGGACGCGAATAATTCTCAATCCCGCTGCAGAACCCTGTCTCCCGCATCATCTCGATATCAAAATTCGTCCGCTCCGCGATGCGCTGTGCCTCAAGAAGCTTTCCCTCGCTCTTGAAATACCGCACCCGTTCCTTCAGCTCCGCCTCGATCTCGTCACAGGCCCTGTCGATCTTCTCCTTCGGCACCACATAATGCGAGGCCGGGAAAATATCGACATGCCGCAGCTCCGCATGCGGCCTTCCCGTCACCGGCTCGACCTGCGTGATCCGGTCCACCTCATCCCCGAAGAATTCGATGCGCAGCACATAATCCGACCCCTCCGCCGGATTCACCTCCAGCACATCCCCGTGCAGCCGGAAACACCCCCGCTGCAGATCATCGCTCCGGTCATAATGAATCTCCGTCAGCGCGTCGCAGACCTCCTGCGGGCCCTTCTCCATCCCCGGCCTGAGCGAGATCGACATCTTCTCATAATCATCCGGCGAACCCAGACCATAAATACACGACACAGACGCCACCACAATCACGTCCCGCCGCTCCGTCAGCGCCGCCGTCGCCGACAGCCGCATCCGGTCGATCTCATCATTCACCGACGAATCCTTGGCAATATACGTGTCGCTCTGCGGCACATACGCCTCAGGCTGATAATAATCATAATAGGAGACAAAATACTCCACCGCATTGTGCGGAAAAAACTCCCGAAACTCACTGTACAGCTGGGCTGCAAGCGTCTTATTGTGCGAAATCACCAGCGTCGGCTTGTTCATCGCCGCGATCACATTCGCCATCGTGAACGTCTTGCCCGACCCGGTGACCCCGAGCAGCGTCTCAAACTGATTCCCTGCCCGGAACCCCTCCACAAGCTTCTGAATCGCCTCCGGCTGATCCCCCGTCGGCTGATACGAAGATACCAATTCAAAATGATCCATAATTTTGTCCCTGACGAGTTTAGCTTGTTTGGGACAAAAATTGTCCCAAACAAGCTAAACTCGTCAGGGACAATTTCTGCCCGCCACGAGAGTATAGCATGGTGAGCCGTTTATTGGCAAACGTCTGTTCGATTCTTCAGCGGTCTTTCCGTGCGGAACAATCCGTCATTTCAATTTTTCCTCAATCAGGCTTTCCGCCTTCTCAAGCTGATTGTCGGTGCCGTCCTTCCGATAGGCATCCGTGTCGAAGGCCAGCTCCACATCCGGCGTAATTCCCTTGTGGTTGATGTCATGGCCGTTTCTTGTGAAGTAAGCCGCCGTGGTAATTTTGAGCGCGGTGCCGTCCTTCAGGTCATAGATGGACTGGACAACTCCCTTGCCGTAGGTCTGTGTCCCCAGGATTGTGCCGATGCCGGCGTCCTGAATGGCGCCGGAGAGGATCTCCGAGGCGCTGGCGGAATACCCGTTGACGAGCACGACGAGCGGTTTCGTAAATGCGTGCTTCCCGGTGGCCTTGAATTCCGTGCGTGTTCCGTCCTTCTCCTCATAGTAGAAGACCAGTCCCTGCGGCAGAAGCTGCTCCGCAATCTTGACAACCGTCGAGACATTTCCGCCCGGATTATCGCGCAGATCCAGGATGAGTCCCTTCATGCCCTCGCCATTCAGATCCGACAGTGCCTTGCTGAACTGCTCCGACGTCACCTCGTCAAACTCGGAGATGGCGATATAACCGATGTGATCCGTGCCCTCCAAAATTCTTCCCGCCGCGGTGGTCGTGTCAACCTTGCCCCGCGTGACAGTGATATTCAGATAGCCGTCCTGCCCGTCGCGGTAGATGGTGAGATCGACCGTCGTTCCCTCCTCGCCGCGGATCTTCGAGACAACCTCATCGAGATCAAGACTCCGCACGCTCTCTCCGTCCACGCGGACCAGGAGATCTCCATCCTCGAGACCAGCCTTCTGCGCGGGAGAGTCCTCAATCACCTTATACAGCACCGGATACCCTGTCTTCTCATCCGACCCGACATAAGCTCCGATCCCATAATAGGACCCCTCCGTCGACTCCTCGAGCTTCCTGCGCTCCTCCGTGTCGTAATACTCGGAATAAGGGTCGCCCAGCGATTCGACCAGCCCCTTGTACAGCCCCGTCTCCTTCTGCTCCGTCGTCACGTCGTCCGCGTAGTAGTAATTCTGCGCGATCCTCTGCTCCAGCGCCTCCAGCTTGGAGACGGACGCCGTGTTGAGTGCTGAATTGCTGTCTGCGCGGCTGATCCGGATGCCGTCCGCTGAGACAAAATATGCGGCTGCCCCGCCCGTGATC
>Ga0256404_1009418_pt1 | contig 14024 bp, 11 predicted proteins | sample RumenRJG_01DNA_FD_185990 | JGI IMG/M metagenome (GOLD analysis project Ga0256404, IMG submission 185990) | Bovine rumen microbial communities from Lethbridge, Alberta, Canada - RJG_01 | ecosystem: Host-associated > Mammals > Digestive system > Stomach > Rumen | place: Canada: Alberta | collected...
CGCGACGAACATGGCCGGCCGTGGTACCGATATTAAGCTTGATGACGAAGCAAAGGCTGCCGGCGGACTTCATATTCTCGGTACAGAGCGCCATGAATCAAGACGTATCGATAACCAGCTCCGTGGACGTGCCGGAAGACAGGGTGACCCGGGACAGTCTCAGTTCTTCATCTCACTTGAGGATGATCTCATGAGACTCTTCGGTTCAGACCGTCTTATGAGCATGTTCGAAGCCCTTGGCGTACCTGAAGGAGAGCAGATTCATCACAAGATGCTTTCCAATGCCATCGAGAAGGCTCAGCAGAAGATAGAGCTTAACAACTACGGCATCCGTGAAAACCTTCTTAAGTACGATGAAGTAAACAATGAGCAGAGAGATGTTATTTACGATGAGCGTTCAAAGGTTCTCAACGGAGACAACCTTCGTCCTCTTATCATCAGCTTTATTCAGGAGATCATTGAGAACTACGTTGATGCCAATGTTGCAGAAGATTCCACTGCAAAGGATTGGGATCTCAGCGGTCTCAACGATACACTGATGACCATCATTCCTCTACCTAAGCTTAAACTCACAGAAGAGCAGTTTAACACTATGACCAAGAACGAGTTTAAGCAGCTTCTCAAAGAGGAAGCTATCAAGCTTTATGAGCAGAAGGAAGCAGATTTTGCTAACCCTGAGCAGGTTCGAGAGATCGAGAGAGTCATCCTTTTAAGAGTCATCGATCAGAAGTGGATGAACCATATCGATGATATGGATCTCATGCGTGACGGTATCGGTCTCCAGGCTTACGGACAGAAGGATCCTCTTGTAGAGTACAAGATCCAGGGCTTCTCAATGTTTGAGGAGATGACCACAGCCATTAAGGAAGATACCGTTCGTATCCTTTATCACATAAAGGTAGAACAGAAGGTTGAGCGTGAGCAGGTTGCACAGGTAACCGGCACAAACCGTGATGACACAGTAGCCCCGGCTCCTAAAAAGCGTGAGGTTCGCAAGGTATATCCAAATGATCCTTGTCCATGTGGTTCAGGAAAGAAATATAAGCAGTGCCATGGACGCAACGAGTATTTAAAAGCAATGAATCCTCAGAACGGCGAGACCCCGGCACCCGGCGATAAACCGGAGAACTGAAACAATTCGGTACTTTAATCCGCACCGTGACCATGCCGCGAAAAGAAGCTTTCGCGGCATTTTTTCATAAGTTTCTGAATAGAAACATTACAATCTCCCAAAAAGACTGTAATATAGTCCTCACCTATCAAACGTTTATAAAAAAGGAATTACTATGATCGTAGAGTTAGAGCAGTATAAATTTGAACTTAATGGCAAAGAGCAGTCCCTTAAGGATCTCGGCGCTTCTCTTGACCTTGACAACAAGCAGAAAAGAATCGTTGAGCTTGACCGAATGATGGAAGAGCCTGATTTCTGGGCGAACCCTGAAACCGCAAACCGGTATTCAACAGAAGCCCGTCGTCTCAAGGATGACGTAAAGGCATATGAAGATCTCACACAGGCTTTTGAGGATATCGGAGCACTTATCGAAATGGCGGAAGAGGAAGATGATCAGGAAAGCGTTGCCGAAGTTAAGGAAATGCTTGATGAGTTTACAGAGAAGCTTGATGCCATGTCCACAAGACTTCTTCTTTCAGGTGAATATGACACCATGAACGCTATCCTTCGTCTCAATGCCGGAGCCGGCGGAACCGAGTCCAATGACTGGGCAGGCATGCTTTACCGTATGTACACACGCTGGGCTGAGCGCCATGGCTTCACCTATAAGATTCTTGATTACCTTGAGGGCGATGAAGCAGGCATCAAGTCAGCCACCATTGAGATCGACGGTCAGTACGCCTACGGATATCTCCGTTCAGAGGCAGGCATCCACAGACTTGTACGTATTTCTCCCTTCAATGCTCAGGGCAAGAGACAGACTTCCTTCGTATCCTGCGATATCATGCCGGATATTGAGACCGATATCGACATCGAAGTCCGTCCTGAAGACATCAAGATGGAAGTATTCCGTTCATCCGGTGCCGGCGGACAGCACATTAACAAAACTTCATCTGCCGTACGTCTCATTCACATCCCAACAGGTATCGTAGTAGCCTGCCAGGAAGAGAGATCTCAGGTACAGAACCGCGCCAAGGCTATGCAGATGCTGAAGGCAAGACTTTATCTCAAAGAAAAGGCCGAGCAGGAAGCGATGATTGCCGGAATCAGAGGAGAAGTTAAGGATAACGGCTGGGGTTCCCAAATCCGTTCCTACGTTCTTCAGCCATATCGCATGGTTAAGGATCTTCGTTCAGGTGAACAGTCTTCCAATACGGACGCTGTACTTGACGGAGATATCGATCGCTTTATCACTGCATACCTTAAATGGATTCAGCTTGGCTGTCCTGACCGCAGAATCCAGGGAGACGACTGATGAATAACGAGTCAGATTATTTTGTTGTTCGGACAAAAGCATTACCAACAGTTTTAAAAAAGGTTGTGGAAGTCAAAAGCATCCTTGAAAGTGAAAAGGGTGTCTCCATTGCGGAAGCAACGGAAAAAGCAGGCATTTCCCGCAGTTCCTTTTATAAATATAAAGAGGATATCTTCCCCTTTTATGACAGTTCAAAGGGAAAGACCGTGACTCTGGTTATGCAGATGAGAGATGAGCTTGGTTTCTTATCAAAAATTTGTTCCAAAATTTCCGAATACAGAGCCAACATACTTACCATACACCAGTCCATCCCGGTTAATTCCATTGCGACTCTTACTGTATCCATCGAAGTCCGGGAAGATACTTCCGATGTCAATGCCATGATTCAGGATATCGAATCCTGGCCTAACATACAATATGTGAAAATCATCGCACAGGAGCAGTCTCCGGTCTGACCACCTTATAATGAAGCATACCTCTTATAAAAAAGTAGTATGGGAAAACTGCTATAATCACCGGATTTCCCGCAATAAATCTCCATCCCTGCATCTGTTGGGATGATATAATGGTTTTATCAAATCTTATTGTAAAAAGGAGTCCTTTATGAAAGTTGCAATTATGGGGTACGGAACCATCGGTTCAGGTGTGGCAGAGGTTCTCAGAGTAAATCAGGAAATCCTGAAAAAGAAGATCGGTGAACCTGTCGAGTTAAAGTATGTGCTTGATATCCGTGAGTCCATACCTGAAAATAACGATAAGCTTATTAACGACTTTTCCATCATTGAGAATGATGATGAGATTGGTCTTGTGGTTGAGACCATGGGCGGCATACACCCGGCTTACGAATTCGTAAAAGCCTGTCTCGAGAAGGGCAAGCATTGTGTGACTTCCAACAAGGCTCTTGTAGATGCCTGCGGTTCAAAGCTCATCAGTATCGCAAAGGCCCATAACTGTAACTTTTATTTTGAAGCCTCTGTAGGCGGCGGAATCCCGGTCATCAGAACCATACATCACAATTATGCAGGTGAGAATCTCATTGAGATAACCGGTATCATGAACGGAACCACTAACTTTATCCTCACCAATATGCGTGAAAAGGGTGCCGATTTTGGAGAGACCCTTGAGGAAGCTCAGCGTCTCGGTTATGCAGAGCGTGACCCGTCTTCAGATATAGATGGCTTTGATACTTCCCGTAAGACAGCAATTCTCCTCAGCATGGCATCCGGAGACCGTTGCCGTCATGAAGATATCTACACAGAGGGTATCCGCAATATTTCAAAGCTTGATTTCTCATATGCCCATGAGCTTGACATGACCATAAAGCTTCTTGGTTCTGTTCAGCAGGTAGAAGATAAGTACTTTGCTTATGTTGTCCCTATGATGATTCCGAAGTCCGATCCTCTTTTCAGTGTTGACGGTGTGTTTAACGGTATCCGCATCGTAGGTAACTGCCTGGGAACTACCATGCTTTACGGAATGGGTGCAGGAAAGCTGCCCACCGCAAGTGCAGTTGTTTCCGACATAATTGCCGCAGTTCGTCACAAAAACGAATTCCAGGGAATCGGCTGGTCTGAAAATATGCTTGAGATAGAGCCTATGGGTTCCAATGCCTTTTCATATTTCATAAGAGTGGAGGGTACATCCTCAGACATTGAAGCTGACCTCAGGGAATATTTCCTTAACGAGGATTCCGAGCTTAAGCCAATAGTACTTAATAACAGGACCGATGAGTTTGCACTTCTTACGGATGTTATGTTCGAGGATGACTTCCTTGATAATGTAAAAGCTTTTGAGGCTAAGACAGGCCGGCGCATATTCCACTTTATCCGTACTGAAAAAGAAACCGAGAAAGAAGCTTAAAATGGTATTTGAAAGTAACTCTGCGGAGGACACCTTCGCATTTGGCAAAAAAATGGGTGAGGCTGCAAAACCGGGCGATATCATTTGCCTTGATGGCGACCTTGGCGTCGGCAAAACAGTCTTTACCCAGGGCTTTGCCGAGGGGCTGGGCATTGACGATTATGTCAATTCGCCCACCTTCACCATAGTAAAGGAATACTACGGCCGTATCCCTCTCTATCATTTTGATGTATACAGAATCGGCGACCCCTCCGAAATGGAAGAAATCGGTTATGAAGATTATTTCTACGGAAAGGGTGTCTCCATCATTGAATGGCCCGAGCTGATCGAAGAGCTGATCCCTGAAGAGGCTCACTGGGTCCGCATCAAAAAGGATCTGGACAAAGGATTCGATTACAGAAAAATAGAGTATTGATCTATAGAAATGGATAGAAAAACATGTTGGTTTTAGGTATAGATTCATCAGGACATACTGCGTCATGTGCGCTAATAGAAGACAATCTTGTACTTTCAGAGTATTCCGCCAATATAGGACTTACACATTCTCAGACACTGTTACCTATGGTGGCTGAGATTTTTTCGCGTACCGGACGAAGTGTCTCAGATCTTGATGCCATCGCAGTAAGTGCAGGTCCCGGCTCCTTCACCGGTCTTCGTATCGGAGCTTCAACAGCAAAGGGTCTTGCTCTTGGTTACGGAATTCCTCTTATAGAGGTCAGTACTCTGGAAGGACTTGCTAAAAATGTTTCCGATATGGGCGGCATTTCTTCATGTACCGAAACCTCCGGAGAAAACAGGCCAGCACCGGATAAGGATGCATTATATGTACATCCCATCATGGATGCCCGCCGTAAACAGGTTTACACAGGAGCCTTCCTTAATGGCACACTGGTGGGCGAAGAGGAGGCTATAGGCATAGATGAGCTGGCCGGGAACATTAACAAAACCGGCGGGCGTCATCTGTTCCTCGGCGATGCCGTACCTGTATACAGAGAATATCTTATGGAACATCTGACTGTACCCTTTGGTTTTGCCTCCCCTCAGAATCTCCTCCAAAGAGCTTCATCGGTGGCATTAATAGGTATGGAAAAGCTGAAAGCCGGAGAGGCCGTAAGCGGAAAAGATTTTCGTCTAAGCTATATAAGAAAACCTCAGGCAGAACGTGAGAAAGAGGCCTCAGGTCTTCGTGAATTCGATATCACTCATGATGATCCGGATAAGATTAAGAAGTCTTCCTCCGAGGATGTTCTTGCAGCCCGTAACTATATAATAGGGGAGGGGTCCGGATACGAGGATGAATCCTTACCGGAGAATCTCTGATTTCATTTATACTGCGGTCCTTATTATAAACAGACACTCACGTTCATGGTGCAATGACTTTACTATTATGTTTGAATAAAAATCAACGTCCGGATCACGTCATTTGGATTTAGACTCGTAAACGCAATCTACTGCCGTTTCTGAATTATCTTATAGTGCGTTTACTCGTTATACCCTGAATGTATTGGTACGGGTTTTCGTTAAATAATATAGATTATGATCACTTTAAATGCTATAGAGTTTATGGATATCAGCGACCTTCCGGAGATTCTGGAACTGGAACGATCATCCTTTGGCAAAATGGCATGGAGTTCAAAAGACTTCGAAACTGCCCTGTCCTCGGATTATGACTATCCCATGGTGGTTCATAAGCGTCCTGTAAATACCGAAGACCGGGAAAGTTATATAAATAATCTCGCAGGTTACTCTGTTTTACGCTTACTGGGTCCCGAAGCAGAAATCGAAAATATCTGTGTTTCTCCCGATATGCGAAGAAACGGTATAGGCGAGACACTTATGCGGAAGATGATACAGACAGCCCTGACAGAAAAAGCTTCAGTCATTTTTCTCGAAGTCCGTGCCGGCAATACTCCTGCCAGAGCCTTATACCAAAAACTGGGATTTAAGGAGCTCTACGTAAGAAAAGGCTATTACAGGGATCCGACAGATGATGCCATCATCATGCAATTAACGCTATAATACGCCAAAAACCAAAAATAAGTTACGGATCAGATTGTTGTTCTCCAAATACATACTAAAGATTTTCGCCTTTCATTTCTGACATACATATGCAGATTTAATTGGCTCCTTTACAGGTGAACTATAAAGCTGAGTCCGACCTTATACATTAAAAAAGGATTTATTTATATGCTTGATCTTTGTTTACTTGGAACAGGAGGCATGATGCCTCTTCCAAACCGATGGCTTACCAGCCTTATGCTCAGATGCAGCGGAAGCAATATGCTTATCGACTGCGGAGAAGGTACACAGATAGCCATGAAGGAGAAATCCTGGTCGCCAAAACCTATAGACCTGATTTGCTTTACACATTTTCATGCAGACCACATTTCGGGCTTGCCCGGGATGCTTCTGTCCATAGGCAATGCAGAGCGTACAGAACCCATACACCTTGTGGGACCAAAGGGTCTTAAAAGAGTTGTGGACGGACTCCGCATAGTTGCACCTGAACTTCCCTTTGAGATCATATATCACGAACTTGAAGAGTCTGTTCAGCAGTTGGAGTTTGGTCCATTTGTTATCGATGCCTTTAAGGTCAATCATAAAGTAATCTGTTATGGCTATAAGATAAGCATCAGACGCCTGGGTAAATTTGATGCAGCAAAAGCGAAAGAGCAGAATATACCTCTTAAATACTGGAATAAACTGCAGCACGGAGAGACCATAACCGCAGAGGACGGTATCATTTACACCCCCGATATGGTTATGGGGGCTGCCAGACGCGGACTTAGTGTCACCTACTGCACAGACACCCGTCCGACTCCTGTAATCACGGAAATGGCAACAGACGCTGATCTTTTTATTTGCGAGGGCATGTACGGAGAACGTGACAAGCTCGAAAATGCAAAGAAAAACAAACACATGATGATGTATGAGGCAGCGGCCATCGGAGCCGAAGCAAAACCCCGGGAGATGTGGTTTACACACTATTCTCCCAGCGAGATGCGTCCCGATATCTACAAGGACGACATATGGAAGATTTTCCCCGTAAAGTTTGCACGTGACGGATGGACTAAGGATCTTACCTTTGATGATGAGGAATAACAAACAATGAAGGATATCAATATTTTGGGAATAGAATCCAGCTGTGATGAAACCGCTGCGGCTGTCATAAGAAATGGTCGTGAGGTACGTTCAAATATCATATCATCACAAATCGCCATTCACACCGAATACGGCGGTGTCGTTCCCGAGATCGCTTCACGAAAGCACATAGAAAAAATCGATGATGTTATCTCACTTGCCCTGAAGGAAGCTGACTGCACTTTTGATGATATCGATGCCATCGCTGTCACTTACGGACCGGGTCTCGTAGGAGCACTTCTCGTGGGTGTTGCCGAGGCAAAAGCCCTCAGCTTTGCACTTAACAAACCACTTGTGGGAATACATCACATTGAAGGTCATATAAGTGCGAATTATATTGAAAACAAAGATCTTGAACCGCCCTTTGCCTGCCTTATCGTATCCGGCGGACATACACATCTTGTGGTGGTGGAAGATTACGGAAAATATGAGATAGTCGGAAGATCCCGTGATGATGCTGCGGGAGAAGCATTTGACAAAGTGGCAAGAGCAGTAGGCCTCGGATATCCCGGTGGACCAAAGATTGATAAAGCCGCAAGAAACGGTGATCCACATGCCATAGATTTTCCAAGAGGAACAGTTGCGGATAATCCATATGATTTTTCTTTTTCCGGAATCAAATCTGCCGTTCTCAACTACATCAACAAGGCTAAAATGAAGGAAGAAACCATCAATGTTCCCGATCTTTGCGCTTCATTCCAGGAAGCGGTTACTGACTCTCTTGTTTCAAGAGCCATAGGTCTCTGCAAAGAACGGGGCTACAAAAAGCTTGCCATTGCCGGAGGTGTTGCTTCCAACTCACATATCCGCTCACGGCTTGAAAGTGAGTGTGCCGAAAATGGTATATCTTTCTACCGGCCAAGCCCGGTGCTTTGTACGGACAATGCTGCCATGATCGGCTGTGCCGGATATTATGAATATTTGAAAGGCCGAAGAGACGGTCTGGATCTGAACGCCTGCCCGGGACTCAAACTTGGAGAAAGATAAGCCCGTTAATCGATAATTTACTCTGAGAAGGATATGCACCATTGTTTCCGCATGTTTTTCTCAGAGTTTTTTATTTATGAATTCTTTGGCGAAAATTTTTGTTGTATAATCAGAATACAAAAAGAGGGTATCAGAGAGCTCGGATAGATCTGCATCCGAATGTCATATATAAATGTTGAAAAACAATTGCTTATGGAGGAGGTGTCTATGTACGAGGGAAGAAAAGTTTACGCTATAGTTTTGGCTGCCGGCAGCGGAAGACGTATGCACAGCAAACAGAAAAAACAGTTTATGGAGATTCTAGGCAAACCGCTTTTTGCATGGAGTGCAGAAAAATTTGACCGGCACCCGGGTGTAGACGGAATCATCATAACCACCTCCGAAGAGGATATTCCCTACATGAAATCTTTGACCGGCTTCAAAACAGCTATTATTAACGAAGCCGAAGCTGTTTCATCCTCTGAAAGCGCAGGAACAACAAATACCGGAGCAGCATCATGTTCTTTGTCTAAGCTCCGTGCCATTATTCCGGGCGGAAAGGAACGCTATAATTCTGTTTATTACGGACTGGATGAGATCAAAACAATCGAACATATCGATACGGATTCAGCATCATCCGAAAACGATCCTATAGTCCTGATCCATGACTGCGCACGGCCAATGCTGACGGATCCGATAATCGATGACTCCATCCGTTATGCCGCCAAGTACCACGCAACTGCCATCGGCATGCCCGTAAAGGATACCATCAAAATCCTTGATGAAGATCACTTTGTAAAGTCCACACCGGAACGAAGCTCGGTATGGCTCATGGAAACACCTCAGAGCTTTGATTTTTCTTTGATCTACAATGCTTACAGAAAACTTATAGATCAGGAAAAGGCCGGACGGCTTATGATCCCTGTGACAGATGACGCCATGGTAGTTGAAGCCTACACAGGCACAAGAGTCAGAATTGTTGCAGGCTCCTATGAGAACATCAAGATAACAACCCCGGAGGATATAAAAATAGCAGAGCTGTATCTGTCAAGGTAAGCTTTTACCGTTATACTTTATATCCAACTCCGTTCCTCCATTTGATTCGGCGGCATAAACAGCTATGAAAAGGGCCATAACTGTATAGTCATTAATCGAAAGGAGAACTTATTCAATGCATACATTAAGCGTTTTATTTGAATCCCTCTGTGAAGCTTTTGCCGAATGTCACAAAAGGAACGTTGATCTTTATTAATTTTTTAATAAAACTGACATAATATTATAAACAGCTTGAATTAATAAATTCACTCTGTTACCATGGATGAGATTAATCGATATAGGTCAAATAATATGGATTTGATGTTTCTACCCGGTTGCCGTAAATTACCGGACTATCGAATTTTCGATTCAGTATTCAGCTGAAGTTTTATTCAGTGGTTAAATATGTCGGATTGAAAAGGCGTAGAAGCATTGGTTCTACGCCTTTTTTGTTTTCAAAAAAGATGCGCGATCAATGCAAAAATATCCTGTTAAATGGTCTTTGTTTCGAGTTTTAACAAAGGAGAAGTACCAATGAAAAGATTCAAAAAAGTTATGTCATCTGTTCTGCTCGCGTCCATGATGCTGTCATCAGTTGCATGTTCAAGTCAGAGTGAGAAGGAACCTTCTGCAAATGCAACTACCGCAGCGGCAGCAGCAGAAACAAAGGGTGCTGATGAAAAGGCCACAGAATCAGCAGGCTCTGATGAGAAGGCTGCATCAGACCTTAAGGTCGGCTTTATATTCCTGCATGATGAAAACTCAACATATGATCTTAACTTTATTGAGGCAGCTACCAGGGCTTGTGATGAAGCCGGCGTAACTCCTGTTTTCAAGACAAATATTCCTGAAGGACAGGAGTGCTATGAGGCAGCCTGTGAGCTTGCAGATGCCGGATGCAGCATCGTATTTGCAGACTCTTTCGGTCATGAAGATTATATGATCGAGGCAGCTAAGGAATATCCTGAAGTTCAGTTCTGCCACGCAACAGGAACAAAGGCTCATACAGAGGGTCTTTCAAACTATCACAATGCATTTGCAACCATCTTCGAAGGCCGTTATCTTGCAGGTATCGCTGCAGGCATGAAGCTTAATGAGATGATCGAGAGCGGTGCCATCACCGAAGATCAGGCTAAGATGGGTTACATCGGTGCCTATACTTATGCAGAGGTTATCTCAGGCTACACATCTTTCTTCCTTGGAGCACGTTCTGTATGTCCTTCAACAACCATGGAAGTTACCTTCACAGGTTCATGGTATGATGAGACAGCAGAGAAGGAAGGCGCAAACAAGCTCATCGAAAACGGCTGCGTTCTTATCTCTCAGCATGCTGACTCAATGGGTGCTCCTACAGCCTGTGAAAAGGCAGGCGTTCCTGACGTTTCCTACAACGGAAGCACAGCTTCTGCATGCCCTAACACATTCATCGTTTCATCAAAGATTGACTGGGCTCCATACTATGCATACATCATCGATTCAGTTGAGAACGGAACCGAGATCGCAACTGACTGGACAGGAACTCTTGAAACAGGTTCTGTAGTTCTTACAGATCTTGGTACCGCAGCCGCTGAGGGTACTGCAGATGCCATTGCAAAGGCAGAAGCAGATCTCAAGTCCGGCTCAGTTCATGTATTTGATACAAGTACCTTCACTGTTGACGGTGCAGCTCTTACATCCTACATGGCTGACGTAGATACAGATGCTGACTACACACCTGATACAGAAGTTATCAAGGATGGTTACTTTGATGAGTCCGGTGAAGGATTCCGTTCAGCTCCATACTTTGATTTAAAGATCGACGGTATCACACTTCTTGATACAGCATTCTAAAAACATCAGTAATCTATAACTTTTAACAACATGGGGAAATCTTAAGCAAAGGTTTATATTCTGCCTACTGCAAGGTTTTCCCATGTTTCAGTTTTTAAAACTATTGACACCGTTCACAGGGATGTGAGGGTGCTGCACTTCATAAGCCGGCGGCAGATCCTTTTGACACCCACCTGATTCTTAAAACAGAAAGGCATCAGTTTTGAATAACAACGAAATAGCAGTATCACTTCGTAATATAACAAAGACCTTTGTCGGCACAGTACTGGCCAACAACAATGTCAATCTTGATATAAAAAAGGGTGAGATTCTGTCTCTTCTCGGAGAAAACGGAAGCGGAAAGACCACCCTCATGAATATGCTCTCGGGTATATATCACCCGGATGCCGGTCAGATCATCATTAACGGAAAAGAAGTAACCATCAACTCACCGAGAGATGCATTTGCCCTTGGTATCGGAATGGTCCATCAGCATTTCAAGCTCATAGACATTTTCAACGCCACTGAAAATATTGTGCTGGGTCTTGATGGAAAACTGAATCTTGCGGACGCAGAAAAAAAGATCAAAGCAATCTGTGATAAATACGGATTCGAGATCAACACAAGTAAAAAAATATATGATATGTCGGTTTCCGAAAAACAGACAGTGGAAATCGTAAAGGTGCTTTTCAGAGGAGCAGAGATTCTTATTCTTGATGAACCCACAGCCGTCCTCACCCCACAGGAAACCGAACACCTTTTCCAGGTAATGCGCAACATGAAGGAAGATGGCAAATCCATCGTCATCATAACTCATAAGCTTAATGAGATTCAGAGTATATCCGACAGAGTAGCGGTACTTCGTCAGGGAGAGTTTATCGGAGATATGAAGACCTCAGATTCCACCATAAAGGAAATGACCGATATGATGGTAGGTCACGCAGTTTCTCTTAACATTGACAGACCTGAACCTGTTGACCCGCAGCCTCGAATAAAGGTAGAAAATCTTACTGTTCTTGATGAAGAAGGTGTTGTCAAGCTGGATAATGTCTCCTTCACGGCAAACAGAGGCGAGATTCTCGGAATAGCAGGAATTTCCGGATGTGGACAGAAGGAGCTGCTTCGTGCCATAGCAGGTCTCGAAATAGTAAAAGAAGGAAAAATCACTTACATTCACAGAGACGGCAGAACAGAAGAGCTGCTGGGCATGTCTCCAAGAGAGATTTCCGAACTTGGTGTAAAGCTTTCCTTCGTTCCTGAGGACAGACTGGGCATGGGTCTCGTCGGCAACATGAATATCGCTGACAATATGATGCTGAGATCCTATAGGAAAGGTGGTTCCAGATTCTTTACAGATAAGAAGACTCCCCGTGATCTTGCAGAAAAGGTTGTGGATCAGCTTCAGGTGGCAACTCCCAGCCTTGACACTCCGGTCAGACAGCTTTCCGGAGGAAATGTTCAGAAGGTTCTGGTGGGACGTGAGATTGCCTCTGAGCCAAGAGTCCTTCTGACAGCCTATGCCGTAAGAGGTCTGGACATTAATTCTTCTTACCAGATTTATGACCTTATCAATCAGCAGAAAGCCTTAGGTGCAGCTGTTATATTTGTAGGCGAAGATCTGGATGTACTTGTAGAACTTTGCGACAGAATCCTTGTACTTTGCGAAGGCAGGGTAACCGGAATCGTAGATGGCAGAACCACGGATAAGTATACTTTAGGTTCCATGATGACACAGAAAGGAGAGGCTTAAGTAATGCCAATGAAGAATAAAGAGCCTCGTTTTTATATATCAAAGAGAGCAGATGCAGACAGACGAACAGCCTGGACCATAAGAATTATCGCTATTGTGATTTCACTCATAGTTTGCGGTATCGTGACCATGATCTGCACCGGTGACAATCCTATCTCCATATTCGCAACAATTTTCAAGGGTGCATTCGGAACCCAGAGAAAAGCCTGGATAACTCTCCAATATGTGGCAGTTTTACTTATCATTTCTCTGGCTCTCACTCCGGCATTTAAAATGCAGTTTTGGAATGTAGGAGGCGAAGGTCAGGTATTGATGGGCGGTCTTGCAGCTGCGGCATGTATGATCACCCTGGAAAACAAACTTCCCAATGCAGTTGTTATCCTGCTTATGATAGTTACATCTCTGCTTGCAGGAGCGATATGGGGTGTTATTCCCGCAATTTTCAAGGCACTTTGGAACACCAACGAAACACTTTCAACCCTTATGATGAACTACATTGCAACACAGCTTGTTGCCTTCTACACCATAGTCTGGGAAGTGCCCAAAGGTTCAGGAAAAATCGGAATCATAAATCAGAATTCAAATATCGGATGGCTTCCTAACATAGGAAACAAATATCTTCTCAGTATACTTGTGGCCATTATCGTCACAGCGGGTATGTATGTTTACCTCAAGTACACAAAACAGGGCTATGAAATTTCAGTTGTGGGAGAAAGCCTTAATACTGCCAGATATGTAGGCATCATGGTAGAAAAGGTAATTGTCAGAACCATGATTCTTTCCGGTGCTCTCTGCGGACTGGCAGGATTGCTTCTGGTTGGAGGTATCAACCACACCATCACCACAACCATAACCAATGGACAGGGATTTACGGCAGTTATGGTATCCTGGCTTGCCAAATTCCATCCTATCGGAATGATTTTCACCAGTCTTCTGATCATCTTTATGGACAGAGGTGCCAGTGAGATATCCACAGCATTTGAATTAAACCAAAGTTTTGCCGATATTCTGACAGGAATAATTCTTTTCTTTATCAT
>Ga0256404_1009419_pt1 | contig 14023 bp, 14 predicted proteins | sample RumenRJG_01DNA_FD_185990 | JGI IMG/M metagenome (GOLD analysis project Ga0256404, IMG submission 185990) | Bovine rumen microbial communities from Lethbridge, Alberta, Canada - RJG_01 | ecosystem: Host-associated > Mammals > Digestive system > Stomach > Rumen | place: Canada: Alberta | collected...
GCTTATTCGCAATGGCCATGCCATCTGCCGCTGCTAATCCCTGTCCTAAGGAACCGGTGCTCATATCAACACCCTTCACATAATTCATGTTCGGATGTCCCTGGAGCTTCGAATCCAGCTTCCGGAATGTCATCAGCTCTTCCATCGGGATGATGCCCTTCTCTGCAAGGGCTGCATACAGAAGCGGTGAAGTATGTCCCTTGGACAGCACGAACCGATCTCGATCGATCGTTCCTGCATTCTCCGGTGTGATGTCCATTTCTTCAAAATACAGATACGTCACGATATCTGCTGCTCCGAGAGAGCCTCCCGGATGTCCGGACTGTGCATTCGCAATTTCCTTCACGATATTCTTCCGGATATTGCGTGCGTGCTGCTTCAGTTCTTCATTGTTCATGAATGTGCTGATCCTCCTGTTTCTTCTGTTTATTATACTGCGATTCCAGAGCATTCTGCGGATTGCATGGCAAAGATTGCAGGTATTCCTGCTGACTCTTTGCCCATTTTCAGCGGAATAGATCCAGCAGATCTTTCAGCGTCTGAATCCGCGTGCATTCTGCCGTCATCATTCTCTGACCATGTGGCCAGATCCAGATCGGTTTCATGCCCGCCCGATAAGCACCGATGATATCTCTTGCAAAAAGGTCTCCGATAAATGCACAGTCCTGCGGTGCACTTCCGATCTTCTCTGCAGCATACCGGAAGATCTCCGGATTCGGTTTCTTCACCTTCAGATCACCGGATACCACCACTGCATCGAAGAACGTATCCAGTCCCGCCTTTGCCAGCTTCTGATGCTGGGAATAGGAAGTCCCGTTCGTGACCACGCCGAGCCTGTATCCCCGCTTACGCAGTTCGTTCAGCACCTCCATCGCATCCGGAAACAGCTCCGTGTACTTCCAGAGATTCGTCTCCCACCACTGATTGAAGTCAGGATTTCCCATCACATCAAGATCGATTCCGAACCTCTCTCTCAATGCAGAGCTTACATAATTTTTATTGATATCACCCTGCTGATCCAGGATCATGCATGTCTGCAGGACTGCTTCTTTTTCCATCGGATCCATTCCTGGTTTCACAAAGTCCACTGCTTCTTCATAAGCTTTATATGCATATACTTCCCGATTTCCGAGCGTATCATCAAAATCAAACAGCAGCGTTCTGATCTCCATTCTCATTCCCTCGCTTTCGTTTTTCCATGCGTTCATTCTACTATATCTGGCTGTCCATGCATGGATTCAGATTCTCTGCAGTTCTGCTCCTTCTGTACAGAAATCCATTTCTGATCATCATACCGTTAATTCCTTCTGAACTTTTCCACGTTTCTTAAGCCACGGCGTTCTATAATGATGGCATGGAACTACCTGCCTGGGCCTTTCTGAACTGCTATGCGCTTCTGCTCGCAGGGATGCTGCTGCATACTTCCTTATCAGCATCTGTCTCTGTCCGCAGAGCACCAAGCAATCGCACTTATATCCGTTTTCTGATTGTGCTGATCTCCCTGCTGATCATGGACAGCTTCAGCCGGCTTACCACGACCGAGAACAACTATATTTATGTCCTGATGCAGATCGGCAATTTCTATATCTTTGCCATTGATCCATTAGGATATCTGCTCGCCCTGAACTATCTCAACTGCTTCATCGTGTCTCCGGATTCCCGCTCCAGGTTCTGGCATCATCTGTATCTCGGCTTTTTCTTCTTGAATCTCATCCTGGTGACCATCTCGGAATGCTTCCATCTCGGCTGGTTCTATTATTTTGAGAATCTGCAATACCACCGCGGCAGATTCTTCATGTACCGGGCTGTCTTCAGCATGCTGTTATGCCTGCTGTTTGAATACTATGCAATCTCCGAGAGGAAGCGGATCCAGCCAATCTACCGCAGGACCCTGCTTGCCTTCCCAATCGTTTCGATGTTCTTCGGATTTCTGCAGACTATCTTCGTGGGTGTTCAGCTTCAGTACAACGGTCTCGTATTCGCATGCAGCATGCTTTATATCCACATCCAGAGCAACGATATGAGCACGGACTATCTGACCGGAGCCGGCAACCGCAGACGCCTCGATGACATCGTGACCAGCCTCATCGACCGCAAGGTATCCTTCTCGGCAATTCTGATCGATCTCGATTCCTTCAAGCAGATCAATGATACGTATGGCCATAAAGAAGGAGACAGTGCGCTTCAGGAAGTCTATCATCTGCTTGCGGAAACCTTCCGCAGGAACGATACCATCACCCGGTTCGGCGGAGATGAATTCTGCGTCATCTCCGACATCAGCAATCTCTCCCAGCTGGAACTAGCAGTTGCAAAGCTGCGGGAAAATACCGAAGAATTCAATGCCCGCAGAGAAAAGCCATATGCCATTCATTTCAGCATCGGCTATGCCATCTATGATCCATTATCTTCAGAGGACTACAATGCCTTCCTGAAACGGGTCGATTCCCTCATGTATCAGGAAAAGGCACTTCACCATAAAGCCAGTTCCGGTATGCGCAGTTAAAGGGGGATGGTTCTTCCAGTGTCTTTTTTAGCTATAATGAACTAGACGGAGGTTCCAAGCGCAATGGCAAACAAGATCTGCGATTTCTGCCTGGAAGAAGGAAAAGGACTGTTCAAGCAGCCCGAAGCCATCCAGGGTGGTTACCATATCTGCAGGAAATGCAGGAAAATTATTGAAGATTACGGGCTTCCGGTGAAGTATGACCTGTTCCAGCTGCTGGTCACGGCAGATCCTTCCATGCATGAAATGATGATGGGAGACTACCTGGAAAACCATAAAGCAGAAGATACGATCGCAAAGTATTTTCCGCTGCCGAATATCCTGCTCCATGATGGCGAGCACTGCATCAACGTGCGTAAAGCCTATATCAATGTTTCCAGATCCCTGATTCCATCCTCTATGGCTGTCACCGCTATCGCGGATATCCGCAGACCGCAGATTTCCAATCTCTGCGATGCCCCGGATCAGTCTGATATGGAAAAGGTAGAAGGCACACTGTATGAGACTGACGCTGCCGTCTATTTCCTGAGCGAGCATTTCATCAACTGCCACCGCCTCACGAGCCTGATCAAGGATAATCAGCCGACTGATGCAGTTCATGTCCTGGAACATAACCGCCGCTATACGTACTATACTCCGCACAGCGACTTGTTCTTCATGCGGGAGACATTCTACCGCATGGCCGCTGCCGCAAAAGAAAACAAGAAAAAGAACCTGATCTATCTTGCCAGCGAGAATACGATGACCCTGACCTCCGGCATCTACAATGTGCCGAAAAATATCCGGGCAGGAAACTACTGGGTCAATCCGGTCAACGATTCCGGTCTCAGCATCCGCGACGCAAATGGCCGCTACCATGAGATCCGGGGCGGCAGGCTTCATATCGATGAAGGCTCCACCCTGGAAGTAACTGGTCAGTATGAATTCCGGTTCACCAGAAAAGAGCCGAAAGAACCTGATATCAAAGAATAATAATCTGCAGAATCACTCTGCAGATTTCTTTTTTCTGAGATTTACTGTTTTCTCCAGGTGCTCTTCGAGAAGAGGATGGCGATCGGGAAGATCTCCAGTCTTCCTGCAAGCATATCGAAGATCAGAACAACTTTCGAGAATGCAGAGAACCCGCTGAAGTTGCAGACCGGTCCGACTGCAGCGAGACCTGGTCCGACATTGTTGAACGTCGCCATGACCGCAGACAGATTCGTCTCCACATCGAACCCATCGAGAGAAATCAGGATCATGCTGATGATGAGAATGAATGCATAAGCAATCATGTAGTTTGCTGCATTGCGTACTACTTTCTCATCCACGACATGCTTGTTGATGCGGATCGTGCGCACTTCCGATGGATGCATATTCATATGGAAATTGCGCCGCAGCGACTTGAACATGATCAGCAGTCTGGAAACCTTGACGCCGCCGCCTGTCGAACCAGCGCAGGCACCAATGAACATCAGGCACAGGATCAGCACTTTGGAAAATGCCGGCCACACATCATAATCCCCAATCACAAATCCGGTCGTCGAGATGATCGTCGCAACCGTGAAAGAAGCCTGATGCAATGCATCCCTGAGAGTCGGATACAGCGAACGGATATTCCAGGTAATCAAGGCGATGAAACTGAATACGATCACCCAGAACAGACGGAACTCCTCATCCTTCAGCACATCCTTCCATCTGCCGAGCAGAATCAGATAATAGCAGCTGAAGTTGACAGAGAATAACAGCATGAATACGGTTGTGACATTCTGCAGATACGGGCTGTAACCAGACATCGAATCATTCATGATGCCGAAGCCGCCGGTACCAGCAGTTCCATAAGCCGTGCAGACTGCCTCAAACAGAGGCATGCCGCCAATCAGCAGGAAGATCGTGTTTAAAATCGTCAGCGCGATATAGATGAGATACAGAATCAAGGCAGTCTGCTTCATATGCGGAACCAGCTTGCCGACCGAAGGACCAGGAGATTCTGCTCTCAGAATATGAAGCGTGAAGCCTTCATTCTTGCCAGCCAGGGGAACGACGGCCATCAGGAATACCAGCACGCCCATGCCGCCCAGCCAGTGGCTGAAGCTGCGCCAGTACAGAAGCCCTCTGGAAATGGATTCCACTTCCGTGAGAATCGAAGAACCCGTTGTCGTGAAGCCTGAAACCATCTCAAACAGACAGTCGATATAGCTTGGTATTTCCCGGGAGATATAGAACGGAAGACAGCCAAGGGCAGACATGATGATCCAGGAAAACCCGGTGGTAACCAGGCCTTCCTTGGCATAGAAGCCCTTTCTCGCATTTCTGGAAGCCAGATACAGCACAGCTGCACAGGCGATGATGATGAACTGCGACTTCACGATTGCGTCTGCCGCATTTGCCTCGCCGCCCGCATAGCTGATTGCCCAGGCCGGGATCATGAAGATTGCTTCAATCATGAGAATCGGAGAAATGATCCGGGCAATCATCCTGTAATTCATTGCATTGCGCATGGATCAGTCCTCGAAGATATCATTCAGCGATCGGATGGTCGAGGTCCGGTTCGTCACCACAACCAGCGTATCGCCTTCCTGGTATGCGGTGCTGCCGTCTGCAATAATCGTCTGGTCTCCTCTGGAAACGGAGACAATCAGCACATCAGAACGTGTCTTCACTTCTCTTAACGGCTGCCCGACATGACGGGTGTCCGCATCCACCAGGAATTCGATTGCCTCGGCTTTGCCGCCGGCAATGGAATGAATCGTGATTGCAGCGCCTTCCTTGTTCTGCATGGCCCGCACATACCGCACAATATTATTCGAAGCCATCTCTTTCGGAGAAATGACTGATCCGACATGGAGACTGTCCAGAAGCAGATTATTCTCGGCATGGCTTACCTTGGTCACGACCTGAGCGACATTGCGGGTATGTGCATAGAGCGCAATCACGATATTCAGCTCATCGAGACCTGTCAGAGTGACCAGAGCATCACTGTCATCGATTCCTTCGCTGTTCAGAAAATCCTGGCTGCTGGCATCGCCTTCCACGATTACCGCCGAAGGCAGAAGTGCTGCCAGTTCCCGGCAGCGGGCGGAATTACGCTCAATAATCGTACAGGCCATGCCTGTACGGGCAAGTTCTTCCACAAGGTAATAGCTGATGCGGCCGCCTCCGGCGATCAGAACCCGTTTTGCCTTTCTGGCAATGATACCCATATTCCGGAGCAGAATTGAGAGATGATCCGTCGCTGCCGTCACGAAAATCAGATCTCCGACCTGCAGCGTGAAATTGCCATCCGGCATATAGCACTCACCATTTCTGCTGACTGCGCAGATCAGCACCTTCGTATGCACGATCTGACTCAGAGAACTCAGCTTGGCTTGATTCAGCGGACTCTTGGCATCAATGCGGAGTTCCACGATTTCCACGTTGCCCTTGGCAAACGTATCAATTTTCAGAAAGCCCGGATATTTCAGCAGACGCGCAATTTCATGCGCAGCCTGACGTTCCGGATTGATGGCCATGTTCAGTGCGAATACATCGCGCATCTCAAAAGCCTGACGGCGGTATTCCGGGTTGCGGATCCGGCCAATCGTATGCAGCTCCGGATTCATGCCATGTGCAGTCATGCAGGAAAGCAGGTTGACTTCATCTGTATCGGTTGCGGCAATCAGAAGGTTGGCTTCCTGCACATCTGCCTGCTCCAGCACATCCATGCTGGCAGAATTTCCCTGAACCGCAATCACATCATAGGATTCCATGATGTTTTCAAGTACTTCTGCCTTGCGGTCAATAACAGTAATTTCGTGTCCCTCAGCAGAAAGCTGTGCGGTCAGAGTAGACCCGATCTTTCCGCCTCCGGCAATGATAATCTTCATAAGCCCCCTGATGGCAGAAAACCCAGACAGATGCCTGTTCGGGAAAGGACCATCCTCCTGTAACAAGAAACAATAATGCTTTTTCCTCCGGCTGAAGTATGACTTCCATACCCAGAAACCGGATATGTCACTATTCTAACATCGCCCCGTTAAAAGGCAATCAAAGAGTCTTTAGGCATAAATACCGCACTTCAGCCACCATAAATCCCCACAGCCAGAGAACTTCCGCTATAACTATTGTCAGGAGGTACTCTCATGAAGATTACTGCTTTCGAAGTCCGTCCCGATGAAAAACCATACTTTGAAGAACTCCGCCAAAAAGGAATTGAGATCACTGAACGTCCAGACCGTCTGACCCTGGACGTAATTTCCGAACTAGAGCCAGACAGCGCGGTCTCCATTCTCGGTCAGAGCCTTTGTGATGAAGCGATCTTCCAGGCACTTGCCAGGCAGACAATCTTCTATCTGAGTACGCGTACCATCGGATATAACCATCTGGATCTCACTGCAGCAAAGAAGTATGGCGTTCATACTGCCAATGTCTCATATGCACCAGATGGGGTTGCGGATTATACCATCATGATGATCCTGCTATGTCTGCGCGGATACAAGCAAGCCCTCTGGCGCATGCAGGTCAATGACTTCTCTCTGGATGGATTGATGGGCAGAGAACTCCGGGACCTCACTGTAGGCGTGATCGGAACTGGCAGAATCGGTTCTCAGGTCATCCGGGATCTCTCCGGATTCGGCAGTCATATTCTTGCCTATGACCCACATCCGAAAGCAGGAATCGCAGCCGAATTCGTTCCGCTGGAACGCCTTTATGCAGAATCCGATATTATCACTCTGCACACCGCATTGACTCCAGAAAACTACCACATGATCAATTCCGATACCATTGCTCTCATGAAAGACGGAGTCATTCTGATCAACTGTGCCAGAGGCGGTCTGATGGACATGAAAGCCCTCATTGAAGGCATTGAGTCCTGCAAGATCGGTGCACTCGGATTAGATACCGTCGAAGACGAAGAAGGCATTGTGCACAAAGACCGCAAGACCGATATCTTCGCAGACCGTGATCTTGCCTATCTCAAGCAGTTCAAGAACGTCGTATATACCCAGCACATGGCTTTCTTTACCGAACAGGCAGTCCGTTCCATGGTATCCTGCGGAGTCATGAGTCTGCTGAATATGGCAGCACATACCCAGATACCTCAGCAGCTTTCCTGAAGATCAGTATGGAATGACTGTTTGCAAAGCTAGGGACCAAGCTGCAGGCAGAGAGTTCTCACATCCTCAAGCAAGAATCCTGACAGCGCAGAATTGCGCTGTTTCTTTTCTGTCTGTCCTTGCTGCAATACATACAGAATTCCTGCTGGCGGCAGGTAGGGAGCAGTACCACCGCAAGATCTGAAGGGACACGGAGGATTTCCGATCTTTCCAATCAAAGAAATGGAGGAATTTCCCAATGACGCGGATACTCATCGCAGACGACGAGTCAGAGATCTGCCAGATGATTCAGAGTTATGCAGCCTTAGATGGTTATGAAACCATCGGTGTTTCTGATGGAGCAGAAGCAGTAGAACTATGCCGGAAACAGGACTTTGATCTGATGATCCTGGATATCATGATGCCGGATATGGACGGCTATACCGCCTGCCGGAAGATCAGAGAATTCAAGGATATTCCCGTTCTCATGTTATCGGCAAGAGGAGAAGAATACGGCAGATTATCCGGTTTCGAAACCGGCATTGATGACTGCATAACCAAGCCCTTCTCTCCGAATGAACTGATAGCACGAGTTCATGTGATCATTTCCCGTCACCATTCAGGCTTCTCGGAAAAGAATTGCATACTCAGATTTGGCGGCCTGGAACTCAATCTGCTTGGCCATGATCTCTATATCGATGGAATCAGAACTGCATTCACCACAAAAGAATATGCTCTGCTTGCATACCTAGCAGAAAACAAAGGCATCATTCTTTCCAGAGAGAATATTCTGAGTACGATCTGGGGATATCAATAATCCACACCATCCGGGGAACCGGCTATAAATTCGATGACTGAGATCAGCTCAGGCATGAAAGATCCTTCTTCAGAGAAACCACCAGAACTGCATCTGATGCAATCCATGCAATTGGTTCTGTCCATACAATGGCATCCCAGCCAAGGATTCCGATTCCAAAGATAGCCAGCACCAATCTTGCCGCAATCTCCGCAAGCCCGGAGATCATCGGCATCATCGTATTTCCTAATCCCTGCAAAGCAGAACGCATCACATGCAGAAGATACAGGATCGGCAATGTATATGCCAGAATATTCAGCATCTGGACTGTGAGGCCAATTGCCTCTGATACCATTTTCTGATCTCCAGTCAGAAACGACGACGCAATCCCTCTTCCGAATACCAGAATAAACAATGAAACCAATGCACTTGTAATCACCGCAATCACCGCAGAACTCTTCAGGCCGCTCCGGATCCGGTCTGTTTTCCCAGCCCCGAAATTCTGGGAGATATACGTTATCAATGCATAGCCATACGCCATTGCCGCAAGCTCTAATAAGCCGAACATCTTATTTATGGCAGAATATGCCGCAATATGTGCCAGATCAAACTCATTCACCCGGCTCTGAACAACCATACCGCCGGCACTGATCAAGAGATTCTGCAGCATCATCGGAATGCTGAGCTTCAATAGTCTCCAATCCAGATCCCCATCCTGACTCCAGTCTTCTTTATGAAGATGCAGACAAGAGATATGCATCATTGCATAGAGATTGATGGACCCGCCGATGGCCTGTGCAATGACCGTCGCTAATGCTGCCCCGGCAATACCCATCACCTTCACCATCACAATATCCAGGAAGATATTGAGCACCGTAGAGACAATCATTGAAATCAGCGGAACCCGTGCATTGCCTAATGCCCTCAGCATCGAAGAAGTATAGTTCAGAAACGTCGTCGCAGACAATCCGAGAAATACCGTAAACAGATACGCATACGCCATATCAAATACATCTGCCGGCGTATTCAGAAACCCAAGTGTCAGTCTCAATGTCGTTACCGCAAGCAACGTCAGCCCGATTGCAGCAACGCAAGTCAGCACAATCGATCTTGCCAGCGTCTTCTGCAGATGATCTTCTTTATGCGCACCGAAATCCTGGCCTGCCTGAATGGCAAACCCCTGAACTAATGCCTGCACGATGGAAACGAACATGAACGTATACCAGTCAGCCGAGCCAAGCGCTGCCAATGCGCCGACTCCCAGCATACGCGAAACAATCATCGAATCCGCGAGAATATACAGCTGATGAAACGCATTGCTGATCATCACGGGAATCGAGAAACGGAATATCAGTTTTGCCGGAGAACCGGTCGTCATATCTGTTACAATAGAAGCCATGGCGTGATAATAATACAACAATGTAAAAAGATCATCAGCTAGGAAAGATTCTGATGATTGCATTATGTTGCTTTCTGTTTCTTCTGAAGCTATCATTCTTGCAAAAAGGAGCCGGCCATGAAATACAGAACACTTGGAAACACCGATCTGAATGCCTCCATCATCGCCCTCGGCACCTGGGGACTAGGGGGCGGCAGCGTATGGGGAGACACAGATATCAGCTCTGCAGACGATCTGCTCAGTGCTGGAGCAGACTGCGGCATCAACTATATCGATACCGCCCCGGTCTATGGGATGGGCAGAAGCGAAGAACTCCTTGGCAAAGCTCTGGCAGGAAGAAGGGACAAATTCCTGCTGCAGACCAAATGTTCCCTCAACTGGCGCAAAGGAGATGGAACCTTCAAATACGCAAGAGACGGCTATACAGTAAACAATAATACCGGCAGAGAAGCCATTCATAAAGACGTAGAAGAATCCCTGCAGAGAATGCATACCGACTACATCGATCTCCTGGTTGTCCACTATGTCAATTCTTCCTGGCCTGCTGCAGAGACCGTCTCTGCATTAGAAGAACTGATCCAGGAAGGAAAGATCCGGGCATATGGCATCTCCAACAGCCAGCCGGATGACCTCGATGCCTACGCTGCTTCAGGCAATCCCGCTCTCGTTCAGGAACAATACAGTCTCTTAGCTCCTTTTCATGGCGAAGCCTATTTCCCTGCCTGCACGAAACATCACACAACCTTCCAGGTCTATGGCGCTCTGGAAGAAGGCTATCTGACCGGACCGGAACCTTTAATCAGAATCTATCAGCCAGGAGATATCCGGGCAAGACTGCCATGGAATAAAGAGCCATATCAGAAGAACCTGCAGAACCTGTATGACGAAGTCTGGACTCCATTAACCAGAAAGTACAATTGTTCTTATGCCAATCTCTTTGAGGCATGGACACTCAATCAGTACGACAATCTCAGTCTTCTGATCGGATGCCGTCATCCGGAAACCATTCTGGATACTGTATCCTGCCTGAATCTGTCTCTCAAACAAGAAGACTTGCAGTTACTCAGTGAAACCGCTAAACCTGTCCAGGTAAAAGAACTAGATAAATGAAGCAGTAATTCTTTCAGATCTGAACCTTTCCGCTCAGCAGAATCCGGATCGTGAAATAACCTTCTTCATCAGACATTGATAGATATCCATGATGCCGATTAACCACATTGCGTACAGTCATCATTCCATATCCATGACCAGGCCGTTTCGAAGCAGGCATCTGCCCGGAAGAATCCAGAATTTTACCATCGATGGAATTACGGACAGAAATTGCAAATTCTTCTTCATCAGAAGAAATCGAAACCAGGATCTCTTTTCCTGATCCGATATGGTCGATTGCATTGTCCAGAAGATTTGTGAGAAGCATGTATATTTCATCTTCTGAAAGAAGCGGCTCACGGATGATGCTGAGATGGTAAACGACATGAATTCCCTTTGTCATCGCTTTCTGCCGTTCAATATTCAGGATCTGATTCACCGGAGCACTGATGGTTTCTACCGGAATAAACACTTTCTGATTCAGCTCATTCTGAAGATTCTCTGCCTCCACTTTTACTGCAGCAGTACTTCCAGTCCTTACTAAGTTCAGAAGATGCTGAACATCGTGTCTCATCCGAGAAAGTTCCTGCTGAGAAGCGATGTTTTCTTTCATCAGGTCCATCCGATAGCTCATCGCCTGTTTTTCGGAATCTGCATGCATGATTTCTTTTGTTTTGTCGGAAACGTCTTTCCCGGTAAACCCGAGAACCACAATAAATCCAACGACGCAGAGAATCGCAATACCGAGGTGAAATGAATCATAGTGATCCAGATACAGCAGAAACTCCAGCGAATCGATAGCAGCCTTGCAAAGCAGGATCGAGGTAATGATCAGGATTTCATCAAATACCGGAATTTCCAGTTCATGTCCGAGAATGATCCTTGCGGTTAGATACAGCAGCAGAATCTGGAAAACCTTTGTCAGAATGATCATCAGAACATACTGATTTTCAAAGAGCGAAGCATAATCAATTGCCCCGTAAAACAGAAAGGAAACCGCAACCGTCAAAAAGGAATTGACTGCAGCAGTAATCAATTCCGGCATCAGGGAACATGAAATCTTCTGCAGTGAATTTCTTAATTCTCCGATCGAGAGCGTGATAAACCCGATCAGATAGTTCACTGCAGAATAATAACCTGCTGTCACGCTAAAAGCGTTGATCACTTCAATAAATACAGAGCTTGCCACAAAGCAGAATAAGAATGCCAGCAATTTATTCTTCCTGCACAGGACGGTATAAAAGCATGCATATTCAACTGATTCAATCAAATTTACGATCATAGAATACAGTTCAGTCGATATTCCGAATAACGAGATTTCAATGTTCCGAGTTTCCTGCGGCTAGATTCAAAATGAGAACCATCTTTCATATAGATTGTGCTTCCTGAAATTTTCTCGATCTGAGAAACATTAACGATCACAGAGCTTGAGGCAAACGAAAACAATTCCGCAGGAAGAGTAGATTCCACATTTTTCAATGTATTACGGATCATATATTCTGCACGATCTCTGCAGCGGATCACAACCTGGTTTCCATATACGACCAGGCAGGTAATTCTGCTGTAAGGAACCCGTACAGATTCAACAGAAGAATCCACCATCAGTGAATTATTCTCAGAAACCTTCAGAAACTTCTTCAGCCCTTCTGCAAGATCATCCTTCAGATTTGCCTTCCTGATAAAAAAGAATACGTTCAGTGAAAACGATCGAAACACTAAATCCTCATGATTCGAGCAGAAGATCACCCGAGAATTCGGAGCAATCTGATTGATCTCTCGCGCAATTTCAAATCCGCTTCTATCCGGAATATCAATATCGATAATATAGAGATCAGAGAAATCAGAAACCTGAAACGAAACAGGATCCCTGCAGATCTTCGGGACGAATTTCCCTGAATCATCCAGATCACTGATCAGTTCAGAAATCTTCTGGGAATCAGAAAGGTCATCATCAATAATGGTAACAGCAAATGGCATTACTTCTCCTTCCCCCCCCGCAAAACATAGAAATTGAATTGATAGTAAGTATTGTGACAATAGCTCTTGAGAGTTCAGACATTTGGCGAAATTCAGATAAAGAACACGCCACGGAAAGCAAGCCCAAAAAGATAATTAACGATTTCGCCTTATAGAAATTTTGACAGGCAGTCCTTTCTGAAATGCTGTTTCTTTCCAGAGCAAATAGGCCGGCAGATATTCCTATCACAACATTTACAAGCACAAAGATCAATATGATTGTATCCGACATATGAATGCTTGAGAATACCGAATAAAAACAATAGATAGCAGTATACAAAACCATGCATCCTTCAAGAGTTTTAGCATGATAGCCTCCACAGTAGTGTCTTAATAGAGATAACAACACTATGTATAGCAAGCATTTATGAGCATTTGAAAATACGAAGGCCGAAAGAATGCCAACTGGGACAAAATCACACAAGTCACATAGCAGGCAGATAATTCCGTAGTAATAAAGCATTTTTGCATTTCCAGTAAGCGAGGATCGCTCACAAAAATACATTCCAATCACCGACACAAAAGAATACACGACACTAATATATCCTACCGCGTTTTTCTACGCCTTCCAAATATCACGTTATTGCAGCCAAATATCCCGGTTTATTAGACGAAAAAGGGAAAACAACTCATGATACTAATAAAGAAAGGGATCCATTATGCTGTTTACTCGTAGGAGTTTCAGGAATGACTCATTCCAACCATGGTTGGTTTAAACCGCCTTTCACCCCTCCTTTCAACGAAAAATTTCTTGAAGATTTTAAAATATGGCCAATAAAGGAGGCCAGCAAATCATGAAAAAAGTAATCGTCCTTCTCACATCATGCTTCCTCGTTGCCATCGGTTTTCTTGTAAATGTCAATGCTTTAGACAGAACCACTAACATCATAAACTTCAAAATCCCAGCTTCGCAGAAACTTGCAGAATATTGGATTGACGACACCTCTGACGGAACAAGAATTTATGTGACATTAAATCCTAATGGAGATGTACAAGATCAGGTCAATTACTGGGCTGTAGATACCAATGAAAATCAAATGTAAGCGTCTAATACAAGGTGAACTGAAATGAAGAGCACCTCTGGGTAGACTGATTGTGATTATCAATCAGAAACCTGGAGGTGATTTTCATGAAAGGATTGACGCGTCAGGAAAATGAAGAATACT
>Ga0256404_1009420_pt1 | contig 14022 bp, 17 predicted proteins | sample RumenRJG_01DNA_FD_185990 | JGI IMG/M metagenome (GOLD analysis project Ga0256404, IMG submission 185990) | Bovine rumen microbial communities from Lethbridge, Alberta, Canada - RJG_01 | ecosystem: Host-associated > Mammals > Digestive system > Stomach > Rumen | place: Canada: Alberta | collected...
TAAGCAATAATTTCAGATGATCCAGAACTCCAAAACGTTTGCATTTTCCGCAGAGAATCCAACCGGTGTACGCGCAGGTGGTTCCCAGGGCGGTGACTGCACCAAGCTTCGTCCGACCGTGACGATTCCTGCAGGGGAAACCGTAACTCTGGTAGATGCTGCAGGACCGGGTGTGATCCAGCATATGTGGTTTACCGGATATGTCGGGCACCATTTTATCATCCGTATGTATTGGGATGATCAGGAATATCCGTCTGTGGAAGCTCCGCTCTCTGCATTCTTCGGATGTGCCTATGATGAAAATTTCGTGGATCGGGATGGCAAATATCCGGTGTTGAATTCTGCCATGATGCTGGTAGCTCCTGGTCGCGGCTATAACAGCTATTTTGAGATGCCGTTCCATAAGAGAGCTCGGATCACGATGGAAAACCGTGGTGACAAGGATGAAAATCTCTATTATATTATCACCGGAGCTTATCAGGAGATTCCGGCGGAGGCTGGTTATTTCCATGCCACCTATCGCCAAGAGCACCCGGTTCAGAAGGGTCGTACCTACACAATCGTTGACGGAATCGAAGGCAGGGGACAATTTGTCGGTGTGACTCTGGCAACTGGTATGAATGGCAACAATACCTGTTGGGTAGAAGGCGAAGCCCGCATGTATCTGGACGATGATCCGTATCCGTCTATCCACTATACCGGAACTGAAGACTACTTCGGCGGTTCCTATGGATTTGGAAATGACATCATTATCAAGAGCTATCAGACCTTCAGCGGCTTATATACCGGCATGTATGCAATCTATGGAGACAACCGGGAATTCTATAACGGACAGCAGAGATTCCTGCTGTATCATTTCCATATTGCAGACCCGATCCGTTTTGAGAATAAGTTTCGTATGACACTCGACAACATGGGCTGGACCGGACCGCGTTACGATGATTACACCAGTGTTGCTTATTGGTATCAGACCCTGCCGTCCGCACCGCTGATGCCACTGCCGACAGATGCAGAGATGTGTATGAGATAATAGAACCAGATTGGAGATGTCAGATAGATTGGTTTTAACCTTGCGACACGTCGCATCGGTTATATCGGACTGACATCAGAGATTTGCCGGAAAGGATAGAGGTATTATGTTACTGGAAGAGAAGTTTTTGGAATTTCATCGTTATGCCAGCAGCCACAATCTGCCGCTGGAAGCTATCAGTGTCGGAGATGAGAACAAGGTACTCTGTGAGATGCACTACGCAGCAAATGCACCGAGAAATATTTATTCACATACCAAGAGTTTTACGGTAACAGCAGTTGGACTCGCAATGGAAGAGGGAAAACTAAGCCTGGAAGATCATGTGGCGGAAGTGTTTAAAGATAAACTTCCTTCAAATCCGGATCCAAATCTGGAGAAGATTCAGTTGAAACATCTGCTCTGCATGTCCAGTGGCTTTGGTAAGGCACTTCTGATGAATGCGGACAGACGTCCGGGCGTCGGCGCACCGGATTATGAGAAATATATGATGGCACAGCCGGTTCCTGTGGAGCCAGGCAGTGCATTCTGCTATTCCTCTGCCGACAGTATTCTGGCTGCTCATATGGTAGAACGGGCCGTTGGCAAGCGGATGGGAGAGTATCTGTATGAGAAGGTATTCCAGCCCCTTGATATGGGATGGCCGCTCTGGGAGCATGATCCACAGGGACATCCGAATGGCGGCGGAGGTATGTATCTGACTTGTACCGAGATGATGAAACTGGGACAGCTCTATCTGGCTGAGGGTAACTGGAAGGGCGAGCAGATTGTCAGCAGGGACTGGGTGCAGGAGGTGTCCACCCCGAAATTTACCTTCGAGCCATCTGCAGATCTCTGGCATGTAGGATATGGCTATCAGTTCTGGATCAGTCCATATCCAGGATCCTATCGTGCTGATGGCGCATTCGGACAGATTACAACGATTCTCCCAGAGAAGGGATTGGTTGTTTCCATCCAATGTCCGGAGCGAGGTAATTTCGATCAGGTGAAACGTGCGCTGCATGAACATTTTCTGATGGAATTGTAAGAATAGACTTGCAACAATATGCTATAATTTGCCCAGAAACCGTACTTTTGGCTGAAAAGGCTTAAAATCAAGGCTTTTAGGGAATGTGGATGGGATTTGTCCCCCCATTGTACTCCTATTTTGTAAAACAGTAGGATCATCAACCCGGACTTCCCTCGATAAAAAAGAATATGATTTGTGGCGAAAGAAGTTCCTTCGGGGACTTCTTTTCACTTACATAAGGAATTAAGCAGAAGATTTTCCATGCAGAATGAGGCAGAGCAGAAAGCAACGATTCTTACTTACTTCTATCCGGAGGTTACTGTGGAGAAGATGAGTTCATATCGGAAGAAGCAGTAAATGTTATCACATAGGAACAGGAAATGTGGTATACTGTGCCTATGTAAAAAAGAATGTGTTTTACAAATCGGAATTCGAGAAGGTAAGTGAATGGGATACCACGATACAAGATACCATGGAGGAATATGATAATGTCGAAAGATGAGTATTTGATAACCGATACGCCCCTCAAAGCGTTGACGGTTTTTGCAATGCCAATGATTCTTGGAAGTTTTTTTCAGCAAATATACAATATGGCCGACTCTATTATTGTCGGCCAGTTTGTTGGTTCTTCCGCACTTGCAGCTGTCGGTGCATGTGCAGCATTGACCAATGTGTTCATTTGTGTGGCACTGGGAGCCGGTGTCGGAGCCGGTGTGCTTGTGAGCCGTTATTTCGGAGCCAGGGAGTATGGCAAAATGAAAACAATCGTGTCAACCTCCTTAATTAGCTTTTTGCTTCTAAGTATAGTCCTTGGTGTTTTTGGCTTTTTCTTCGCCAACTCGATGATGAGTGGACTGCAAACCCCTGCCGACATACTGGATGATGCAGTACTGTATCTGCGGGTCTATTTTGTGGGCTTTCCGTTTCTGTTTATGTATAACATTCTTTCTACCATGTTCACCTCAATCGGCGAATCCAAAATTCCGCTAGGACTGCTGATTTTTTCGTCCATCCTGAATATTTTAATGGATCTTTGGATGGTGGCCGGGCTAGGTCTCGGTGTGTTCGGTGCGGCTATTGCAACCCTGATTGCACAGGGAATTTCCGCAGTGTTTTCGTTTTTGATTTTCTTTGCACGGATGCGGCAATATAAAAGCCCCTTTAACAGGTTTGAACGGCAGGAGCTGTATTCCATGCTTCGCATTGCGGTGCCGTCGGTTTTACAGCAGTCCACAGTGTCCATCGGTATGATGATTGTGCAGGCAGTGGTAAATCCTTTCGGTACACAGGCACTCGCCGGGTATACAGCAACGATGAGGGTGGAAAATGTTTTTTCATTGATCTTTGTATCCATCGGCAATGCGGTTTCGCCGTATGTTTCCCAAAACCTTGGCGCAGGCAAACCCCAACGCATCAAAAAAGGCTACCATGCGGCGCTGGTGCTGGACGTGTGCTTTGCCGTTTTTGCCTTTCTCGTCATTGAAACGCTACACACGCAGATCTCCTCGCTGTTCTTAGGAAAAGACGGAACGGCGTTGGCCTATCAGGTGTCTGGTGATTATATGAGGTGGCTTGGTTACTTTCTCATCTTCATGGGTATCAAGATGGCAACCGATGGAGTCCTTCGCGGTCTCGGAATTATGCGTCCGTTCCTCGTTGCAAACATGGTGAACCTTGCGATTCGTCTGTCCGTTGCCCTGATCTGTGCACCGCGTTTCGGCATTGCCTTTGTCTGGCTTGCTGTACCAGCTGGTTGGCTTGCAAACTTTTTAATCTCCTATGTGGCTCTCAGGAGATCATGGCCGACTGATAAAATGGCATCCATTAGTTAACTTCAAGTTTGGAGAATTGAGAAAATCGGAAGTTTTGGAGAGAAAATCAATGGAAGAAAAAACATATCAGACTCCTTGCGGAACAATCTACTATTGGACAAACGTTTTACACTCGGATGAAATTACCCTTGTTTTTCTACCGGGATTGACGGCAGACCATAGATTGTTTGATAAGCAGATTCAGTATTTCGAGAACAGGTATAATGTTATCGTCTGGGATGCACCGGCACACGCTTCCTCATGGCCGTTTCGGTTTGATTTTGATTTGTTCGACAAGGCAAAATGGCTGGATGATATCTTAAACCAAGAAGGACTTACAAAGCCTGTTATTGTCGGGCAGTCTATGGGTGGATATGTGGGACAGGCTTATGCGCAGCTTTACCCAGACAAAATGACAGGCTTTGTCTCCATTGACTCTGCACCGCTGCAACGAAGCTATGTGACGGCAGTTGAGATCTGGCTTTTGAAACGGATGGAGCCGGTATATACTCATTATCCGTGGAAATGGCTCCTGAAATCGGGGGCGGAAGGCGTTGCCACGACTGACTATGGTAGAAGCCTCATGCGTGAAATGATGCTAAATTATGACGGAAACCAGAAACGCTATGCACAAATTGCTGGACATGGCTATCGTATTTTGGCAGCGGCCATGGAAAAGGATCTGCCATATGAACTGAAGTGCCCATCTCTGTTAATATGTGGAACTCAAGACCATGCCGGTTCATGTATAAGGTATAACAAAGCATGGCACCAAAAGAGCAAAATTCCTTTGAAGTGGATTGAAGGAGCTGGACATAATTCTAATACAGATAAACCGGAATTGATAAACAGTTTAATAGAAGAATTTGCCGCAGGTATTTAATAACAGACAACTCCCAGATTATGTAATCGCAAAATCGGGAGTTGCGGAGGTGATGGTATATGGCAAAACATGAGTTTGGAATTATGATGAATACTCCTCGGCAGAGCGAGCGATATGACGAATATGAACCGTGGAAATACGAATGCATTTCTGTTGATGATAAAGATTTAGAAGGTGTTGTTACCAGATAAGGCAGTTCTTGAAAAGAAATTGCAACAACTGGTTAATATTCCACAGATTGAGGATTAAGAGAAATTTATAAAATAATAAGTTAAGAAGCCGTTAGGGTTAAATACCTTAGCGGCTGTTTTTTTTACCCATTTTGGGGTAATGGATGTAGAAAGAAGGTGAGAACATTGAAGATAAAGAAAGTGGATGACAAGCCAATGGTCATTCACACCAAGGAGAAAGAATCTGTTGATTTCGCCTGATGTACAAAATGAACATGCAAAAGTTTTTGAAAAATGAGAGAAAATAAAAACAAAAACAGTTTATAAATAAAAATAGTTTCCAAAATATTGTATTTTTACACATAAAATTTTATAATGTAAGTGTCAAATTAGTGCTATAAATTGGTATGTATTCAGAAAGGAAAGGACAATTTATATGAAGAAGTTACATAAACAAAATCTGATCATTACATGGTGTTCCATTCTTGCATTGAGTATGGTTTCGGTATTGGGGTTTGGATTATCTGTTATGGCGTTGAAAGGCAGTATTGTTGTAATCGTATGTGGTATCATTTCAACAATAGGTTATTTTTTGCCTTTGACTGATGATAAAAAAATATTGATGCTGGTATTTCCACCGGCCATAGGTACATTGGTCTATTCATGGATCACAGGAGGTAATTCAATAGCATATTTGGCGAATTATGTCCTCCTGGCAATGACGACATCATACTTTATAGAATCTGTGATTATCTGGTTTGCAGTACCTTTTACAGCAATCTCCATAGTTTTTATGATTTTCAGTCCGGAAACAATTGCGGGAAATGAATATTCATGGGCGGGTGTTGTTTCACGCGTTTTCCTTTTTGCAGTAACGGGCGTATTATTATATCTGGCAACGAAGCGTGGTGCGAATGTTGTTAAAAAGACGGAAAAAGCGCTGGAACAGGTCAGACAAAATGCCAGCGTAGCAAATGAAATTTCAGAGAATCTGAATACAACAATTCAAAAAAGCATGAGTTCTATTCATCAGCTCGCAGAGGGCAGCAGCAGTGTAAGGACAGAAGCGACTCAGATGGGGCAGGTAGTAGAGGATACTGCCAAATCTACGGTTACAGTTATGGATAAGATCAATGCTGCTACAGATGAGATCAATAAGAACCATGAACTGGCTACACAGTTAGATGGTGGATTCCAGAAGGTACAGGAGGCTGTAGCCAAGGGCAATGATGTGGTTGTTCATGCAAAGAATTCTATACTGGAAATGGAACAGACGGTAGAGTCGGCACGTCAGTCTACAGATTCACTGCTTACAGAAATGAACAGGATCACTGCTATTCTGGGGGATATCAATTCCATTGCTTCCCAAACGAATCTGTTGTCTCTGAATGCATCAATAGAAGCAGCCAGAGCGGGAGAACATGGCAAAGGGTTTGCAGTTGTTGCAGACGAAATTCGTTCCTTATCAGAGGAAAGTGCCAAATCAGCCAACAATATTCAGGAGATTCTGAAATGGCTGACAGAAACAACCTCTCAGGTATCAAAGAATATTACGGCGGGAACAGAAGCCGCCGCAGCCAGTGTAGAAATGGTCAGTGGACTGTTGGAATATTTTACAAACATTAACAGTGCAACAGATGATGCAAGTAAAACAGTCAGTGAAGAATATCAGATCATTGAGCATGTGAAAGATCATTTTAACCATATTCAGGAGGAAATAGAGACTCTGGTAGCTACTTCCGAGGAGAATTCAGCTACGATTCAGAATATAACAGAAACGATAGCGGCACAGAATGATTCCATCAACAATATCTCCACTGAAATAGAAGAAATATCCAGTTTATCATTAGATCTGGAACAGCATTTTACCAAATAGGACAGAAGTAGAGAATGTATAGTGGATTCTTGTTTTACGATGATAATGGAATGCCACTTGTGGCAATGTACTGGTAACATCGTTTCAATCATATGGTCGGCAGATACAATGACATCTACCGGGTGCAGTTGCCAAATATCACGCCTCATGTATGCCGACATACCTATTGCTCGAATATGGCAAAATCGGGAATGAATCCAAAGATATTACAGTACCTCATGGGGCATTCGGATATATCGGTTACAATGAATGTGTACACGCATATCGGATTCGATGATGCAGAGGAAGAATTGAAACGGATGGAAGAGTTTAGGAAAGCACAGGCGGAGGTTGAACAGAAGAATGAGAAACCGATGTCGCAGAAAATGTTTAAGGTAATTTAATATAGATGATAGGTAACGCTCTGGCTTTTGATGGTTGGGGCGTTATATTGCTATAGAAAAAACGAAAATAAGATTGCATAATATATTTTGGAAAAATTTTGCCTTGAAAAGGATGTGAATAGATAAATGAAAACTTTTTATTTGATTGATTTTGAAAATGTTCATAATGATGGCATTGCGAATATTGAAAGTATGACAAAGGAAGAACATGTGCATATTTTCTCAACACAGAATGCAACAAATATAAGACAGGATATTTTTTGGTTAAATGGAGATATCAAATCTCATTTAGTTCCAGTGCGAAAGCAGTCATTGGATATGCATCTGGTTTCTTACCTAGGCCATTTGTTGGGAGTGTATGGTAAGGAATGTAGTTATGTGATTATCAGTAAGGATAAGGATTACGATAACATAGTTAAGTTTTGGAAAGAGGAAGGCTATCCTAATATTTCACGAAAAGAGAAGTTGCCGGGAACTGCTTCTACTCAGAGGCAAAAAACACAGACAGTATCTCAAACAAAAAGTAATGTGCAGACTGTGAAGAGTAAAATTAGTGCAGGTATGGCATATGAATTTGAAGGTGATGATAGAAGTGAATTAAACCTGTTTATGCAGCATGGACTTGTGGCTATAGGATATGATAGAAATTCGGCAAATAGAATCTGCAAGTTTGTTATTGCTCATTGTAATGATGAAATTCTCACATATCAAATGGAAAAGAAACACAAATACAACGTTTTTTGGAAAATGACAAAGGGAATAATTAGAAAAATGGTTGCTAAAGAGACAGCAGTAGCGAAATAAAAAAGTGATTTTTAAATATAAATTGATGAAATAGAAGGATGTTTTATGGTATACTATAATCGGTTAAGGGTATATCCTTAACGATATAGGGAAAGAGAGGACGTAATGGTGGCACTTTCGGACGCACAAAAAAAGGCTAATGAAAAATATTTAAAAAATAATTATAAACAAGTAAAATTATCTATGCCAAAAGCAGAAGCAGAAGCATTGGAAGAATATTGTACAAGCAAAAAATATACAAAGGCTGGATTTATTCGTCAAGCTATAAAGGAAAAAATGGAAAGAGAACCATAATAAAAACGTTGTTTTTATGGTTTAAAAAGGGCACTTGATTTCTCAAATGCCCTAGTGTATAATCTACTTAGAAAGTGAATCGGATGTAATATCCGATTTGCCCTCAGTTGAATACTAAATATGAAATAGCATCTAACTTTGGTCGGTTGGGATGCTATTTCTTTTTATTATTATGATCGTCTATGTAAGACAGAGCCGCAAAGATTACTAGCACTAAAGTTAAAACTTCAAGCGTGTTCATAGGGCATCACCCTCCTTTGTAAACTAGAGGGCATCTAATAATCGGAAAATCACATCCTACTTTCGTTTCAATTACACAATAACAGTATAACATAAAGGGAACAGATGTTCAAACAAAAAAGAGGTAAATCTACTATGTTATATATAGAAGAAAGACCTCTTATTTTTATGACTGCTGCTTTTGGTGGATATTATCAACAGCCTTTTCAAGTTCGATTGTCTGCCAGCGTTTGCGGATCACATCACTTTTCAGTTGTGCAAGTCGTTTGTTGGTGTATTTCTCAAACCAACGCATAAGGGATTTTGGAATGAATTTATCTGGTGTGTGTTGTAGAATGGAAAACAATATATCTTCCACTTTAGAATGAATCTTATGTGATAAATCTTTGAAGCGGTTCGGCTTCTGAATCTCAATGTAAATGTAAATCAACTCCTTCCATATATAGTATAACGGAGATACGGAATATATACAAGAAATAAGGCAAAAATGACCTCAATTATTTTTTCAATATAAGGGGAATATTACTGAAAAAATGTGTATTAGTAAGTAGGAAGCAAAAAGAAATTTCAATATAATTTCTGAAAATATGCAAAATAATAATTCAATAAAATTTCTAGGAGGTGTGCGCTTATGGATGAACTGATAAGGAATTTTGAAAACAAGATGCACTTAGAGGGAAAATCCGAAAAGACAATCAAAATATATGTTGCATCGGTAAAGGAATTTTTCAGATGGTTTAATGACAGCTTCGGGGATGTAGAATTTAAGAAGCTGTATAGGGAAAATATTCTGGAATATAAAAGCTATTTGAAGAATGTGAAAATCTGTAAGAGGACAGGACAGAATCTAAATGCAAAGTCTATAAATGCAAAATTATCTGCACTCATTAAATATAATGAGCTGATGCAACCAGATAACATTGTAATAAGCAAAGCAGACTTGATAAAGGTACAAGCGGAAATAATTAGTCCTAACTTTGCAACAATCATCAATGATTTGTTCTGTTGTGAGGACAAGAACGAGTATATAGATGCATTGGTTAAATACGATTTGCTCATTATTGATGATCTTGGAGCAGAACGTGGTACGGAATATGCAGTGGAGAATGTGTTTAATGTGATTGATAGAAGATATCGCTCCGGTAAGCCTCTTATCATCACAACGAACTTACATATATCCATGCTTACAAATGAGCAGTCATTGGATAAAAAGCGTATCTATGATAGAATCTTGGAGCTATGTATTCCGATTTGCGTAAATGGAGCCAGCAAGAGAACTGCGACAGCAAAGGAGAAGATGAAAGAAATGCAAGAAATCGCTAAGTCATATCAGAAAGGAGGGGATGCGATTGAGTAATTACGAGATTCCATATTGGAAAAAATACACCTTATCAATTGAAGAAGCTGCAGCTTATTTTAGGATTGGAGAGGGAAAGCTTCGAAGACTAGTTCAGGAGAATCCAAGAGCAGATTATTTGCTTTGGAATGGTAACAGGGTTCAGATTAAGAGGGAGAAGTTTGAAAAGTTTATAGATACGCTGAGTGCGGTGTAGAATCATTGTAACTAGAAGAAACCTATCAATAATCATAAGTGAAAAGAGGTTGAAATTCTGGATGAATGGTGCTATGATAAAGAAAAAATTACCATTTTGGTAATTTTATTTTAGAAAGGAGGATGCAGTTATAGAAATTCGATATCATGACAATACAGTAAAGAAGCTATGTACAGATTTGAAAAAGGCCAAGAAAGATTTGCCGGCTAATGTTGCAGAGAAGCTTCATGCGCTGATAAACTTGATTGAGAGCTCAGCAAATTTGCAGGATATAGCAGAAATGCAGATTTATCATCTGCATCCCCTACAAGGAAAAAGAGATGGACAGTATGCTCTTGATATTGCAGGACGTAGGGCAGGATATCGCTTAATCATCATTCCCGTAGATGCCGATGGAAATGAATGTAAAGAAAAAGATGTGAATATAGTTTATAAATCTACGGAAATAATAATAGCATGGGAGGTGTCTAATCACTATGAATAAGATTGAATATGAAGAGTTGATTGCATTTCATCCTGGTTACTATGTAAAGGATTATATTGAAGATCAAGGCATTACTCAGGAAGAGTTAGCGAAACGCCTTCAGACGACTCCAAAATATGTGAGTGATTTGGTAAATGGAAGAATAAATCTTACTGATGAGATGGTCTTAAAGTTGTCCATTGTTTTTGGAACTTCAACTACGATGTGGCTTAACTTAAATCAGAAATATATTGAGAAGAAACTTGAAATTGAGAAAAGAATACAGTTGGATAAGGAATGTGAGCTTGTTCGCCAGATTGAATATAAATTCTGGGTTGAATTGGGATTGGCTAAGGCAACACGAGTTGCAACGGAAAAGGTCATGGAATTACAACGCTATTTCAAGGTTTCTTCATTAAGTGTTTTAAGTGAACGTGATTTCTTGGTACAGTATAGAACTAGTGTGCCAGAGGTTACTGATGTTAATGTAATCAATGCAAATGCATGGGTTCAGACTGCTATCAATATTGGATCAGGAATGGATGTTGAACCTTATGACAAGAAAAAATTATCAGCAGCTATTCCAGAGATAAGAGGCATGACAGTACAGGATCCGAAGAAGTTCTATCCTAGACTGAAAGAACTGCTGGCAAGTTGCGGTGTGGCTTTGGTGCTTCTTCCTAATCTTAAGAACTGTGGTGTTAATGGTGCTGTTAAATGGCTTGGCAAAGATAAAGTTGTTTTGGCCTTGAATGATAGAAGAAAATACGCAGATACTTTTTGGTTTGCCTTATTCCATGAATTAGGTCATGTATTACAGCAGAGAGTAAAGGTTCTTCTTGTAAGCGAAAAGAATAAGGCTGGATTAGAAACTGATGCTTTGATTCAGAAATTAGAGACGGAAGCAGACTTATTTTCTCAGGATACACTTATTCCGAAAGATGAGTACTTGGAATTCATAGAGGATAATCCGAGAGGATTTACTTCAGATTCTGTCAGAGCATTTGCTAAAAAAATAAATATTCTTCCGGGCATCGTTGTCGGAAGATTACAACAGGACCAGTACTTAACATATCAAACTAATTTGAACAGTTTGAAAATCAAATATGTGATTTCATAAACATGTTTTACTCTTCGGAGAAAATAGCGAAAATGCATAAAAATGTCTTCTAGAATTTCTAGGAGGCATTTTTTTCTGCCCAATTTAGTAATTAGCTTTTTTTCAACCCAAATGTATTGTGTAAGGAGTAGATGAGAACTTACAAAAAGATACAAGAAAATTTGCAATCAGCTTTTTAAGGCTTCAAGTATTTAATAGAGGACGAATCATACATATCAAGTACTTGAGAAATTTTGTAAAAGTTGAGGAAAGAAGAGGCCTGACGTGTTATAATGTTTACATGCCATGTCACGCCTTGAAGTGGAGGTAGAAAATGAGCACAAAAAGACGTGACAACAAAGGAAGGGTTCTTTTGAATGGAGAAATCCAGGAAGAATCCGGAAGATATCGTTATCGATATATTGATATCTTAGGTAAAAGAAGAGAGATTTATTGTTGGAGACTTACCGAGGCAGATCCAACACCTGCAGGTAGGCGAAGGGACAAGTCACTTCGTGAAAAAGAGGAAGCGGCAATGCTCTTACAGTTCAAGGGAATATCTGGTTCAGATATGACAGTTCTTGACTTGGTGGAACGATATATTACTCTTAAGACAGGAGTGAAGAAGTCCACACAACGAGGGTACCAAACTGTGATAAGTAACTTGAAGAAAGAGCCGTTTGCACTTAGGAGAATTGATTCTATCAAGATTTCAGATGCAAAGCTTTTTCTAATCCATTTGCAACGAGAAAAGGGGATGAGCTACAGCTCGATTCACAACATCAGAGGTGTACTTAGACCGGCATTCCAGTTGGCAGTGGATGATGACCTTATTATGAAAAATCCTTTTGGATTTGAGATGGGTACTGTGATTCAAAACGATAGCAAGAAACGTGAGGCAATCACCACAGAAGAGAAGGAGAATTTTTTAGCTTTCGTGAGAGCAGACAATCATTATAAACAGTACTACGATGCGTTCTGTTTATTGTTTGCAACGGGACTTCGAATCTCAGAATTCTGTGGACTTACAACCAGGGATTTGGATTTCAAGAATAAGGTGATTCATGTGAATAAGCAGTTGGTTCGTCACAGCGATATGGAGTACTATATTGAGACAACCAAGACTTCCAGTGGAAAGAGAGATTTTCCAATGGATGATGAAATCGAAGCGATTTGCAAACGTATTATTCAGGATCGTAAAAAACCAAAGGTTGAGAAAGTAATCAAAGGAGCATCTGGTTTTCTATTCTATGACAAAAATGATATGCCACGAGTAGCACTGCATTGGGAGAAGTATTTCGAGTATGCTGTAAATAAGTACAATCGAACACATAAGGTTCTAATGCCTAAGATAACCCCTCATGTTTGCAGACACACATTCTGCAGTGAGAAGGCGAAAGAAGGTATGAATCCGAAGGCACTTCAGTATCTGATGGGACATTCAGACATTGCTGTTACATTGAATGTTTATACTCATATGGGACTGGATGATGCACGTAAGGAATTAGAGAAAATGAGAGCGGTGAATCAGTAAAATACACCTCGATTTGTACACCTTTCGTACACCTTTTGCCCGAAAAAATGAGGGAAGATATGGGAAAAAAGGTGTACAAATGAGAAAAGAAATGGGTTATGAGGAGAAATAAGAAAAACTCGCAAACCCAGTAAAATCAACACTTTGAAAGGTTATAAGAAGTTATGAAAGAGAAGATTAAAGTCCTCATGTGCTGTCACGGCAATATACTTACGTAGCTGTGCCAATATGCGTAGAGTGCCTGATTTTACTAGGATTTTCAAGGGTTCGAGGGAAGTGGAAGGTCAGATTTAGACCAAGTTTAGACCATTTGAAATGTGTAAGAAATAAGACAAAAAATAATCAAATGGGAGCCTTGCAGATATTTATTTAACGTAGAAAATTACACATTGGAGATTGTTAATGAAGAAAATAATCGTCCGGTGATGTGTGGAAATGTATCCATACGTCACCGGACTCTTTTATTTTTCAGGACTGGATTTTTTGTCTCGCTCCATGGCTTCATCGATGGCTCGATTGATAAAGGCAGTTGCACTTTCGCCCATTGCATCAGCGTGATCCTTAATGATGGAACGCTTCTCTGGGGTGACGCGAACTTTTATTTCAACGAATCTATCATTGTATTTCTTATTAGCTCTTTTGCGAGCCTCGGTAAGGCCTTTATAGGAACCAGCTTTTTCTTCACTCATAGCAGTCCTCCGGAAGTGTATTGACATAGACATGCCTGTAAAAAGTATAGCACAGGTTTGTACATAAGACTATGTAAAAATAATATTTTTGAAAGCTTCCTGTATACTTTAAATAGGTCAAGAGATTGACACAAAAAAATACCTCAAGTAAATTTAGATTATTACTGACCTGCCAGTTGGTAAAATC
>Ga0256404_1009423_pt1 | contig 14016 bp, 9 predicted proteins | sample RumenRJG_01DNA_FD_185990 | JGI IMG/M metagenome (GOLD analysis project Ga0256404, IMG submission 185990) | Bovine rumen microbial communities from Lethbridge, Alberta, Canada - RJG_01 | ecosystem: Host-associated > Mammals > Digestive system > Stomach > Rumen | place: Canada: Alberta | collected...
TTTGTATTCGTTCTTCATTTTTGTTTATTTTTGTTTCTAGGCTTTTTATTCTTCTTTGGATTTTGTTGATTATTTTGTAGGATTTGTCATGATGATTTTTGATTATGTGATAATAATTAAAAAAAATACGAAAATCCCCGTTTTATAAATGGAAATACTTATTACTTGCATTATTTAAAGGTATTATTAAAAAAACTTTATTATTGGAAAATTATGATTCAATCTTTAAAGCCAAAACTCATCATGTTTCTTGCAATGTTTTCATTCATGGCATTATACATGATAGTTTTTGGAAGCAAAAACGCAGTTATTGGATTAATAATGGTATTGGCAGCATTCATGAGTTTGGGCAATGACTTATCGTTCAAACCTAAGACTTCTTTTATCAAAGTACTGTCATTGCTGTTGATTTTAGGGATTGCCTCTTATTTAAACAATCCTTTGACAATATGGGGATGCATATTTACGTTCATTGTGGTGTTTGGAACCACTTTTACATCACATAACCTATTCGGAACTGATGTTTATATACCTTATCTTATGTGCTATTTCATGATGGTGGGAATTCCTATAGATATTGAACTGTTGCCTATGAGACTGCTGTCATTGGCATTCGGAGCAGTCTTTATTGTGGGATTGAATATAATAGTCAATAAGAAAAAAGATTATAAATTAACTAAAACTACAATATCCAATCTGATTGATGAATTGAACAAAGCAATCGACTTGAAATTGGCAGGAAAAGAGGTTTCATCCAATAGCTTCAAAACAGCCAATGGATTCTATTCAGCTATTTACAATAAGTTTGAATACAAATATTTTCCAACAAAAACCCACCAATCTGTTTTAAATGTAGTGAAGTCATTTCAATATATAGGACACATAATCTCCACTAAAAATCTAACAGAAAACGAATTAATGTATACAAAAGATACTCTATCTAAAATCAAGAAAATTAATCCCGATGATATTTTTCAAGGTATTGAATTAAAGACAAAGGATATGGCTTTGATTCTGTTGAACTTAGAGATTATTGCAAATGAAGTAAACAATGACCTTGATGCTGATGAAAATATTCCTGATAGAAATACCGTAAAAACATTGTTGAAACCAATCATTAAAAGCCAGATTACTTTCAAATCTCCCAAATTCATATTTGCATTTAAAATGGCTTTTATAATGTTTATTTGGCAATTATTGACATTAATGTTCAACTTGCCATTCAGCAAATGGTTATATTTTATCACAATTCCCCTGATGATGCCTTACATTAACGATTTGGCATACACTGCGAAGGCACGTATTAAGGGAACATTTTTAGGAGCGTTCATATTTGCAGTAATTAATGTCTTGATGCACTACATCCCAATATCTCAAGCAGCACCGCTTATGGTAATGGTTGTCTGTATTTTCGTCATGGCCTTGAAGAGTGAAGACAAATTCATTTTAACGACATCTACAACAATAATGTCTTTAATGGCTGCGTTAATCTATATTTCGCCCCAAGAAGCTATTGAATTAAAAATATTATGGGTAACAATTGGAGTATGCGTAGTATCATTGTTCAACTTCAAATTCATGCCATACTCCGTTGAAATAGAAACTGAAAACAATTTAAGAGAATGCTGCAGATTAAATCTGAAATCATTTGATTTAATAAAGGAAAAATGCAGAGGAAGATTTGTTAATAAAACCACTTTACTCGTCGTGACAAATATCATTCGTGAAAATATTGAAGTCACTGATGAAAATCGTGAATTATATTATTTACAGATTAAAATAACAGACATCTGTAATTTTATATTGAGTTACCTCGATGTTAATATTGTTTCAGATGAATTGAAAAATAATTTAACAGACATTATTGATAAAGATAGTGATGTTGATGAAAATTTGAATGATAAGGAGAAGATTATTGCATTAACTTTAAATTATGTCAAAGAGTTATATGATCATGAAAAAGCTATTATGATAGATTTAAATGAATAATTCGGGCATTAAAATATGGGACTCTGTTTCTGGATAAAAAGGACTTTACAAGCATTGACCATGACCAGTAAAACGATGCATATGAATGAAGATTCAACCACTTTGATTCAGAATATGTGTTCAAAAGATATGTTTTCAAAGCAATAGACATTAAATTTAACTTTTTCATTGTCAAATTTACAATTTGCTTAACTTGATTGAAGTTAAGTTTAAAAAACAATTAATATACTGATTCAGAAAAGTTCCAATGGCGAAATAAAAAAATAAGAGTTAAAAACAAAAAAATAAACAAGGAAATCTATACGATTTCTATGTAGGAATTGGGCGATACCAGTCAACTTTTTAGACAATATTAATCTAATCTAAATGGATATGTTCCATTTTTCTCATATTCCAATTCTAACCATCTTTTAAGTATTGGTTCAGACAAATAATAGAGATTATTATCCAAAATCATTAATTCTTGATGTTGGAGATTAACTAATGGTTTACTGATAGAACCAGTAGTAACATTTAGTGTTTTTGCAATTTCGTTTCTTTTTAAAGGCCCATCTATTAAAGATATTATAATGTATTGTTCACGCAATGTTAATTTATCCCACATTACAATTAAATGAGTGTTAATGACTTCAATTTTATCTTCAAATTCTGATTTTACAAGATTTTCATCTAGTTCAATGTCTTTCGGAAGCAATGTTGCAAAAATATTGACATATGCAGGAATCCCCGAAGTGCATTTAAAAAACCTGTCAAATCCCTCGTCGGAAAATTTTAAATTCGGAACCTCTTGCGTTAGATATGATTTAACAGTTTCCTTACTGAATGGAGATATGTTGATTGTAAGCATTCTACCTCCAAATGCACCTCTTTGGCTTGCAATTTCAGAAATTAATTCATCCTGCATACTCATTGATCCGGAAAAAACATAGGACACATAATTTTGATTTTGAATATAACTTCTTAATTTCCATAAGAATGATTCCTTATAATCGTCCAATTCCTTAATGATTTGAAATTCATCAATGAAAATCAAAACACCTTTTATTTTATCAGAATTGCTTTCATGAATTTTTTCAGGCAATGTTAAAACAAAATCCATTAATTTTTCAACATTAGTCTCACTGCCAAAAACAGGTATTGGGAACTTATCAAGTTGAATGAACTCCTTGATTTTAAAATCATTTACTTTAAAGTATTTCTCAATTCTTTTATCCAATGTGTTTAGATTCTTGTTTTTTGCTTCAATTAAAAATTCCTTAAAGAAAAATTCCATTAATCCCATTACAGACATGTTTCTTTTTTGATAACATTCTGCCTTAGAAAAATTAATGTATACCACTAAATAATCATTATCTAATTCTTTTTTAATTTTTTTAAGAAAAACTGTCTTTCCAACACCTCGAAGACCAGTTAATAAAATTTGTGGTGCATTGCCATTAGATGTTGTTTGTAAAAGACTTTTAAGATTATCTATTTCTGCAATTCTGTTGTAAAATTCATCTTCACGAAGATTTTCTCTAGTCCCCCAGGGTATCATATTTACTCCTCACTATTATATAACCTTAAATAATATATAAAATTATTCATTAAGAGAATAATTATTCACTATTAGAATAAGTATAAAAGTTATTCACTAAGAGAATAACTATTCATAAGTTAAATAAAAATTAAAGTTATTCCAACAGTGAATATATTTTGAAAATCAATAAAAATTTGAGAACAGTGATTTTGCACAAAAACACATTAACAAAAAAAAGACTCTACTTTCAGCCAAAAAAAATCAATGAAATAAACTCTCTTCAAAAACGATGAAAATAATAAAAATAAAATAAAAAAATAAGAGTTAAAAACTCTTAAAAATAAATTTACACAATTCCTTGTGCGTTCATTGCTTCAACAACTTTTTGGAATCCTGCAATGTTTGCTCCTGCTACATAGTTTTTATCCATTCCATATTCTTCAGCAGCAGCTGCAGCATTTGCAAAGATGTTTTCCATAATAGCTTGAAGTTTAGAGTCAACTTCTTCAAAGGTCCAGGATAATCTTTGTGAGTTTTGTGACATTTCTAAAGCGGAAGTAGCTACTCCACCAGCATTTGAAGCTTTACCTGGTGCGAATAATACATCATTTTCTTGTAAGTATTCGGTTGCTTCAATGGAAGTAGGCATATTTGCTCCTTCAGCTACAGCCAAAACACCATTTTCAACTAATGCTTTTGCATCATCCAATAATAATTCATTTTGGGTTGCGCATGGTAATGCGATGTCACATTTAATTGTCCATACACCTTTACCTTCGTGGTATTCTGCACTTTCTCTTGCTTCAGCATAAGCAGTTAATCTTTCTCTTCTAACTTCTTTTACTTCTTTTAATAATTCAACGTCGATTCCTTCAGGATCATAAATCCAACCGGTTGAATCGGAACAGGTTACAGGTTTACCACCTAATTGCTGTGCTTTTTCGATTGCATAAATAGCTACATTACCTGCACCTGATACTGCAATGGTTTTACCTGCAATATCAATATCGTTTGCTTTTAACATTGCATTGGTGAAGTATAATAATCCATATCCAGTAGCTTCAGTTCTTGCAAGAGATCCGCCGAAGGTTAATCCTTTACCAGTTAATACTCCTTCGTATAATCCTCTAATTCTTTTATATTGACCGAATAAGAATCCAATCTCACGACCACCTACACCAATATCTCCAGCAGGCACATCAGTATCTGCTCCGATGTATTTGCATAATTCGGTCATGAAACTTTGACAGAATGCCATGATTTCTCTGTCTGATTTTCCTTTAGGATCAAAGTCTGATCCTCCTTTTCCTCCACCGATTGGAAGTCCGGTTAATGAGTTTTTGAAGATTTGTTCAAATCCTAAAAATTTAATAATACCGAGGTTTACTGAAGGGTGGAAACGTAATCCTCCTTTGTATGGTCCAATAGCTGAATTGAATTGGACACGGTATCCTGTGTTTACTTGCACTTGTCCGTTGTCATCTACCCATGGGACACGGAATTTGAATTGTCTTTCAGGATTGGTTAATCTTTCAAGAAGTGCATTTTTCTTAAATTCTTCTTCATTTTCTTCAATAACAACCCTTAAGGATTCCAATACTTCGCGTACAGCTTGATGGAATTCTGGTTCGGAAGGGTTTTGTTCAATAATAGTTTCAATTACATCGTCTACGTATGACAAAATTATTCCTCCAATATTCATTATCAAATATTATTTTGATATGACAATTAATTTTTTGTACCTTCTTATATTTAATAGTTTTCAATTTTTTTAAAAAAAATCGAATATAATTAATTATATTAATAATTTTATTAGACAAATAAATATTAAATTTAAAAAAATTTATATAAAATTATAGAAGTTTTATTATAATAAGATACAATATTTAGTAAAAATAGTTATTTTATAAACAAAAATATAAAAAATCAAATAAAATATAAATAATAATATAAAATTCTGAAAAATAATAATCATTGTTTATAAAATTATTAATTAAATTAAACAAAATTGGGTGGAAGTATATGTCCGACTAGAAAAAAACACAAAACGGTGGAAGTATATGTCCGACTAGAAAAAAAACAAAAAAATTACACAAAAAACCAAAAACAAAATAAAAAAAAAGTAAAGAGTCTGTCCAATAAATAATTTTTTCTAATTTTTTATTTTTTTTACTAATTTTTCATTATAATTTTGTTTATTTTGAATATTGATTTTTAAAAGTAGTTAATTATAAATATGTGGGAAGATAAATAGTTATTTAAGGCTACAAAACTAAAACACTTCCCACATTTTATTTTTATGTATTTTGTGACACTTAAATGTTTTGGTTTTGTCAAAAATTTAGGTGTTTTGATATTTATGACATTAGTTTATAATAATACTACTTGTGAACAGGCTATTTTTACTTATGCCTTTTCTGGACAGAATTTAAATAATGATAATATTGTTTTTACAGTTAAAAAGTTAGTAAGTAATTTTAAACGAGATTTTCCATTACTATTTAAAGATGATATTAAGACTCAGGGAAGACCAAAAGAATATTATTTGGATGAATTATTGGGATTTTATATTTATGGGGTTTATAATAATCGTTTTAGTTGTAGAAAATTGGCTAATTGGATAAATAATAATGATGAATCAGTTAATTTTATCTTGAATGATAAGAAGCCTAAAAAGTCAATTATTAATTTGTTTTTAAAGGAAAATGCATTGTTAATCAATGCTTTTTTCCATTATACTGTAATTTTTGGGATTAATCTTGGTTTAATTGATGGTGAGTGTATTGCTGTTGATGGGAGTATCGTAAAAGCTCATTCTAATAATTTTCGTTTGATCAAAATTGAAGAAATCGAATTTCTGCAAAATTTGATTTTAGATTATGGTGGAAACTGGAGTAAAAATAGTATTTGGTATAAAATACACCAATATTTCAATAAAAATAAAAAACATGACGAAATAAATAGTTTAATAAGTGAAATAAGTAATAATTTGAATAAAAATGCTCTAATTCTTCTTAAAACTGCTTTGATTAGCATGGATAATTTATATTATGTTCTTGATTTTTTAGATGTTTTAAAAGCAAATTATGATGGAAAACATACTATTAGTTTAACCGACCCCGAATCAAGATGGATGATGGATAAAAAAGGAAATATGGGTTTAAATTACAATTACCAAGTTGCTGTTGACAGTAAAAATGGAATGGTCGTAGGCCAATACCTAACACAGAATGCTACTGACGCTAACGAACTATTTGAAATGTTACATGAAATAAAAATACAAATGGGAATCAATCCACAAGTATTAGTTGCAGATAACGGATATATGAACGATAATATAATAAAATATGCTTATGAAAACAATATAAGATTATTAATTCCAGATCGAGCAGAAAGCAGCAAATCCAAACCCAAAAATAAAGAAAAACCCTTCGCTAAACCAAATTTCACATATAACTGGAAAACAGACTCATTCATCTGCCCAATGGGCGAACAATTACTTTACAAAAACAATAGAAAATTAAACGGAGAATGGATGAGAGTATACTCAACAAAAAAATGTAAAACATGCTCAGTGAAAAATCAATGCACAAAAAGCCGAGTAAAAGAAATTTTCGAACCTGTCGATAATTTAAGATGGAAAATGAAAGCAGATATCCAATCTCCAGAAGGAAAAATCTACTACAAAAAAAGAGCAAATCTAAACGAAGCACATTTTGGACTACTCAGAAACGCACGCAATTTCCAAAAACTAAACCGAACAGGCATGAAAAATGCAGAAAAAGAATTAACCATACGCTCAATAGCACATAACATACAAAAAATACACGAAAAACTAAACGCAACACTCATTTAAACAAAAAAACAAACAAATAAAAACACACATCCAAACAACAAACACAAAATAAACAAGCCATCAATCAATTAAAATCAAACATTAAACAACATAAAAATTCTAAAAAAAGTAACGAAGTGAAATTTCAAGTGTAAAATAACTCATGAAACCCCACAAATCTAATTCTAAGAGCAAAACCTTTTAATAAAAATTCAATCCAAAAATTGAATTATTGGACGAACTCATTGACTTATATGTTTTTAAATGGCATATATAGAATATATGATTATTATGACTAAAAAGGATACAAAATCTACAATAATATTAAACAACATTAAATCAGATGATTTTTTAGATTTTAGTTCTTCGTATGATTTAAAACAGATAATTGAAGTATTAAGTAAAATAATGGATGATTGATATTGAATATTATGATAATCTTGGAATTATGTAAATATATGATTTTTGAATGAAATAGTGATTTCGTTGCTTTTAGGTGATTTTATTCCAGATATTTAAAAGATTTAATAATTGGTGCTTAAAATGGATGAGAAAAGTTTAAAAAGTTATGTAAATGATTTTTTTGATGAATTGATTTTATATGATGATTATAATAATAATCATTATTATAAAGATTTGTTAAAGGCAGGAATCGATGTATTTTTGGATAATGAAAATTCATATAATGCATATGAAATTTATAGGACATTTTTCATGATATATCAAATTACTGCAGAAGATAAATCCACTAAAAGCTCAGACAAAATTTCGATTACTAAAGAGCCAAATACTCTTCTTAATTTAGTAAGAATAATGAAAAAATATGAAGAAAATACTGGTGATTTGGTTGAAAAGCAAAGAGATCATTTTATTCACTCGATTAATGTTTTTCTTTTAGGTTTGGCCATTTATTCTCAAAATAAAAATTATAGAAATTACTTTAAACAGTATATTTTGAGAAGTCCATATGAAAAATATTATAAAATAAATGATGAATTTTCTCATGAAGAATTTTTATATCGTTGGGGTATAGCTTCTCTTTTCCATGATATAGGTTATCCTGTTGAAATTATTGGAAAACAATTAAGTAAATTTATTAATGAGGGTATTAAGTCTATTTCAAGCAGTTATGGTGTAGATACCGCAATTGATTTTAAAGATTTCAATGAGTTTAATACTATTATAAAAATAGACCCTGATTTTTCAGATAACTATACTGATGTTTTTCCAAAATCCAAGTTTTTAAACTTATTTAAGCCTACTGACATCATGGCTCATAAAATTGGGACAGATTTTACGGAAATTGATGTAAATGATGTGGCAAAACATCTTGATTCTTTTGTTGATATTATGGGGGAAAACGGATTTTTGGATCATGGGTTTTTCTCATCTATTCTGGTTTTAAACTCATATGGTTATTTAATTCAAAAATATGCTAAAAACCATGATTTTTTCTTTTATCCGATTGTAGATAGTGCAACAGCTATTTTATTGCATAATTACTATAGAAATGTGTTGCAGAAAAAACCTTTTAATTTAAAACAGTTGCATCCTAGTAATTCTCCATTGGCATTCTTATTAATTTTATGTGATGAGCTTCAGGAGTGGAACAGGCAACCATTTGGGGTTATGGATAAAAAGAGAAGTCATGTTAATGATTTGATTTTAACAATTGATGATAGGGGAATGGATGTGGAATATGTTGTTAGGAGTGGTTCTATTGGACTTGGATTTTCTGAAGATAAGTTGGAGTTGCTTAAAAATGTTTTATCAATTTCCAGCATTTTTGAATTAGGTTTAAGGATAATTACAGATATTAAACAAGATGATGTTTTAAGAGAAATTGTTTACTCTGAAGCTGAAGCTCCAGATATTTTGCTTAGAAATGTTGAAAAATTAGCTATTAATATTCATCAGCAGTATTTGAACTCTATGGAGGAAGAATATAAACAAAGGGATGCTGATAATAGGCTTGATGATGAATTTCTTAGAAAATATGGAGATTTGTCTTCTTATGATGAATTGTCTCCACAACTTAAAATAGCTAATATACGGCAGGCAAGGTCAATTCCACTTAAATTAAATATTATTGGATGTGAGCTTGCAGACTTGTCTGATGAAAGACTCGCTATTACTGAGTTTTTAGAAGATGAAGTGCTTGATTTGGCTATATTTGAACATAATGAATGGTGTAAGGAGAAAATACGTACCGGATGGGTTTATGGTGAGGTGAGGGATGATTCTAAATTGATTCATGATTGTTTGGTTCCTTGGGAGGATTTAACTCCTGAAATGCAGAAATTGGATATTGATCCAGTTAGGAATATTCCTTCTTTAGTTGATTCATTAGGACTTAAGATTGTACGATCAAAACAGAGATTGCTTACCTTTGAAATGCATAAATTTTATACTCAAAAAGATGATTTTGATGAATTGCCTGATTATATAAAATATTCTAACTATAAACAGACTGACTTTTTAGTTAAAATATTGGCTGAACTTGGTTATGAAATGGTTGATACAGCATCTAAAGAAAATGCCATTGTTTCATTTGATGAAGATGAAATTAATTATTTGGCTAAAAGAGAACATGCTGCTTGGTATAAGCTTAAAATTAATTTAGGTTGGAAATATGGTTCTATTAAAGATGAAAATGAAAAAACTAATCCTAATTTAATTCAATGGGATGAGTTGGATTATAATATTCAAGAACTGAATAAGAAGACATTTAGGGATTTGCCTGTTTTATGCCAAAATGTTGGTTTAAAAATTGTTAAAAACTAATTTTTTTAATTTATTTTTTTATTTTTTATATACTTTTCAATTTTTAATGTAAATTTTATTTAATATAATTTGTAAATAGTTTATATAATTGAGGTGGGATTATGAGTATCAAAACAACAAATAATATCAAAGATTATGTTGATGATTTTTTTGATAATTTAGAATTATATGATGATTATAAAAATAATCATGATTATAAAGGTATTTTAAAATCAAGTATTGATGTATTTCTTAATTATGAAAATGATTATACTGCTAAAGAGGTTTACCATAATTTTTTCATGATATATCAAATCACTCCTGAAAGGAAATCTAAGGAAAAATATAATGATAATAAACTTGTAAGTGAACCAAATACTCTTTTGGATTTGGTTGAAACTATGGAAAAATATGAAAAAAATACTGGGATGTTAATTGAAAGGCAAAGGGATCATTTTATTCACTCGGTTAATGTTTTTATTTTAGGTTTGGCTATTTATTCTCAAAATGAAAATTATCGGGAAGTATTTAAAGAGTATATTGAAACAAGCAAATATGGAAAATATTATAAAACTGAGAGTGGAGAATTATCTCATGAAGAGTTCTTATATCGTTGGGGTATAGCTTCTTTGTTCCATGATATAGGTTATCCTTTTGAAATTATTGGAAAGCAGTTAAATAAATTCATTAATGATGGTGTTAAATCAATTTCTAATGCTTATGATGTAAATGTTACTATTGATTTTGAAGATTTTGATGAATTCAATTCTATTGTAAAATTATCTCCTTATTCTTTTGCAGATGATTATCGTGAAGATTATCCTGAATCAAAAGTTTTGGATTTATTCAAGCCTACTGAAATAATGGCTCATAAAATTTCTAGAGATTTTGATTTTGATAAGGAAAAGTTTAAACTATTATTGTCTCATTTAAACAATTTTGTTACTTATATGAAAAAGAATAATTTCATTGACCATGGATTTTATTCTTCAATTCTGGTTTTAAATTCTTATGGTAGTTTAATCCAAAAATATGGTAGAAATAATAGTTATTTTTTCTATCCTATTGTGGATAGTGCAACAGCTATTTTATTGCATAACTATTACAATAAAACATTACAGGAGGAACCTTTTTGTGAAAAAGAATTATCCTGTGAAAAAAATCCTATTGCATATCTATTGATTTTATGCGATGAGCTTCAGGAGTGGAACAGGCAACCATTTGGACTTATAGATTTAAAGAAATCTCATGTCAATGATTTGATTATTGAAATTGATGATGAGATGATAAAGGTTGAATATAAATTAAATAATGGTTCGATGGGTCTTGGATTTTCAAAAGATAAACAGGAATTCATTGAAAGTGTTTTGGATATGGGTGAAGACTCAGTATTTGAAAGAGGAATTTCTATCAAAACTACTGTTAATGATGATGTTGAATTGGCAGTTATGAGGGGCATTGACTTTTCCGATATTGAAACTCCTGATATGTTATTAGAAATATTGAGTTGTTAGCAAAGAAAATTAATGAGCAATATAATGTCTCACTCAAAGAGGAATATGAAAGAAAATCTAAGACAAATGATGTCGATGAAAATTTACAGAACAGGTATGATGCTTTGTGTGAGTTTAATGAGTTGTCTTCTGATTTAAAATTGTCTAACATCAGACAGGCAAAATCAATTCCTATGAAGTTAAATATGATTGGTTGTGAGATTGTTAATAAATCTGATGAACGAGAACCTATTTTAGAATTTTCAGATAAAGAATTAACGGATTTGGCAATTTTTGAACATAATGAATGGGTAAAAGAAAAAGAGAATACTGGTTGGATTTTGGGTGATAAAAAAGATGAAGAAATGCGCACCACTCCATTTTTAGTTCCTTGGGAGGATCTTTCTGAGGATGATCAAAAATATGATAAGGATGCTATAAGAAACATCCCTGCTCTTTTAGATTCCATTGGTTTAAAAGCCGTGAATAGTAAGATTAAAATTCTCACATTTAAAATGCATGAGGAATATCTTAAAAGGCATAACAACAATATTGGCGAAAATATTGATTCAGCAGAATTATTTGATGAATTGGATGATTATATTAAATTTTCAAATTATAAACAAGCTAAATTCAATATAAAACTTTTAAATGAACGAGGTTATGATTTGGTTCCTAGAACTGGTGAAGATTGGGATGATGAAGTTAAAAGTTTCAGTAAACGTGATTTGGAACATTTTGCAAAAAGAGAACACAAAGCATGGTTTAAACTTAAATCCGATTTGGGATGGAAATATGGGCCTAAAAGAGATGATGAAAATAAGATCAATCCTAATTTGCGCCCTTGGAAAAAATTGGATAAGAAAGTTCAAAATGATAACATGAAAACTTTTGAAGTTCTCCCAAGATTATGTGCTGATCCGGAGGTGAATCTTAAAATAGTAAAAAGTGAGTGATTAATTTTTACTCATTTTCATTTTTTAATGGATTGATTTGTTTTATATATTAAATTTACAATAATTGAGGATATTCATATTTTGATTGTAAAAAATTCTGTATTTTTAAAAAGTTTATTACCATTCCATCATCTTCATAATATTATAGTATTTTCTTAAAGTTTTTACCATTATTTGTGGCACGGATACTTTTCATTTGCTCTATTTGGTTTTATTTAAATATTTTATTTTGATTATATAATTATTGTATTATTTTTTAGGGAATTTTTGTTTTCTAAAATAAATTGATTTAAAAATAAATATCAAAATGGAGCGTAATTTTTTTCACGGTTAATGTTGTAAATAAAGGTTTAAAAGTGGAAATTCTTCCTGATAAAAATATGACACAGGTATTAAATCAAAATATTGGTAATTAACTATTTATAGGGAATAATATGCTTTCAAGATACAATGATTTATATAAGTTGTTTTCTTGTCATGATTGTCCTTTAAATCTCAATTTAAATGCTATTTTAAAGATGTTAAAACAGGAGCACACATTTTTACGTGAAGGTGAGTTTACAAGTCAACAACACGTAAAAAAATATCGTAAATTATTAAAATCTTCAAAAATCAACAAATATAACCATTAAAAAAGAAAACGGAAAATACTATGCCATAATAAAACATTATTACAAGTGGTAATGAATTAAAACACACTGGAAAAAAATATGGGTATTGATTTAGGAATAAAAAATCTGGCAACACTATCCAACGGCCAAGAAATGGCCAATCTCGACCTAAAACACAAAAATCAGATGATAAAAAAATACCAAAAAAACTATCCAGACAAAAATACATGGGAAAAACTATCAAAAAACACTAAAAAAATACCATGAATAGCTAAACAGAAAAAACAACAAAACACAAAATGCATGACATCAACGCCACAAAAAACATCTTAAAAGAAGGATTAAGAATACAAAAAAACCATACAACTGTGTGAAAAAAATATTTTTCACTGAACCAGTAAGTCAATGGGAGATAGCTTGGTAAATCTTAATACACAAGTATTAACAGTCCAAGAATAATTTTACAAAAATGGTACAAGCATTACGTAAAAGACTATATAGGATAAATTTGCATAAACATTATATAGGATAAAAAACTAACTTTAAGTAATTAAAATATTATGGGGGATAATCATTATGTCAGCATCAGATATTGGTAATAATGTTATTTTCAAAAAACAATTAGGATTAAATTATGAAATTGACCAAAAATATGTTGGTTTAAAAATGAAAGAGAATAATATTTTATCTGTTAATTTCAGAATTCCTGGAGATTTGAAAGATGAAGTGGAAGGGTACTTTAAAAGGTTTAAAATGGGTGAACCAATTTTAGTTGATATCGGTGGAACTGGTGATATCAGATGTGATTTTAAAGGAATTTCTCCAGTGTTAAAAAACAAAAATGAATTGA
>Ga0256404_1009424_pt1 | contig 14015 bp, 10 predicted proteins | sample RumenRJG_01DNA_FD_185990 | JGI IMG/M metagenome (GOLD analysis project Ga0256404, IMG submission 185990) | Bovine rumen microbial communities from Lethbridge, Alberta, Canada - RJG_01 | ecosystem: Host-associated > Mammals > Digestive system > Stomach > Rumen | place: Canada: Alberta | collected...
AATATACGTATTTATTCCGAATAACCAAAATAATAAAATAAAAATATTACATATTCCTGCATCAAATTTAAGCCATTCAACCATATCTATCCTGGAAAAATCTAAATCGGAACTATAAAATTGCAAAGCATAAAGTTTTTTTTAATTATCCACTTTCGAGATTCCTTTTGGATGCTCATAGGATGCCTTCGAGATGAAGTAACTATATTATGTAAACATTATTCGTTTCATCAGCTTTCTACTCTTAATTCACATTTAACTTTTTCTCATAATCATTTATCTTTTAGCATTTAGAATCTCCCCCCATGCATTTGCTTTTTATCAAAAGGCAAAGAGGAATGAAGCGAGTTTTCTTTTAGGTCATAAAAAAACTGCAGAGTATCACTACTCTACAGTCCTTTTATCTTGTGAAATTCTATTTTCAAAAGAGTGTGCGACGACTCGCACGTTTTGTTATCCAATCCTTAACAATCTTGTTTTTACCTTAAACTAAAACCTATTTCCTAAACAATCTTAAAACCTAATAACTAAAAACCTAAATCTATTATTACTACTAACCTAAACAATCATTTTTATAATAAATCATGAACGGAGACTTAAAATCATTTACCGTTCTGATTACGTTTGCAAAGGTATGAATAAATTTCTGTGTGCGCAAACAATTACGATTTATTTAATGTATTTTTAGTAAAAACTTGATTTAAATCATGTTTTTGTGTGCGCACACAACACATTTTAAGAGTTGTTTACTTCTTCTTAAGTTTTAGCTCTGGAATCTTAACCACCTGCCCCTCTTTGAAGGAACTTGAACCATTTACAGCTTCAAGATAGCACTCCATACCTGGTCCAAGATAGGTGCGAGAAATGCTTGATAGCGTTTGTCCAGGCTTAACCTTAACTATATGAGAAACACCAACTATCTTATAAGCTCCCGTACGTACGCGGGCATCATAGTTGTTTGCGACAACATACTTATCGTGCTCTCCAACAAGAGATTCCTTCACATCATTCACCTTTTGCTTACCGTTGCTGATTCCCTTTTGAGTTGCTCGTTTCAAAGCTGCAGCCTTGATCTTTGCCTTCTCAAGAAGCGAGAGTTTCTCTGGTCGTTCGCTAATCGGCTCCTCTGAAACAACCTTTGTCTTTGGTGCTTGTTGTTTTGTTTCCTGAGCAGCGGTTCTTTGCTTTGCTGCTTCGGCAGCAGCAGCCTTGCGTGCCTTCTCCTCGGCAGCTTTCTGAGCCTTAGCTTGCTCGGCAAGAATCTCATTAGTATTTACATTATCAGCATTATCATTCGATTCTTCTCCAATAGTGTCAATTTGAGCCGTTGATTTGATTGCCTGTTTGTTTGAATTCATCTGAATAATCAAACTATCAAGTCGCTCATTACTTCTATTAAGTTCACCTACAAGGTGATAAATAGCGAAGCCTCCGCCCAAAAGAATAAATATAATTATTGAGAAAAGAACAGGAACAAGGTATGAACGCTTCTCCTGTTTCTCATCAGAAGCTTTTGCATCTACCCTATCAACCACACGACCTAAGGAATCAACTTTTGCTTCCTCCTTAATCTCCTTATCAACAACAGGCTCAGCAACTGGTTGGGAATTCTGTTCTACAGAAGTATCTACAACTGGTACCTCAACAGATTTTGAAGATTGTTCATCTGCTGTTTCTGCAACCGCTTCAACAACAGTTTTTAAAGACTGTTCATCAGCCGACCCCAAAATAGGTTTAGCAGCCTGCTCATCAACCTGCTCTTCAGCAGAATCAACAACAACCTCCTTAGTTGGTTTCTCTTCTACAACAGAAGGTTGCGCTTCGCCCTTTACAGTTTTATCATCCACAGAAACAGCCTCATACTTTTCATCAACAGATGCATCTTCCACACCCACAGGCTCTTCTAATTTCGAGATATCAGCATCATCCTCTATATTTACCGTTTCAAACTGAGCAAAAGGAGCATTAACAATATCTCGCATAGTTGCATCTGGAGTAAAAGAGATTTTGTCGTGACCATCAAGAACTATACGTTCGCCAGTGTTCACATTTACGCTTTCACGAGCGCTTACGCTTGTTACCTTAAACGTACCAAGCCCCTTGATTTTCACCTGCTTATCAGTACGCAAGCCCTCGTTCAAGACATCTACCAATATAGATGCAAACTCTTCTGCATCACTCACTTTAAGACCATATCTAGAGAGGCTACGTGAAAGTTCCTTTAAACTACTCATCGCTACCTCCTTTCTTTATCTGCGCCTTTAACGAAGCAACAGGTTTGAAATTAAGCACAAGCTTTGGTGGTACAAGCTGCCGTTTTCCTGTTCCTGGATTAACGACAACTCGTTCCATTCGTTTCTTCACTTCGAAAGAACCGAATCCGGATATTTGAACCCCATCACCATTCTGGAACTCATCTGCCATACTATCAATGAGAGTTTTCACCAACTTTTGCGTATCGGCCTGAGTGTATCCACTTCGTTGTGAGAGTTCAGCAATAAACTCCTTGTTGTTCATATTTCAATTTTTATTTATATAAATTATGGAGTAATATACCTCTATAATTCCCCTATATTCCGTCTATAATCCGTCTATATCAACAAACAGAGCCATAGAGATCAAAATCGTCACTATTTTTGATGTTAACCTGATAGAATTCTCCTACCTTAAGTTCGCCTTCAACAACAGGAATAAGAACCTCTGGATCAACCTCTGGCGAGCAAAACTCTGTGCGACCTACATAGTATTCACCTTCCTTGCGATCAATAATCACCTTCATAGTGTTTCCTACCTTTTGAGCCTGCACTTGAGCAGAAATTTCCTGCTGCAAATCCATAAGTTCATCAAGTCGCTGCTGCTTAACATCCTCGGGCACATCATCCTCATAGTGTTTAGCACTATAAGTGCCCTCTTCTTCAGAATAAGCAAAAGCCCCCATACGGTCGAAACGAGCCTCTCGAACAAAATCCATCAGCTCGTTGAAATCCTCTTCTGTTTCACCAGGAAATCCCACCATCAACGTGGTACGGATACATATTCCCGGCACACGCTCACGAATAGCTTTTAGTAGGTCTATCGTTTCTTGCTTACTTACATGACGATGCATCCTGCTTAACATATGGTCAGAAATGTGCTGAAGAGCAATATCAAGATAATTGCACACATTGGGTTTCTGACGCATAACATCAAGCAAATCCATAGGGAACTGGTTTGGATAAGCGTAGTGAAGACGAATCCATTCCACACCTGGTATATCAGCCATACGACTGATAAGTTCTGTTATATGATGCTTTCCATCAATATCCACACCATAATATGTGAGTTCCTGAGCAATAACCTGAAACTCCTTTACACCCTCAGCAACAAGTTCGCGCACCTCATCAAGAATTTCATCCATAGGACGAGAAATATGCTTACCTGTTATAATAGGTATTGCACAATATGCACAATGACGATCACACCCCTCAGCAATCTTTACATAAGCATAATGCTTAGGAGTGGTTACAGCACGTTGCAAACGCTTTGCTGTATGACCGTCAGGATTGAAACCTTCAGCCGGTCCAAGGTCAGAAAGCAGTTGAGTATAATTAAATTTTCCATAGAATTTATCAACCTCTGGTATGCTCTCTTCAAGCTCATCCTTATAACGCTGAGAAAGGCAACCCATCACATAAACACGATTAAGGCGACCTTCTTTCTTTGCTTCAACAAATTCAAGTATCGTATTGATACTCTCCTCTTTAGCTGTTTCTATAAAACCGCACGTATTGATAACAACAATCTCTCCTTCAGGATTCTCGCTGTCATGTACACACACGTATCCTTGGTTTTCAAACTTACGCATGAGCTGTTCAGAATCAACAAGATTCTTCGAACAACCCATGGTTATAATATCAATCTGATTCTTTTTCATTAAACAAGCTGTCTACGAATTCACGTCGGTTAAAGAGCTGCAAATCTTCCATCTGCTCACCCAAGCCAATATACTTTACAGGAACCTTGAGCTGATCGCTAATACCTATAACAACACCACCCTTGGCAGTACCGTCAAGTTTTGTAATTGCAAGCGAAGTGATATTGGTAACTGCAGAGAATTGTTTTGCCTGTTCAAAGGCATTCTGACCTGTAGAACCATCAAGAACAAGCATAACCTCATCAGGAGCCTCAGGAAGAATCTTCTTCATAACATCCTTGATCTTCTTGAGCTCATTCATAAGACCCACCTTATTGTGCAGACGTCCTGCTGTATCTATAAGAACAACATCCGCACCATTAGCCTTAGCACTCTGAAGAGTATCAAAAGCCACACTTGCTGGGTCGGCGCCCATCTGCTGCTTAACAACAGGAACCCCAACTCTTTCACCCCAAATGCTAATCTGCTCTACGGCAGCAGCACGGAAAGTGTCGGCAGCTCCAAGATACACCTTCTTGCCTGCCTTCTTAAACTGATAAGCAAGTTTACCAATAGTAGTTGTCTTGCCTACTCCATTCACACCTACAACAAGAATCACATAAGGCTTATGATCAGAAGGTAAATCCCAATTATCATTATCATCTGTATTGTTCTCAGCCAACAGCGAAGCTATCTCATCACGAAGAATACCATTAAGTTCTGATGTAGAAACATACTTATCGCGAGCCACACGCGCCTCAATACGCTCAATAATCTTCAAGGTTGTATCAACGCCCACATCACTTGTTATAAGCACTTCCTCAAGATTATCAAGAACATCATCATCAACCTTGGTCTTGCCAGCTATAGCTCGAGACAACTTATCGAAGACACTCGACTTGGTTTTTTCCAAACCCTTGTCGAGCGTCTCTTTTTTCTTTTTGCTAAATAATCCAAATATACTCATTATGCCTCTTCCTCAGGTGTAATAAGTTTGTAACCCTTACCATGAATATTGATGATTTCAATCTGATCATCATCTTTCAGATGCTTACGCAACTTTGTGATATAAACATCCATAGAGCGGGCATTAAAATAGTTGTCATCAATCCAGATAGTCTTCAAAGCGAAATCACGCTGAAGAATCTCATTGCGATGAGAACAAAGAAGAGCGAGCAACTCATTTTCCTTTGTGGTGAGCTTAGTCTGCTTTTCACCAATAACAAGAAGCTGTTTTTGAGTATCGAAAGTAAATTTACCGATGTTATAAAGAGTAGATTCCTTGTTCTTCTTACCACGAACACGGCGAAGAATAGCCTCAATACGGAACACAAGTTCCTCCATAGAGAAAGGCTTGGTGATGTAATCATCTGCACCAATCTTAAAACCTTCAAGGATATCGTCCTTCAAAGTCTTTGCTGTGAGGAAGATAATTGGAATTTCAGCATTAGCCTGACGAATTTCCTGAGCAAGAGTGAATCCGTCTTTCTTTGGCATCATCACATCAAGCACACAAATATCATATTTATTCTTCATGAACTCCTTGTAACCAACTTCTCCATCAGGACAAAGTGTTGCAGAAAAGCCCTTAGCCTGCAGATACTCGCGAAGCAACATACCTAAGTTTTCATCGTCTTCGCACAAAAGAATTTTAAGTTTTTCTTCCATAATCGTAGGTTTTTTATGATTAATACTTCTTATTCTAAATTTATTATTTGTTCTCTTATTCTAATCACCCTTCCACAAAGGGAAGTTTAATGGTGAATGTTGTCCCCTTGCCATACTCGCTATCCACATGAATTGTACCATCATGAAGGTCAACCATCTTGCGAACATAAGCAAGTCCAAGTCCAAAGCCCTTTACATCATGTTTATTACCTGTATGTACACGATAGAACTTCTCAAATATCTTTTTAACATTCTCCTTACGTATTCCCTGACCGGTATCTCGTATGCTCACACAAACCTTATCGCCATCGTTCCACGTACGGATATACACATTTAGCGGCTGTTCCGGCTTGCGGTATTTTACCGCATTATCAAGAAGATTGAATATCACATTTTGAAAATGCATGTCATCAACATAAATTGTTGAATCAACAGCCTCTATTTCTGTAAACACCTTACCACCTGTATGTTCCACGCGTAAAGTAAATGAATTACCAATATTCTCAACCATTTCATTGAGATCAATCTCACGTTTCTTCAAAACAGCCTTCTTGCGGTCATACATACTCATCTGAAGAACTTTCTCAACAAGGAAACGTAAACGTTTTGACTCATCGTTTATTACCCCACCGAGATGTGCCATCATATTGGGACTTTTGTCAACACTCTTATCATTAAGCATCTGAGCAGCAAGCGAAATGCTGGCTATAGGAGTCTTCAGTTCATGGGTCATATTGTTGATGAAGTCATTCTTCATTTCACTATAGCGCTTACTCCTGAATATCACAACAATGGTGAAGATGAAGGTAATCAACAACACTAAAGTGAAGATAATGCTTGGAATCATGAAACGCACAGACGAGAATATATAACTATTCATATCTGGGAAATGAACCTTTACAACTCCCATCTTTGACTGTGGGTCGTAGCGGAAAAGAAGCTGACTATAGGTATTTTCCTCACCTTCATCAGTATAATCAGGACAACGATAAACCTCACGTCCATCCTGAGTGAACACCCGAAAATGATATTTTATATTTATACCATTGTTCATCAATTCGGCATTAAGATCTCTATCAAGCATCTTGAAGTTTATACGTTCCTTCAAAGGTTTGTCACTTGCAGAATAGAGAATAGAATAAACCACCTCATCTAACAACGCCTTTTGATAAACATAACGATTCTTCACAATCTCTTGAAGAGACTTACTTGCCTCGGAAATGGAGTTTTTATCCGTCTTAAGAATCATACCTTTAGGAAGCGTCGAAGGCTTCGTTGTTATTGTCTTCAATTCAAAAGATGAATAAATTGTGCCATCCTTACCCACTGTAGAATATTGGTGCGACTGTTGTATTGTGCCATCATTAGGCTGACCAGAACGAGTACCTACAGAATCTACACTATATGAACGCCGCTCTGTCTCATTCACATCTTTTTCAAGGAATCTATGAGTTTCGTTAAGCTCAAGATTACGTGATGCTTGATATAGAGCTCTATTCACAGACTCATCAAACTGCTCTCGCTTCATATCAGCCATTTCCTGAATATAGCTAAGCTGAAGATAGAGCAAACCAAGGAATGACATTCCCATGATGATTGCGATTGTCCAAATAGTTCTTTTCTTCATGTTCTAATGTTTGGTTGCAAAGATAGCAAAATCTTAAACGTTTAACAATAAAACGTTAACAAAAAAGGCCTTATTTCTGTTTGTTAACAAAAACAAGACCTTTTAGTTAAATATATGCAACTAATTAATATTCACCCCATGCTTTTATATCAATATCATCAAGCGATAATGTTGTAAATGCATTAATGAATGAACTTGCTAAACGACTATTAGTAATAAGCGGTACGTTAAGATCAATAGCTGCACGACGAATCTTATAACCATTAGTAAGCTCATGTGGAGTAAGATCCTTTGGTATGTTAACTACCATATCAATCTTCTTCTCATGAAGCAAATCAAGAGCCTGTGGCTGCTGTCCTTCTTCAGATGGCCAGTAAACACGAGTGTTCTCTATTCCATTCTCAGCAAGATATTTGCTTGTTCCACCTGTAGCATAGAGATTATATCCTTTCTCTTTCAAACGCTTCGCAGCATCAAGCATTTCAGCCTTCTGCTTTGCTCCACCAGTAGAAAGCATTATATTCTTCTTAGGAATACGATGACCAACAGAAAGCATACTCTTGAGAAGCGCCTGATTAGTATCATCACCCAAACAGCCTACCTCACCGGTAGAACTCATATCTACACCAAGCACAGGATCGGCTTTCTGCAAACGATTGAACGAGAACTGACTTGCCTTTATACCAACATAATCAAGATCGAAGAGATTTTTCTTTGGCTTTTCAACAGGGAGTCCAAGCATAACCTTCGTTGCAAGCTCAATAAGATTTATCTTAAGCACCTTGCTCACAAATGGGAAAGAGCGTGAAGCACGCAGGTTACACTCAATAACGAGAATATCATTCTCACGAGCCATATACTGAATGTTGAAAGGACCATTGATGTGCAAAGCCTGAGCTATCTGACGACTAACGCGCTTTATGCGGCGAACAGTCTCAACATACAACTTCTGTGGTGGAAACTCTATGGTTGCGTCACCAGAGTGAACACCGGCAAATTCAATATGTTCAGAGATGGCATAGGCAATAACCTCACCATTCTTAGCCACAGCATCAAACTCAATTTCCTTAGCATGCTCTATAAACTTGCTAACAACGACAGGATGCTCCGCACTCACATTTGCTGCCAACTGAAGGAAACGCTTCAACTCATCCTCGTTAGAACAGATATTCATTGCAGCTCCTGAAAGCACATATGATGGGCGAACCAATACAGGGAATCCTACTCGCTCTACAAAGGCATTAATATCATCCATGCTTGTAAGGGCACTCCACTCAGGCTGATTAATCTTGTTATTGGTGAGCATAGCAGAGAACTTGGCACGATCCTCGGCATTGTCGATATCCTTAGCTGAAGTGCCGAGTATTGGCACATTCTGCTCATCAAGATACATAGCAAGATTGTTAGGTATCTGACCACCAGTAGAAACAATCACACCATGAGGACATTCCATATCTATGATATCCATAACACGCTCAAAGGTGAGCTCGTCAAAATAAAGACGATCACACATATCATAATCAGTAGATACAGTCTCTGGGTTATAGTTGATCATTATACTTCTATAACCAGCTTTGCCGATAGTGTTAAGAGCCTGAACACCACACCAGTCAAACTCAACAGATGAACCGATGCGATAAGCTCCAGACCCTAATACGATTATAGAACGGTCGTCACGCTCAAAAGCAATATCACTATTTACACCGCTGTAAGTAACATAAAGATAATTTGTTTGAGCTGGGTATTCTGCTGCAAGGGTATCTATCTGCTTAACTACAGGAAGAATGCCATAGTTCTTACGCAATTTACGAACAACCATTGATGCTTTGTGCATATTAGGCATCTCGTCCTCAAGTCCCACAGCGCGAGCAATCTGGAAATCGGTAAATCCATATATCTTAGCCGTGTGAAGAAGTTCCTTCTCCAGAGTATTGATATTGCACTTCTTAAGCTTCTCATCAATATCTATGATATGCTTCAGTTTGTTTAGGAACCACTTGTCTATCTTGGTAAGATCATGAATCTGATCAACGGTGTATCCCTTGTGCATTGCCTTAGAGATTACGAACACACGTTTATCTGTTGGCTCTTGAAGAGCAGCATCAAGATTATCTATTTCAAGTTCTTTGTTCTCCACAAAGCCATGCATACCCTGCCCAATCATACGAAGTCCCTTCTGGATAGCTTCCTCGAAATTACGACCTACTGCCATAACTTCACCAACAGACTTCATAGAAGAACCAAGTTCTTTGTCAACTCCACGGAACTTAGAAAGATCCCAGCGTGGAATCTTACATACAACATAGTCGAGAGCAGGTTCAAAGAAAGCCGAGGTGGTCTTGGTTACAGAGTTTTTCAATTCGAAAAGACCGTAGCCCATTCCCAACTTTGCAGCAACAAAAGCAAGCGGATACCCAGTCGCCTTTGAAGCCAAGGCCGAAGAACGACTCAAACGAGCATTTACCTCGATAACACGATAATCTTCTGATTCAGGATCAAAAGCATACTGCACGTTACACTCACCAACAATACCTATATGACGAACTATCTTTATAGAAAGAGCTCTAAGTTTGTGATATTCCGAATTTGTAAGAGTCTGTGAAGGAGCAATAACAATACTCTCACCGGTATGAATGCCCAGCGGATCGAAATTCTCCATGTTACAAACAGTAATACAGTTGTCGTAACGGTCACGAACAACCTCATACTCTATCTCTTTCCAACCCTTCAAACTCTTCTCTACAAGCACCTGTGGAGAGAAAGAGAATGCCTTCTCACAAAGAACATTCAATTCTTCTTCGTTATCGGCGAAACCAGAGCCTAAGCCACCAAGCGCGTAAGCAGCACGAACAATAACAGGATAACCTACTTCTTTAGCAGCCTTGCGAGCCTGTTCTATATTCTCACAAGCCTCGCTCTTGATTGTCTTTACGTCAATCTCATCCAGACGCTCTACGAAGAGCTCACGATCTTCTGTGTTCATGATGGCTTCAACAGGAGTTCCAAGTACCTTGACATTATACTTATCAAGAATACCGCTCTGCTGAAGTTCCACTCCACAGTTGAGGGCAGTCTGACCGCCAAAAGAGAGCAGAATACCATCTGGTTTCTCCTTCTGGATAACACGCTCTACGAAATAAGGCTGAACAGGAAGGAAATAAATCTGATCGGCAACACCTTCCGAGGTCTGTACTGTTGCAATATTAGGATTGATAAGAACAGTCTCAACACCCTCTTCACGCAAAGCCTTAAGAGCCTGTGAGCCAGAGTAGTCAAACTCTCCAGCCTCTCCTATCTTCAATGCTCCAGAACCAAGGAGCAACACTTTCTTTATATTATTATCTTTCATCCGACAAGAATTAAAATGTGGAACCGAAGGTCATAGACCAACGGGGAGTAAATATTATAATATACGGGGTATAGATTACTTGAGAGTTTCTATGAAACGGTCAAACATAAACTCTGTATCAACAGGTCCTGAGCATGCTTCAGGATGGAACTGTGAAGAGAACCAAGGATTCACCTTGTGACGAATACCCTCGTTACTACCATCATTCATATTCACAAATAGTTCCTCCCAATCAGCGCCAAGCGTCTTGGCATCAACAGCATAACCATGATTCTGAGAGGTTATATAACATTTTTCTGTTCCTACAAGACGAACAGGTTGATTATGACCACGGTGACCATATTTCAATTTATAGATTGTTGCACCCGCAGCCTTGCTCAACAGCTGATTACCCATGCAGATACCACAGATAGGCTTTGTTGACTGACTCATCTGCTTGCGAATAATCTCTACAGCATCAGAACACATGTCAGGATCACCAGGACCATTAGCAAGGAACAAGCCATCAAATTGCATAGAAGTATAGTCATAGTTCCATGGTACTCGGATAACCTCTACTCCACGTTCAACAAGACAACGAATGATATTAGCCTTCACACCACAATCAACGAGCACAACCTTCTTTCCTGCGCCCTCATTATACTTGATGATGTCCTTGCAGCTTACCTTGTCAACGAAGTTCACGCCCTCATAGTGTGCCTCAGGAATATTATCAGGTTCATCATCAAAGATAATCTTACCCATCATCACACCATGCTCTCGCAACACTTTCGTAAGCTCACGGGTGTCAATACCTGTAATGCCAGGAACATGCTCACGCTTCAGCCAGTCTCCCAAACTTTCAACTGCATTCCAATGGCTATACTGCTCTGTGTAGTCATTGACAATAATAGCAGAAGCATAAATCTTGTCGCTCTCCATGAATGTAGGAATACCACTCTTTTCAATGGTAAATGGTGGCACACCATAATTACCCACCAAAGGGAATGTCATTGTGAGCAACTGTCCTGCATAAGAGGGGTCAGTAAGACTCTCGGGATAACCCATCATGGCAGTATTGAATACAACCTCACCTGCTACAGGCTGTTCATATCCAAAGCTCTGTCCATGAAACTTGGTTCCATCACTTAAGATTAATGTCACATTCTTCATCTATACCTTCTTTGATATTTAAAATTTGTTCTATGATTATTTTTAGTTTTTTTTGAATACCTTCTCAACAAAGTTCACGAAAGCCTCGTTACAATGCTTGGTACCACCTGGAGTAGGATATTTTCCTGTAAAATACCAATCGCCTTTGTGATTAGGAGTTGCCTTGTGCAATCCATCAATACTTTGGAACACAAGTTCTATAGGAGTAGTAACACCTTCTGGGCGAAGCATCTCAACAATCTTCTCGTTAATCTCTTCTGGAGTGAATGCCTTATAGATGTTACGCACAGCATTAACCATCTCAGTCTTTGGCTTCTTAAGTTCTTCCTTACAAGCCTCATAGGTCTGCGTTATAACATCTGTCATTTTGCGTTCCTTTAGAAGTTCTATTGTTGCACGGAACACGCAGAACTCTTCAAGACGAGGCATATCTATTCCATAATAGTCGGGGTAACGAATCTGTGGTGCACTTGACACAACAACCATCTTCTTTGGATGCAGACGATCCATAATACGGAGAATACTCTCCTTCAATGTTGTACCACGCACAATAGAGTCGTCTATGATTACCAGATTATCTACATAGGGTTCAAGACTTCCATAAGTGATGTCATACACGTGAGATGCCAGATCATTGCGCGAATTTCCTTCCGTAATAAAGGTTCTCAGTTTGATATCTTTCCATGCAATCTTCTCTGAACGAACATAATCATTGAGAATCTCTGTAAGTTCCTCATGTGTTGGCACGTGTCCCAGACTCTCTATCTTCTTTATTTTCTGTTCGTTGATATAGTTCTTGAATCCCTTAAGCAAACCATAGTATGCTACTTCTGCCGTATTAGGAATATAAGAGAACACACTATGCTGATAGTCGTAATCAACAGCTTTCAACACCTGAGGTGTAAGCTGTTCGCCTAACAGTTTGCGTTCACGATAGATATCGGTATCAGAGCCACGAGAGAAATATATACGCTCAAAAGAGCAAGCGCTATCACCCTTCTGTGGAATAATCTCTTCGATAGAGCAATCGCCATTACGTTTCACCATAAGTGCCGTTCCTGGCATAAGTTCCTTAATATCACTTGCTTCAAGTTCAAAAGTGGTTTGTATAACCGGACGCTCGCTGGCAAGAACCACTATCTCATCATCCTTGTAATAATATGCAGGACGAATGCCCCAAGGATCGCGCATGGCAAACGACTCGCCGCTACCAGTCATTCCGCAGATAACATATCCGCCATCAAAATCCTTCATGGTAGTTTTGAGCACATTGCTCATCTTTACATTGTTCTCAATATATTTTGTGATTTCCAGATTTTCAAGTTCCATTGCCTTGGCAGCAATGAAATTACGCTCTACCTCACGATCAAGACGATGTCCCATCAGTTCGAGCAAGATGTAAGTGTCGCTATATATACGAGGGCATTGTCCTTGTTGAGTGAGTTTGTCGAAAATTTCTTCTACATTGGTCATGTTGAAGTTTCCGCAGAACGATAGGTTCTTAGCTCTCCAGTTGTTTCTGCGCAAGAAAGGATGAACATACTGCAAGCCGCTCTTTCCTGTCGTTGAATAGCGTAGATGTCCCATATACATCTCGCCTGCATAAGGAAGAATCTTCTCAGCATACTCTGCATCAGAGAGTTTTTCTGGATCTACATCCTTAAAAGCCTCATTAACAATTCCAAAAATCTCCTGAATAGCATTGCTTCCCTCGGCACGCTCACGGAACATATACTCTCTTCCAGGCTCGGTGTTTAATTTCACACAGGTAAAGCCGGCCCCTTCCTGACCACGATTATGCTGTTTCTCCATCAAAAGATACAGTTTATTCAGGCCATACATCCACGTTCCATATTTTTGCTGGTAGTATTCCAGCGGTTTGAGAAGGCGAATCATCGCAACGCCACAATCCTCATGAATAGCTTTTTCCACTTAATCTTATATTTTAATTTCTTTTACCTTATACTTATATCACAAAAAAAATGAAGAACAAAAAAGACTTCTTTAGCGAAATCAATTTTTATTCTTCATTTCTTCATTTATATTATTAATTGTTGTTTTAAGATACCACAAGAGGCAATGTCCATTAACGTAGTGTTGTGAGTCAACATCAAGTCACCACCATAAAAGCCTTTCAAATCATCAAAATGATGTTGAGCAATACTACTGAAATAGGAAATGAATTTTCCTCCTGAGTAACTACCCAAGAAGACTAAAAAGGGCAACACGAAAAGTACAAGAACTGACTTCTTCATATCTTTATGTTTCATTGTGGTATAAAAACTTTGCAAAGTTACTCATTATTTTGGAGACTGCAAAATAAATAC
>Ga0256404_1009426_pt1 | contig 14012 bp, 9 predicted proteins | sample RumenRJG_01DNA_FD_185990 | JGI IMG/M metagenome (GOLD analysis project Ga0256404, IMG submission 185990) | Bovine rumen microbial communities from Lethbridge, Alberta, Canada - RJG_01 | ecosystem: Host-associated > Mammals > Digestive system > Stomach > Rumen | place: Canada: Alberta | collected...
GAAAAGTTTGAGAATTGAATATTTATCTGTAAATTTGCAGCCCCAAATATTTTTGGGACATACATAAATATTACATTTACAATAGTTTATGCCAACAATTCAACAATTAGTTCGTAAAGGACGCGAGACTGCGACTTATAGCAGCAAGTCTCGTGCGCTGGACGCATGTCCTCAGAAGCGTGGCGTATGTCTTCGTGTTTACACGACGACTCCTAAGAAACCTAACTCAGCGATGAGGAAGGTGGCCAGGGTGCGCCTCACTAACGCTAAAGAGGTTAATGCGTACATCCCAGGCGAGGGACACAACCTCCAGGAGCACAGCATCGTGCTGGTTCGCGGTGGCCGTGTGAAGGATCTCCCTGGCGTGCGCTACCACATCCTTAGAGGTGCTTTGGATACTGCTGGCGTGGAAGGCAGGACTCAGTCCCGTTCTCTCTACGGAGCGAAAAGGCCAAAGAAATCTAAGTAGCATTATTAATCACCTTTAATTTTAACTCATCATGAGAAAAGCGAAGCCTAAAAAGAGAATTCTACTTCCTGATCCAAAGTTTCACGATGCTGAGGTGACTCGTTTCGTGAACAACATTATGTTGCAGGGGAAGAAGAGTATCGCGTATTCAATTTTTTACGATGCCATTGACATGGTAGGCGAGAAGATGAAAGAATCTGACAAGGCTCCTCTAGATATCTGGAGGAAGGCTCTCGAAAACGTGACCCCTCAGATAGAGGTCAAGTCGCGTCGTGTAGGAGGCGCCAACTTCCAAGTGCCTACGGAGTTGCGTCCAGAGAGAAAAGTCTCTCTCGCAATGAAGAACATGATCAAGTACGCTCGTCAGCGTTCTGGTCATTCAATGGCAGAAAAACTCGCTGCCGAGATCGTGGCGGCCTATAACAATGAGGGCGGTGCCTTCAAGAGGAAAGAGGACATGCATAAGATGGCCGAAGCCAACAAGGCATTTGCTCATTTCCGTTTCTAATTTAGCATTGATATTTAGATGGCAACAGCAAAAAGAGATCTTGCTTTTACTAGGAATATCGGCATCATGGCTCACATCGATGCTGGTAAGACAACCACGTCCGAGCGCATCCTTTTTTACACTGGAAAGACGCATAAGATCGGAGAGGTTCACGATGGCGCAGCCACGATGGACTGGATGGTTCAGGAACAGGAGCGTGGCATCACCATCACTTCTGCTGCGACCACGGCCTTCTGGCACTATAACGGGAAATCCTATCAGATCAACCTGATAGACACTCCTGGTCACGTAGACTTCACTGTTGAGGTGGAGCGTTCGCTCCGCGTCCTCGACGGGACCATTGCGACTTTCTGCGCAGTAGGGCGCGTGCAGCCTCAGTCTGAGACAGTTTGGCGTCAGGCTGACAAATATCATGTTCCAAAGATTGCTTACGTTAACAAGATGGATCGCGTGGGCGCCGACTTCCTGGCTTGCGTTGAGGAAATTCACGCCAAGCTGGGCGCAACCGCCGTTCCAATCTGCCTTCCGATTGGTTCCGAGGACAAGTTCCAAGGAATAGTTGACCTGCTTGAGCGGAAGGCAATATATTACGATTCAGGCGAAGAACTGGTTAACTATGAGATAAAGGATGTCCCTGAGGATATGAAGGGGGATGTGGAGATATGGAGGGACAAGCTCGTTGAGGCAGCCGCAGAATGCGATGAAGCCCTGATGGAGAAATATTTCGAGAATCCTGACTCCTTAACCAATGACGAGATAATCGCTGCTCTGCGCAAGGGTACCATCGCAATGCAGATAGTCCCTGCCTGCTGCGGCTCTTCATTCAAGAACAAAGGCGTTCAGTTCCTGCTCGACGCAGTGATACGTTACCTTCCTTCTCCTCTGGACAAAGGGGCTACGGTGGGGACCGATCCTGCCACCGGCAATGAGGAAGACCTTCTTCCAGACATCTCACAGCCTTTCTGCGGTCTAGTGTTCAAGATTGCGACGGATCCTTTCGTAGGACGCCTGGCTTACTTGAGATGCTACTCTGGAAAGGTGGATGCAGGCTCATATGTCTACAATCCTCGCACCGGAAAGAATGAAAGAATATCACGTCTGTATCAGATGCACTCCAATCATCAGAATCCTATCGAGTTCGTTGAGGCAGGTGACATTGCGGCGGCCGTAGGTTTCAAAGACCTGCGTACCGGCGATACGATTTGCGACGAGAAACATCCTATAGTTCTTGAGTCAATGGTGTTCCCTGATCCAGTGATCGGTGTTGCCGTTGAGCCTAAGACTCAGGGCGACCTTGACAAACTTGGCATCGCTCTCGGCAAGCTTGCTGAGGAGGATCCTACTTTCAAGGTTAAGGCCGATCCAGAGACTGGCCAGACCGTCATCAGCGGCATGGGTGAGCTTCACCTCGACATCATCATCGACCGTCTCCGCAGGGAGTTCGGCGTAGAGATCAACGAGGGCGCTCCTCAGGTTAACTACAAAGAGGCCATCACCGGCACAGTTCAGCATCGTGAGCTATTCAAGAAGCAGACCGGTGGCCGTGGTAAGTTCGCCGACATCATCGTTGAGATTGGTCCTGCAGACGAGGGCGTCACCGGACTCCAGTTCATCAACGAGGTTAAGGGTGGGAATATTCCTAAGGAATTCATCCCTTGCGTCCAGAAGGGCTTCCAGTCCGCTATGGCGAATGGCGTGCTTGCCGGCTATGAGGTTCAGTCGATGAAGGTAAGGCTGATAGATGGTTCCTACCATCCGGTTGACTCCGATCAGCTCTCATTCGAGATGGCTGGCCGTCTGGCCTTCCGTCACGCTTGCCCTAAGGCTAGCCCAGTGCTCCTCGAGCCAATCATGAGCCTCGAAGTCGTTACTCCGGAGGACTACATGGGAGACATCGTCGGAGACCTGAACCGTCGCCGTGGTCAGATCCAGGCCATGGATTCTACCGCAAACGGCGCCAGGATCGTCAGGGCTTTCGTTCCGCTTGCAGAGCAGTTTGGATACGTTACTGTTCTCCGTACCCTTTCTTCAGGCCGTGCCACCAGCACGATGACATTCGATCATTATGCGCAGGTTCCGCCGGCTCTTGCTAAGGACATCATAGAGAAGAGCGGCTACAAAGCTCCAGAAGAGGATTAATGAATATGTTGCCGAAGGCTTCCGTAACGGTTCCTGAGGCGGTTTTATCGAATAAAATATTTTTGAGATGAGTCAAAAAATCAGAATAAAGCTTAAGTCGTTCGATCACATGCTGGTTGACAAATCAGCATCTAAGATCGTGGACACAGTGAAATCTACTGGCGCAAAGGTTAACGGACCTATTCCGCTTCCTACCAACAAGAAGATCTTCACTGTCAACCGTTCGACTTTCGTCAACAAGAAGGCTCGCGAGCAGTTTGAGCTTGACTCTTACTGCAGGCTTCTGGACATCGATGACAGCAATGCGAAAACTGTCGATGCCCTCATGAAACTTGAGCTTCCTTCAGGCGTAGAGGTCGAAATCAAGGTCTGAGCCGGCTTCAAGGCTAAGATTTAGCTAAAAAGTTCAGAGTAATATTTGGAGCATAGTTTCCAAATTTCTATCTTTGAAGAATGAATATCATGACCTGGCTTATTGGTCAGGTTCCGGTCCCATAGCTCAGTTGGTTAGAGCATCTGACTCATAATCAGGGGGTCGTAGGATCATGCCCTACTGGGACCACATTCAGCGACAAGCGCTTGCAGACATCCTGCAGGCGCTTGTTTTAGCTTTGCCCAGCTCGGGAATTCATTATTCGAGTGAAATGGCTTATTTTTGCGCAAATTCAATATTTGATATTCAATGAGGACATTAGTATTCGTGTCAACGCTTCTGCTAGCGTCGGTGGCGCTGGCTGGTCAGGTCAAGGATGGAAAGTCTCACATGCTCACAGAGCAGAATTCGCAGGTGGTGATAGAAAAGTCGCTGAAAGCTGATGTGGTCGTCGCTGGTGGCGGCCTATCTGGAGTATGTGCTGCCGTTTCTGCGGCACGGCATGGCTGTACCGTGGTGCTGATTCAGGATAGGCCTGTGCTTGGCGGTAATGCATCCAGCGAGATACGAATGGGTGTCTGCGGATCGCACGGAGACCAGTGGGCTGAGACCGGAATTCTTGAGGAGATGCAGTGCAAAAATTTCTATTACAACCCGTTGCAGCGGTATTCTCTCTGGGATGACGTGATGTATTCGACGGTCGTAGAGGAGAAGAACATCACCTTGCTGCTGAACACTTCGGTGAACGAAGTGGAGATGGACGGGGATCGCATCAAGGCTGTCAAGGCGTGGAACACGAACGCATACACTCGGTATGCTATAGCCGGCAACATATTCATTGATTGTACTGGGGATGGCATTCTTCGTCTTTCAGGTGCCCAATTCCGCTATGGCAGGGAGCTCCCTTCGGAGTTTGGCGAGACATATCTGGCGCATGGCGGTGATTCGCTGACCATGGGCAATTCCATTCTTCTGCAACTGCGTAAGACTTCGGAGGATCATCCGTTCAAGGCACCTGACTGGGCCTATCATTTCACCGACGAGGACTTTGGATATCCTACTCCAAAGTCTGACAAGCCGGGCGTGAAGTTCAATTACAAGAAGCTCTATCCGGAAGACAATAATTTCTGGTGGATCGAATTCGGCGGCACCAGAAGCACGATTCACGATGCTAATGAAATTCAGTATGAGCTGAAGCGCATCGCCTATGGGGTCTGGGAATATATGAAGAACAACCCTGACGGTCGTTGCAAGAACTACGATCTGGACTGGATTGGCTCGCTGCCCGGAAAACGGGAATCAGCTCGGTTCGTGGGACCGCACATCCTTACCCAGAATGACGTGCTCTCGGGAGGGCACTTCGATGATGCTGTAGCGTACGGTGGCTGGACGCTCGATGACCATGACCCGGAAGCGTTCCACAAGAAAGGGCGCATTTCGGTCGAGTTTTCTGCTCCTTCTGGCTTCGGCATTCCGTTCGACTGCCTATATTCCGTGAATATTCCGAATCTTATGTTCGCTGGTCGCGACATCTCTGCCACGCACATGGGGCTTTCATCCACTCGCGTGATGGCGACTTGTGCCATGCTGGGGCAGGCTGCCGGCACCGGAGCGGCTCTCGCCGTGAAGCATGGGACGATGCCTTCCGGGGTGCGCAAAGAATATATCGCCGAGCTTCAGGGTCTTCTTGAATATGACGACTGCATGCTGCCGTATCGCTGGAGGAAGCCTTCTGAGCTGACGATGTCGGCGAGGCTTGCAGCAGACTCTCTGGCCGTGCTACGCAATGGCATAGACCGCAAGTGGGACGGGACTGACAATGGAATTTGGGTGGCTCCCGAAGAGCCATTGATTGAGTATTCTTGGAAGAAACCGGTGACGATTTCCGGTGCTCGCATCATCTTCGACTCGGATCTGAAATACCGCGGGAAACGCATGCGCAAGCTGGAGGCCACGACCGAACGTGTCAAGATGCCGGAGATGATGGCACGCGGCTTCCGCATAGAGGCTCTTGTGGGCAAGGAGTGGCAGACCGTTTACGAGGACTCTAACAACATCTTGCGCTTTAGAGACGTGAAATTTGCTGCGCCGGTTTCCGCCAAGGCCCTCCGCCTCGTCATCACTTCCACCTGGGACGCTCCCAAAGCCCACGTCTTCGCTCTCGATGCGATTTAGGCTTCAAGGCAATACGAAAAACTCCCGCCAAGCCCGGCGGGAGTAAATTTATGTGTTGCTAGTATATTCCTAGAACAAGAATTCTACGCCAATGTTGAGACCGTTCCTGCGAACCTTCTCGTCTTTCAGGTTGCCTTTCAGGTCTTTATGAAGGCCGAAATCGTAGCCTAGGCGCAGACGGATGGCCTCGCTGAACGTGACAGTGCCGCCAATGCCCCACTGGGCGTCGAAATTCTTAACTGAAAGACGTGATTTGCTGAATCCATTTCCGGCGAAGCCAATGTTAAAACGAGGACCCGTGAACACGCCAATCCTGACCACGGAACCAGCATCGAAAGAATATTTCAGGTTCAACGGCACATTTAAGTAATTCAGATGGTATGCTTTCTCCTCAGTCCCTAGAGTCATTTTCTTGCCATAATGCTGATAATATATTCCTGGCTCGAAAGTAAGGCCTTCAAGGGTTGAGAATGCAACATCATAGTTGGCACCGAAATAGAATCCAGGCATGCTGTCATAATTTTTTGGTGCGTCTTTGCCTGAGAAAACGAACTGGGTGTAGCCGCCGCCGAAAGAATACTGGGCGAAAGCATTTGTACCGAGGAGCATTAGAAGCCCTGCGAGTACTACAGAAAATAGTTTTTTCATCTATTAAACTTACATTAATATTTCGCCAAATTTATTGAAAATATTTGAAACTTGCTGATAATTGCGGAAATAAATTAAATCTTGTTAACTTTGCGGCCAAAATAAAAACCGGACAAAAATACCATAAAATAACCTTTAACAATGAGACTCATTCCAATATATTCTTGGACCAGGGGGATTCGGAACTTCGACCACAGGCGCCGAAAGTTTTCCAAACAGCCTTGGGCGCAAGGCGTCATACTTCTGATATGCGTGGTCGTGGCCATGCTTCTTGCCAATCTTCCTTTCACGAAAGAGGCGTACCATGGCATTTTGGAAACCGATGTTTCATTGTCTTTCCAGTCGCCAAGCGGGGATCGGATTTTCTTCCCGAAAGGCATGAACATAGAAGCCTTCATCAACGACATTCTGATGACGATCTTCTTCTTCACGGTGGGTCTGGAAATAAGGCGCGAGATGAAAAACGGCGAGCTCTCCAGCGTACGCAAGGCCATGATGCCAGTCATAGCGGCATTCGGCGGAGTGATGGCTCCAGCCCTGATATTCACATTGATTAATCACGGCACGGCGGCAAGCTCCGGCTGGGGCATACCGACGGCGACCGACATCGCTTTCGCGGTCGGCATATTATCAATACTTGGAGACAAGGTTCCCGTCTCGCTGAAGGTCTTCCTGACAGCCTTGGCAATTGCTGACGACCTGATTGCCATTCTGGTCGTAGCTTTCTTTTACGGAGGAGCAATTAATCTTGGGCTGCTAGGGATAGCCGTTATGCTGATTCTTCTCATTCTGCTGATGAATTACCTTGGAGAGAAGAGACCTTGGTTCTATTTCATTCCAGCTATGGCGATATGGGCGCTTTTCTACTATGCCGGGGTGCACTCCACGATGTCCGGCGTGGTCATGGCTTTCCTTGTGCCGATGGCTCCGCGTTACACGGAGGCTTACATGCGGATAAAGGGCAGGCGATATATTAAGAGATTAAATGACTATGTAGCCATCGAAGAAGATGGAACCTTTCCTAACGGCCCGCAGAGGCATTGCCTGAGAAGATTATCTAAAATATCAAATGACACCATGGGAATGAGCTATCGCCTGGAGCACTCGCTCAGCCCTTGGGTGAATTTTCTCATAATGCCGCTCTTCGCGCTGGCTAATGCAGGCGTCGAGATTCCGAGCCTTTCATATTTCAATGTTTTCCAATTCAGCCAGGAGCTTGGCAGCGTGAGCATGGGCATATTCCTTGGCCTTCTGATTGGGAAACCTCTTGGGATATCCCTTGCCAGCTTCATCGCAGTGAAACTGCATGCCGGAGAGATGCCATCCAAGGCTTCATGGAAAATGCTGATTGCGGTTGCCTGCCTTGGCGGCATCGGTTTCACCATGTCTATATTCGTGGATACTCTCTCATTCGGCGACCAGGCTCCGGAAATCACCGCCAGGCTGCGCGACATGGGTAAGGTGGCGGTGCTGATGGGTTCGCTCTGCGCCGGGGTCGTCGGCAGCATATTGATAAACATCGTTCATAAGGCAGAGGCTGGCAGAACCGGTGCGCCGGTTATCTGATCATTTTCTGACGAATGCTCACTTCATCCTGCCGGACGGAAAGTTAATCCGTCCGGCATAATTTTAACGTTTTATTGCCATGAAAAAAATAATTGTTACTTTTACATATTAATAATTAATAACAGTGCTAATGAACTATTACTCATTTTAATCTTTTGTTTCATGCAGCGATTGAAAATACTAGACAAGTCATTCGGACTATTTCTGGCAACGGTACTTGTCACGTTGTTTGGCATTTCTGCAAATGCACAGAATATTCAAGTCTCCGGCAAAGTCACGGACGCAAGCGGGCAGCCTATTGAAGGCGTCTCGGTTTACGTCAAGGGCACTAATACCGGAAGCATCACAACCGCGAACGGATCGTATTCGCTCTCCGTCCCTTCCAATGGAACTTTGACCTTCAATTGCCTTGGATACAAAGAAGTCTCTCAGGAAATAAATGGAAGAAGCGTCATAAATGTTACTCTCTCAGAGGATTCCCAGATGCTGGAGGACGTGGTGGTAGTCGGATACGGCACGCAGAAGAAAGCGAACCTGACCGGCGCAGTCGCTACCGTGGACGTTGGGAAAACTTTGGAGTCGAAATCTACCGCTGACCTCGGGAAGGCACTGCAAGGAAGCGTGCCGGGACTTACCGTTATCAATAAAAACGGAAAAATAGGCGAAGAACCTTCCATTGTCATCCGAGGCATAGGCACACTTTCCAATAAAGAAACCTCGACTCCTCTGTACATCGTGGATGGCGTTCCGATCAGCGACATCTCGTACCTGAACACCCAGGACATAGATAACATCTCCGTCTTGAAGGATGCTGCATCCTCGTCTATCTATGGCACGAGGGCTGCGTTCGGTGTCGTGATGATCACTACCAAGGGTGCCTCGACCAAGGAGAAGGTAAAGGTGAGCTATTCCGACAATTTCGCATGGAGCCGGGCGACCGTCCTGCCGTCTTATCCTTCAGTGATGGAGCAGATTTCCGGGCTCAACCAGGTCAATGCCAGGATGGGCGTCGCTAGCGAACTGTTCGGCATGTATTTGGACAGCGATGCCTTCATCGGCGGGGTCAAGGCATGGGAGCAGAAGCATGGCGGCAAGTCTGGCTATCGTGAAATGGTGGAAGGGGATGACTACATTCCAGGAGTCGGCTATTTCGCCAACTGGGATGTCGGCGGAATCATGTTCAATGACGCTGCTCCGTCCCAGAACCACAATCTCTCCGTTCAGGGAACCGTTGGGAAGACAAGCTATTACGTTTCGTTCGGGTACGATCGCGAGCAAGGCCTGATGGAATTCAATCCCGACAAACTGGATAAATACAATGCCACTGTGAACATCTCGTCTTGGGCGACTGACTGGCTGCAGATAGGGGCAAGGGTCAATTATATGTATAAGAATTACAAAGACCCGACTGATGCCCTCCGCCAGGGGACTTATCAGTACATGTGGAGATGGGGCAGCTTTTTCGGGCCTTGGGGCACGATCAATGGCATGGACGCCAGGAATGCCATCGCATACCGCAAGCAGGCTGGGGACAATTCTTCCAAGACGGACAATCTGAGGCTTGGCGGCTTCGTTAAGATGAACATAGTGAAAGGATTGACGCTTAATGCTGATTATACTTATCTTACGACCAACTGGCGGTATGATCAGGTGAATCTTCCGGTGACCCTCATGAACACGTGGTCTGTCACGCCTAGTGAGGCGACCCTGAGCACCACCACCTACATTTCGGACCGTAGAAGCTGGACACGCGGATGGAACACGAACATTTACGGCAACTATGAGATCACTGTGGCGAAAGATCATAATTTCAATCTGATGCTCGGTTTCAATGCCGACAAATCAGATTACGAATACCTGAGGAATGATTACTATGGCATTCTGGACAAAAATCTCGTCGACATAGCGTTGACAAATGATGCAGATGGCAAGAATACCTATTCCCATGAGTACAGGGCAGTAGGTTCCGCCGGCTTTTTCGGCAGGTTGAACTACAATTACAAGAACCGTATCCTGGTTGAACTGAACGGCCGTTACGACGGGTCTTCCAAGTTTCCGAGCAATGACCGCTGGGCATTCTTCCCTTCGGCATCTGCGGGATGGAGAATTTCTGAAGAGCCGTTCTTCGAGCAGCTGAAGTCCGTCATTAACAATGCCAAGATCCGTGCTTCGTACGGAGAAATCGGCAACCAGGAGGTCGGCAGCGACATGTACATTCAGACCATAGCCAGGAGCGGAAGCTCCGTCTACTGGCTAGGGGATGGCAATGCGAAGTTCGATGCCTTCAAGATGCCGAAGATGGTCGCATCCAGCCTGACGTGGGAGACGCTGAAGACTACGAACGTCGGCATTGACGCTGGCTTTCTGAACGGGGAACTGAATGCCACGTTCGACTGGTTCCAGAGGGTGACTGACGACATGCTTGCCCCGGGGCAGACCATGCCTGCCGTTCTGGGAACCGATGCTGCTTATGAAAATGCCGGCACGCTGCGTTCGCGCGGCTGGGAGGTGACGATCGACTGGCATCACGACTTCAATGGAATCAATGTGTACGCCATAGGCAACATTTCGGATTACAAGACCAAGATCACGAAATGGAACAACACTTCCAGGCTTCTGAACAGCAACTATTCCGGCAAGACGTACGGAGACATCTGGGGTTTCGAAACCGACAGGTACTTCGAGGCTTCTGATTTCAACGCCGATGGCACCTATGCTTCAGGCGTGGCTAATCAAGACAACCTTGAGAGCGGAGCTTTCAACTACGGGCCTGGCGACATCAAGTTCAAGGATCTGGACCATGACGGAGTCATCGACGGCGGGAAGGGCACGGCAGACGACCACGGCGACCTTAAAGTCATCGGAAACACACAGCCTCGTTATCAGTACAGCCTTCGTTTAGGGGGCGACTGGAAGGGGATCGACCTCGACCTTTATTTCCAGGGCGTAGGAAAGAGGAATGCTTGGACGCAGTCGGCTTTCGTGATGCCATTGATGAGAGGAGCGGATGCCATATATTCGAACCAGACTTCTTACATCACCAATGAAGACGCTCAGCAAGGAATCATCGACCAGGGCGCTACATTCCCTCGTCTGTGGGCAGGCGGCGCTGGAAAGGGCACGGTCTCTGTCCTGGAAAACGGACGATACAATTTCTATCCTCAATCCAAGTACCTTGTCAACCTGGCATACCTCAGGCTCAAGACGGTAACCCTTGGTTACACTATTCCTTCCGTCCTGACCGAGAAGGTCAAGATTGAAAGGGTAAGGGTATACGGTAGCATCAACAATGCTCTCGACATCATACAGCACACGAAGAAATTCGGGCTCGATCCGGAAATCAACACGGGGGAAGGCAGCGCGGCGAATGGAGTGTGGGGGCGCACGGATCCTATGATGAGAACATATTCCTTTGGCATCCAAATCACCTTCTAATTTTGAATGAATATGAAAAAGCATACAATATATTCAATGGCAATTGCCGCACTGGCTCTCGCAGGCTGTGACAATCTTCTCGACCAGAGTCCGAAGGATCAATTCTCGAATGACAATTTCTGGACGAGCGAAGACAACGTGGAAATATTTGCCAATTCATTCTACGATGAGTTTACCGGGTATGGCAGCAGCGGCTCAGGGGTCTTCTATTTCCCGACCTTGAACGACAACCAGGCTAGCAATGGCTTCACGGAATGGACATACAAGACTATTCCTTCGAGCATAAGCCTGTGGAGCGACAGCTATAAATATTTGCGCAGGGCAAATCTCATGATTGAAAAGATTCCTGGCATCTCCGGCATGGGCGAAGCCGCCAAGAACAACTGGCTGGGATTCGCAAGGCTGTTCAGGGCTTACGAACATTATCAGCTGGTGCGCGCTTTCGGAGACATAGTCTATGTGGATAAAGTGTTGGATGTGAGCGCATCGGATAAAGATTTATATCTCTACGGAGAGAGGAAAGACCGCGACGAGGTCATGGATAAGGTACTGGAAGACCTTAACTTCGCAGTTGCGAACATAACCGGGAACTCATCCTCCAGGGTATTGGTCAACGCCGCGGTGGCTCAGGCCATAAAGGCAGAGATCTGCCTCTATGAGGGCACGTTCTGCAAATATCGCTCTTCATCGGATGGCCAGAAGGCTCCAGATCCGTCTCGCGCAGAAAAATATCTGAACGAGGCGAAGACCGCCTGCCTGGCGATAATGGGCAATCCGATGTATTCCTTGAATTCATCCTACATCGCCAATTACAATTCCCTTGATTTGGCAGGCAACGAGGAGATGATCCTTTATAAGAAATATGTCTACGGGGTCATGGCGCATTCGACGATCGATTACACCTGCTCTTCGACCATGCAAAGCGGAATGACCAAGGCTGCTTTTGATTCCTTCCTGTTCCTGGACGGCAAGCCGCTTGCCTCGACTTCATGCGATAAGTCAGATCATCCGGTGAAAGATGCCGATGGACAGTGGAGCATCGCCGCCATGCTAGGGGTCAGGGATCCTCGCCTGTCGGCATGCGTCGATCCTGTATTGATGTACAAAGGGCACGGATACGTCCGTTTCGGCATGGGCAGCATGGAGACTACGTCTTCGACTGGTTACGGCGTGCTGAAGTTCGATAATTCCACACTCGAATTGTCTCATAGGAATAACACGGGGTCTAACGAGACGGACGGCCCGATCTTCTGGCTGGCGGAGGTTTACCTTGATTACGCGGAGGCTTGCGCTGAGCTGGGTTCCATAACCCAGTCCGACCTGGATAATTCGGTAAACAAGCTTCGCACCAGAGCCGGGATGCCTGCCATGACGGTAAATCCAGATTCTGATCCTGCCAACAACATGGGCGTCAGCAACATTATCTGGGAAATCCGGCGTGAACGCAGGGTAGAACTGATGTACGACAACAATGACCGTTATTGGAGCCTCATCCGCTGGCACCAGCTCGATAAGCTGGATGTAGACAAATATCCTGAGCAGATGAGAGGAGCGTATGTGAAAGACGATGCCCTAGCTGGAACGGCTCAAGGCCCTGCGATTGATTCGGATGGCTACATAAATGCTCGCCCGGCGGGAAAGGAAAGATCATACGATGCGAAATATTATCTATATCCTATCCCTTCAGGCCAAATTGACCTTTACGAGGCTGAAGGAAAGACTCTGAGCCAGAACTTCGGCTGGAAATAATCTTCCGGCAGATGGATTATGAATATGGGGCTGGCAAAATCGCCGGCCTCATTTTTTTAGCCGGCCTCTTAGGCGTGAATCCTCTGTCGTGCGCAGTGCTACCTCACTTGCGTAGTCTCGATGGAGGCGCCTGCCTCTCCGGCTTTCTTCATCGCATTCAGTATGCTGTCGGCAAGAGCCTTGTCGTCCAAAGGCCCGATCTTGAACACCACCGAGCCACCCTCCACGCTCTTTATCAAGTCTGTAGGGGTCAGGGCTTTGATTTCATTGAGTAAATCGCCTGGCAGTGAAGAACCGTTCGCCGGGTAGACTTTCACTAAATATACTGTCTTGATGTCTGCTTCCATCTTCCTGGCGTTAGACACGCTGATGGGATGGCCATCGCTGTAGGCCGTGATGATTGCCGAACGGAAGCCCTGGCGTTTCACTTTATTCAGGTTCGAAAGCACGTCTTTGTAGGATCTGAACAAGCCGGCTGAATAAACGTACCTGTTTCCGGACTGACGCTCGAATACAGGACTGAGACCTTTGATGTCGGCAGTGGTAGCTTTCCTCGACTGGGCGAAAATCTGTATCTGGTACACAAGCCCTTCTGGCAGAGTGTTATTCTCGGCGAATTTTCCTTCCTGAAGTATCTTGAATGAATAGTCGAACGAAGGTTTCGGCTTAAGGATATTCAGATGCGGAGCCGGTCCGTAGCTGTTTTTTGAAAATGTGTATGCAGAAGAAGAACCCACGATTTCCCTATCTGCGGCAGCTTGAAGCTTATTCGCATCTAACACTATCCCCTTTGACAGAAAATCCATCTCTACTTCCTGAAGAGCCTTGGATGCCTTTGAGAGCGAGTCGTTGAGGGCAGGCAGCTGTGCCTCTCTTTCAGAAATAGTCTCCGTCAGCTTCGCCGCGTCATCTCCTTTCGCCGAAGACAGCTTGGAACGCATCTCGTCGAG
>Ga0256404_1009427_pt1 | contig 14012 bp, 13 predicted proteins | sample RumenRJG_01DNA_FD_185990 | JGI IMG/M metagenome (GOLD analysis project Ga0256404, IMG submission 185990) | Bovine rumen microbial communities from Lethbridge, Alberta, Canada - RJG_01 | ecosystem: Host-associated > Mammals > Digestive system > Stomach > Rumen | place: Canada: Alberta | collected...
AAGAACTTTTGAAATAAAAGGGATTTTTACAATCAAATTTCAAAATAACTTTTGTAAAAATGGATTTTTAAAAGATGTGTTTTTTAATAAAATATTAGAGTTTTTTTAAAAAAATCAGGACTTTTCCATAAAAATATATAAAGATTAAAAAATAAACTATTAACAGAAATATTTAAATTTTGACTTGCAAATATTTAATCAATTAAATTAAATAGATGATTGATTATTTTTATCAGATATTTGGTAATTAAAATTATATTTGCCATATTTTCTATTATTTTAATCATTTGAGAGATGTTTCAATGAAAAGGTTTATTGCTGTAGATGGAGTTGACGGTTCAGGCAAAGATACTCAAGCCAAGCTTATCAAAGAGAAATATGAAAAAGAGGGGACAGTTGTTCTTCGTTCCCATCCAACATCAGACAACTTCTTCGGCAGAACTTCCAAGTCATCTCTTCAAAAAGAGGGAAAACTCAATTTCATAATAGCTACACTATGCTATGGCGCTGATGCGATAAGATCAGTCATCAAATATTACAACAAGGCCGATACTGTTATCCTGGTGAGATATACTCTGGCTGTAAGCTATCTTCCTCCAGTTATCGGAATACCTCTCTACAAGCTTGTATGCTTTGCTCTTCCTGTATCAGACTACATGTTCTACCTTGACGTATCTCCTGAAGAGTCACTAAGACGTGTTAAAAGCCGAGGGGAGGTGGAAGAGATGTTTGAAAACTATGAATCCTATGTGAAGGTTAGAAACAAGGCCCAGCCTGTTTTATACAATTGGAATGTGATTCAAGCCGATGGGACTGTTGAAGAGGTCTTCTCAAGAATAGAGACTGTTCTTGATGATCTAGACGGCCATCAGGAATAGTTTTTTTTAATTAAACTTTAAGCTGTTTTTTAATAATTTTAATCATTTCAAATAAAATTCAATTTCTTTTTTTTTCAATACCTTAAAATTTTTTAAGCGATTTTTCAGCTGTTTTTCTTTAAAAGAAAATCTTCAAATGAATTTTGTTCCATCATTGTTCATTAAAATAATGAATAACTATGTTATTGTTTAGCATTTCTAAGCATTGGCAAAATGAAATATAAAGACTTAAATAAGATAATATTAAAATATTTAATTACAAAAACACGAAGCATGCAATCAATGATTGCATTAAGTTTTTATATGAATAAAATTTTATAAAACACGTTTTGTATGTAATGTATTTACATTAAGTCTCAATCTCTTGATTGATGAATTTCTTTTTAAAAGAAGGGATTAAACTCACGAGAAAATAAAATTTTAAATACAGAAATAGTTTATTATTGTTTTTCAATAATAGTAAGCGGTTAAACATATAAAAATTTTTAAGGATGGGATTAAACCAATCTAGAATAAGATTTTATTAGCGGAAATTTGTTTATTATTGTTTATCAATAGTAATAAGCGGTTAAACATATAAAAATTTTTAAGGATGGGATTAAACCAATCTAGAATAAGATTTTATTTAATGAAAATATATTTTTCATCTATTTGTTTATTATTGTTTTTTCAATAATAATAAGCGTAGCGAACAGATTAGGTTGGAGATAATATTCTCCAACTTAATATTCTATACTCTTTTTTTAACGATTTTATAAATAATCCTCCAGATATCTTTTTTAAAAAAATAGGTATTGGACTTTAGTCATCTTTTTTTCAAAAATGGGTTTTATACCGTAATCATCTTTAAAACGGTGTTTTGACCTTTAGTCATTTTTTTAAAAATTTATAAAAATAGTCTAAATTAAATGATTCTGTTTGAAATATTAAAAAAAAGTATTGTTAAAAATATTTAAAAAAAATAAGGTTTTAAATCAAAGGCTCTGGATATCTAACATCCTCGGGAGGATAGACATTAGTACTTAAAGGCTTGCCAACCACCTTCAAACGATTATCTAGGAATATGCGGCCCTTTTCACTAGCAACAACAATAGGAACCACTTTTCCAAAATAATAGCATTCATGCTCCTCTGCATAATCCCGTATATGCTTGGATGCGCAAGCTGTAATCACATCGCTGTATTTGAAAATCATTTCAGTATCTTTCATTGAAATGCCTGTTGTATGTGCAATGAATAAGTAAACATTAACGTCCTGGGGAATATCCAGTTCTCTTATCTCTTTAATGAGTGGAGAAGGTACTAATGTTATTGCTATGTTCTTATATCCTCTCTCAATAGCTAGTTTGAGTCCTTTAACTGGATCAAGCTCGGCAGTATCAGGATTTACCACATTCTCCATTCCCACCTTTTCCATAAGCTCAGGGATAGGGCTGGTAGATACAAGGGCTGAGACTCTGCCGCCTACTCCGTCAGCTATTTCTGGCTCTGTGATAAGCAATGTTCCAATTCCATCGCAGGCTCCAACCAGACAATCCAGACATCCATTTGCAAGATTTGTTGAGATTATCTCAGACAAGCCGACAGCTACAAACTGGTCTTCCAATTCAAGTTCACGCTCTTTTGTACAATAGCCGAAGGTGTCAATTCTAAATTCTATGTTCTCCTTGACAGCTTGCGGAGTTAATTCATTGATTCCTCTGACCTTTTGAAAAATAGGACATACTTTGATTTCAGGCTCTCCAACATCTGTAATCTTTCCATTTTCAATTGTCACTCTTGCTTTTCCCAAAGCTTCAATCACATGCTTGTCTTTTGTCATAATAATCTAATCCATAGAAATAGCCAATAATCAGTTTAAAAAGAGATTAGTTTACAATCCCTTTCCGAATTCATAAGCTGCTTTCATATATTCTTCCTGCTCTTTAGCAGCACCTTTTGGAAGGACTCCTCCTGCATTGATTGCTGTGGTTTCAAAACCTAGATTGGTGAATAATCCGGTTGTCATGTTTTCAGCATCAATGAGAGCTTCAGCTGGAGCTCCGCTTGTGTAGATGGCGAGAAGTTTTCCGCTGAATTCTTTTTGAGGATTTGTAAATACGCTGTAGAATCTGTCAATGACAGCCTTGGCTTGTGCGTTGATGGTTCCAAAGTAGATAGGACTTGCAAAAATCACAGCATCGCTATCAAGAATGTCCTGCAGGATATCCGCCATGTCATCATCATATACACAGTCTATTCCATCTCCACAGCTGCCGCATGCCTGGCATGGATTTACTTCCAGGTCCTGAACGAAGTACTTCTTGACTTCAGCTCCCTTTTCTTCTGCACCTCTGATGGCTTCATCTGTTAAAACATCACAGTTTCCCCCAGCACGAGGGCTTGTTACAATTGCAGTTACCTTCATATTTAATCTCCTTAATTTGATGTAATTGGTTGTTATAACTATTGTTACATCTTATAATATATTTTAATGACTAATATTATTTAAATTATTAGTAAAATTGAATATACGGCATGTTTTAAGTTTTTTGTGTTAATTCTCGAATTAAAGAGTTAATTAACCGTTTTGATTAATCAATAAGATGAAAAATAGTATTAGAATTAGTTTGCTATAAGAAATTGAATCAGTTATGAAAAGGAATTTTAAATTAAAATGGCGGTAAAAAAAGAGTTATAGAAATAAAATATTAATTAATCAATTATTTCATTAAAGAAAGAGACCACTTCTTTCTCATATGATTCGAAATCATCTTCGTTGATTATATAATAATCTGAAGTAGCCATAACAGTTCCTATTCCAAGATTAAGTTCCCTTTCGTCTCTTTCCCTGAAGTCTTCATATACATTGGAGTCGTCTTCGCGGTTACGAGCGGTCACTCTTTCAAATCTGGTTTTAGGACTTGCGAATACGGATACTGTTGTGAAGTTTTCAAAGCTTTCATCAAACATTTCTATTTCATAAGGACTTCTGATACCTTCCACAAGAATTGTATCTGCATCGGGATTTTTTTCCAGGAAGTTCCTGATCTTTTGAACAGTCAATTTGGCAACGATATACTGGCCGTGTTCTTCTCTTAATTTTCTTGCGGTGGTTCCTGTATCTTCTCCCCTTTCCTTTGCTTTTTCGCGAATGATATCTCCCATATTAGCTACAATAGCTCCTTTTGATTTAGCTAAATCAAAGAAAAGGCTTTTTCCGGAACCTGGTAATCCTATAACTCCTAAAACTTTCATTGTATCCCCAATTTGTGAGTGATTTTTTAAAAAATATAATTTCTTTTAATATTAGAAATAATAATTTCCTTAAAGAGGAAACTTAATATCTCTTTTTTAATTGGTAGAAATAATAATTTCCTAAGTGGAAATAAATATTTCTTTATTTTTTAATGATTGTAGAAATAAATATTTCTTTTTAATTATTATTATATTTTATTCCAATTTAATAGCGGCCAAGGATTTTTTCAAATTCTCTTCATTAGAGAAATCAGCTACTATGGACTCTAAAAACTCCTTATCCTTGTCTTTGCCTTCTTTTTTAAATTCAAGAGCTATTTCAGTCATCAAAGGCACGCATCTTACAACATTGTCAACGATTGTTATTGTAGACATCTTGGCGGTTCTTGACAATGGATTCAAGTCAATAGCTATGATTTTCTTGCCGTTTTGAACCAGAACTTCCGCCCTGTCGCCGTCTTCAAGAGGCACAAGCATGACGTCTGCGATATATGATCCTTCTTTGCTTGCTGTAGCCCTTGGGCTGTTGAGATTGTCGATATATTCCAGTTTTTCATCATTGCCTCCGAGAATATTCTCCCAGCCTCTTTCCTTGAACATTCGGCTTATGATTTCCACTCTTTCTTCTGTTCTATAAAAAAGATTGATTTCAATTTTGGAATCTGTGGCTTTGGCAAGTTCTATTATCTCATCGATTGCCAAGGCTGTTGTATTTCCATTTACTGACAAGACTGGATTTTCTGCAAGAAAAATTGTAGCAACAGCAGCTCGGCAAGCCTCTTTAGCGGTTTCTGTAGTCTTCTCGCCGATTAGATAATCGAAGGTCTCTCCCCTTCCATGTGCGATCATTCCTGAATCTGCAAGATAACCTTCTTTGAATGCATTTTTAACCTTGTCTCTAAGAAGCAAGGATTCATAACGTGGGTGTGTTTTTGGTATCATGATTAAATATTGGTTAAGATATTTAATATAATTATCTTAAAAACATGGTTTCTTTTTATTCTTCTTATGATTTTATGAGGTTCTTAAAATTATGATTTCTTTTTATTTTTTGTGTATTGTTTTTTATAATTATCTAAGATATTGATTATTTTTTATACTTATGTATGATTTTTTAAAATTTTTTTTACCAGTAGTATAATTAATGTATCATAATACTTTTTAATCTATAAATATGATTTTTTTTAACTTTTATAGTTTTATTCAACTAATTATTGTGAAAAATACAAAATTTTATATATGTAGACATATTAATATTATAAATATGTCAGGCAAAAAAGAAGATTTAAGGGTTAAGATAACAAAACAACTGCTTTATGATGCAATGTTTGACCTTCTCAGGGAAAATCGTTTTGAGACTATCAAGGTCACAGACATATGTGATAAAGCAGAAATTCATAGGACAACTTTCTATAAGCATTTCGACAATAAATACGAACTTTTAGAATATTGCATTCTGAAATTGTCCGAAGGTTTTGACGAAATATTGGGTAAATATGATTATGACAACCTGAATCAATTCTATGAAATTATCCGAAATGGTTATGTGACCAACATCATAGAAAAAGACAATCTTTTCATTGAAATTCTCTCAAACAACAAGAACGGAATTCTAATGGAAAAAGTCTATGATGTAATCATCATAAGGGTAACTGAAAACTTGAAAAATAATGTATCCGAGGATAAATTAAAAGGAATTCCTCCAGAATTCATTGCCCAGTACTATGTGGCTGCTACATTTGAAGTATACAGATACTGGCTGGAGCACCCTGATTTCTGTACAAAAGAAGAATTGATCAAGTATTTGGATACTTTAATTTTCGACAGCTTTGACTGAATTAGTTATTTAATGATTGAAAACGCATTTAATGCTTGATTTTCAATTTTTTATCTTTTTATATTTTTATAATATATCTATTAAAACCAGTTTATGGATTATTTTTAGTAATTACTAATTTTTGCAATTTATTAAAAAAACTGATTAATAAAATTATCAGTCATTTGATTCGTTATGGAAATATTCATAAACATTGGAAGCTACTTTTTCATTCATTCCCTTGACTCCTGCAAGGTCTTCTATGGAAGCCTCTCGGATATGGTCAATATCCTTGAATTCCTTAAGAAGAGCCATCTTTCGCTTTTTGCCAACTCCTGCAATATTGTCCAATGGAGATTCCTCCATCTTTTTAGCTCTCAGCTGTCTGTGATAAGTAATTGCAAACCTGTGGGATTCATCTCTGACCCTCTGCAATAGCTGCAGTCCTTCATTATCATGGGGAATTATGATTGGAAAGCTGCTGTTTGGAACAAAGATCTCCTCGAATTCCTTGGCAAGTCCGATGATAGGAATATGGGTAAGCTTGTATTCCTTTAAAACATCATATGCCATTCCCAATTGCCCTTTACCACCATCGATTACTATCAAGTCAGGCTCCTCGCCTATTTCAAGAGGCTTTATGTCAAGGTCGTTGTTTCTTTCCTTTTCCCGTTTTTCCGCATAATAATCCCTTAAAGGCTCCAGCCTTCTCTCAAGGAGCTCCTTCATCATTGCAAAATCGTTAGGTCCTGGAGTTTTCATCTTGAATCTTCTAAACTGCTTCTTGTTTCTTTTCCCATCAAGATATGAAACCTTTGATCCTACTGCAAGCTTTCCTGAAATGTTTGAAATATCATAGCCTTCAATGGTTCTTGGAAGCTTTTCAAGCTTCAAATACTTCTTGATTTCAATCATCGCATTATCCATCTTCTGCTTCTGGCCCTTGATGATTTCAGCATTCTTGCTTGCCATACGAACAAGACGGAGCTTCTTGCCCTTTTGAGGAATTTTGATTGAGACCTTGTTTCCTCTTAAATCGCTCAGCCACTCTTCAATTAATTCCTTGTCAGGAATATCCTCTTCAAGGAGAATCTCCTTTGGAACATGCCTGTTGATGCCGTAGTACTGCTTGCAGAATGCAGACAATATCTCATCAGAGGTGGTGTGCTGGGATCCATTCATCAGGAAATCGTCTTTTCCAATGATTCTTCCATCCCTTATACTCATTACCACGACAACAGCATGCCTGTTGGTGTAAGCAGTGGCAATGATGTCCTGGTCTTCCTCATGAGCGAATTCCACAAACTGCTTCTCCATTACGCTTCTGATGGATTCTATCTGATCTCTGATGACAGCCGCTTTTTCAAATTCAAAATTGGCGGATGCCTCTTTCATCTCAGCTTCAAGATCCTTTATTATCTTTGTATATTTTCCCTGGAAGAACAGGTCGATTTTTTCCATGTTTGACTGGTACTCCTCCTTGGTGATTCCCCCATCGCAAGGCGCAAGGCAGAGGTCTATCTGGCTGTTAAGGCATGGGCCATCCATGTTTCTGCAGGTTCTTATCTTGAAGAGCTGCTTTAGGAACTTCACGGTCTGTCTGACTGATGTCACATCTGTAAATGGGCCGAAGTATTTTCCAGTCTTTCCTATGTTTCTTGTAATCTGTATACGTGGAAAGTCCTCGTCTGTCAATTTTACATAAGGATATCTCTTGTCGTCTTTCAGGCTAATATTATATCGAGGCTTGTGCTTCTTTATCAGATTTGCCTCTAAGATTAGAGCTTCCTTTTCAGAGTTTGTGATGATGTATTCAAGACTGTTGAAATGACTCATCAGAACCTGGGTTTTTGGCCTGTCGAGGTTCTTTTGAAAATAAGACTTAACACGATTCTTGAGGGACTTTGATTTGCCTATGTAGATGATTTTTTCATTCTTGTCCTTCATGATGTATATTCCAGGCTTCTGTGGCAACTCATCCGGTGATGTTACTTTTGTAGACATTTAAAACCTCCTGTCTTATTTTCAATAGTTATTTAAACAGTAAAAGATAATTTTTAAAAACTTCTTTTATATTTATATAATTCGCAATTAATAAAACTATTGGTTGAGTGAAATGAAGAACAAGCCCCCCATTAACTGATTTAATTGATTAGCATGAAATACATTGTATACCCAATTATAAGAGCTAATGCAACAAATATTAATGTGTATGTTATGATTTTCAAAATGTCAGTCTTTTTCATGATTTTATATTTGTTTTCAAAATATATATCAGTAAGTTTTATCTTAATTGATGTACAAACTAATAGTAAATGAATTATTCAAAGAGTGGTAAAATGGATGATGATTACGAATATATGACATTTGATCCTGAAATGGAGTTTGTTTTAGGTGAATACAAAGATGGAGAGTTAAGAGATAAGGAAATTACCTGTCAGGAGATTTTGGATAATCATCTTAAAGACAATTATCAGAAAAACGATATCATAGAAATAGAAAATCCCTTTGACAAGCCATTGCTTAGAAAATACATACAGGTCATCAATGTGGATGATGAGATGATCGAAATGATTTACCATCAGAATCAGATAGAATATGATCCCTTCAAATTCGTCATGCAGCAGGCTCCAATAGTCAGAGGACGTATTTTAATCAATAAATAATAATGCAATTTTTAAGTTTAAATAATTGGTTTTAATCAATAAATGATAATCAATTTTCAAGTTTTAAATACTATTTTAATCAATAAATGGATTCAAAAGATTACTAGAGGATAATATGACATTAAGTGATGAAATAATTGATAAGATGGTGGAAGCTGCAAGGGAAAAGGCAGATGAAATTGGAATAGACATATCTTTTGCAGTTTATGATGAGTACGGATACCAAAAATATTTTAGAAGATTTGGCAATGCGCTTCTCTTTTCCACTACTCTTGTTCCGGCAAAGGCATATACTGCCGCAATGATGGAAATGCCTACACATGTTTTAGCTAAATTATCAGCTCAAGGTGCTCCTCTTCAGGACGTTCATGTACTGGACAGCAAGATGACTCTAGTATCTGGAGGATATCCTTTATATATCGACGGCAAGATTGCTGGGGGAATAGGTGTCGGAGGAGGCAAGGGCAGTGAGGATGATGAAATAGCAAAACACGTCCTAGAAGTCTTTTCCAAACTAACTAATGAATAATTCGATTTTTAATTTATTTTTTTAAAACTTCTATTTTAAATTTTTTTTTAAAAAATTCTATTTTTAATTTATTTTAATTTTTTTTCTCTTTTGATAGTTTTTAATCATAATTTATATAAATCCAAATTTTAGAAATAAAATTTAGGTATACCTAAACTTTATATAATATGTTAAATAAATTAATATTCATATAATTAAATTATATTAAAACAATTAAAAAAAACAAATTAATCAATTATACAGTAAAATAAAAAAGATAAAATCTTTTTTTATAAAAATAAAACTTATAACTGGTTTAAAAATTATTAAGATGTGGTTAAATGTCTAATTTTATTGAATTTCAAAATGTAACTAAGGAATATAGATCTGGAGATCACGTTCTTAAAGCTGCAAATAATCTGAATTTCAGTATCGACAAGGGAGAATTCGTGGTGATTCTAGGCCCTTCAGGTTCTGGAAAATCCACACTTTTAAATCTCCTTGGAGGTCTGGATTATGCAACAAGCGGTCGAATCTATGTAAATGGCGAAAACATAGAGGATTTCAAGGAAAAAGAGATGACCCAGTACAGAGCAAAATCCGTCGGATTCATATTCCAATTTTATAATCTGATTCCCAACCTTACAGCAAGGGAAAACATTGAAGTGATTAACGACCTTGGCTATAGCAAGGTGGATGGAAGAGATATTCTAGCAAAGGTGCGTTTGAGAGACCATGCCGAACACTTCCCATCTGAATTGTCCGGAGGAGAGCAGCAGAGGGTGAGCATAGCAAGAGCAATCAGCAAGGCTCCTGATATTCTGCTCTGCGACGAGCCGACCGGAGCTTTGGATTCAGCTACAGGATATCATGTCATCAAGCTCTTGCATGATATCTGCGAGAATGAAAACAAGACAGTGATCATTGTTACACACAATGAAGAGTTTGCATTAATCAGCGACAAGGTCATCAAGCTCAAAGACGGTAAAGTAGTTGATGTCATATTGAACGAGTCTCCTAAATCAGTTGATGAGATAGAGTGGTAAAGGTGGATAAAATCATAATTGATGGATTATTACTTATCTATTGAATCAAGTGATAAGATTTTTTAGGAGATGAAAATATGCTATTTAAAAAGATGCTGAGGGATTTAAAGGATAACAAGGGATCTTTCATTTCAGTTTTTCTCCTGACCTTTCTTGCAGCCTTTCTAGCCATGGGGATGAGTGGCGAGGCCACTGGTCTTCAAGAAGTCATAGACGGCTATTATTCAGATACAAATCTGGCAGACTACTGGGTCTATGGAGAAAACTTCAATAATGACGATATAAAAGATGTGAGGGCAATTGATGGCGTGGATGATGCCGACGGCCAATTTGTCTTCAAGGCAATAGGTGATATGAAAGATGATCCAACGGTGATGATGCATTTCATAAAGGATGGCGATATCAGCAAGTTCTATCTTTTAGAGGGGGATGAGTTCAACACAAGCGACGAGGATGGAATCTGGCTTGACAAGCGCTTTGCAGATGCCCGCAATCTAAGCGTTGGAGATAAGATAAAAGTGGAATTTGAAGGAGTCACAATAGAAAAGACCATTCGCGGCCTTGGCTACTCTCCTGAATATGTTTATTTCCAATCCGAAACACTTGAACCGGATTTCTATAAATATGGGTACGGATATCTCTCAAGCGAGGCATTGCCTGAAATTATCCCATATGATTACAATGCGATTCTCATAGACAGCGATTTGGAAAAAGGTGATCTGGAGGCGGAATTGAATGATACTCTTGGAAAAGATGATTATTCAAGCTTGATTGCACAAAAAGACCAGTTCGGTGTGAAAACCTTCCAGGCTGAGCTTGACCAGCATAGGATGTTCAGCGGAATATTTGTTGCATTGTTTCTGGTTATATCCATCATGGTTCTTCTAACAGCAATGACACGTATCATCAATCATCAAAGAACCCAGATTGGAGTTCTCAAGGCATTAGGCTTTTCAAATAATAGGATTCTGCTTCATTATACAAGCTATGGATTCTACATGCCATTTTTAGGGGCTGTTCTTGGAATAATCATAGGACCTGCTACAATCCCATACTTCATGTTTCCATTCTTTGAAACTTCATATACCATACCTGCATGGAAGGGCGGATTCAGCATTGAATACATGATAATCTGCCTTTTGATGGTTGCAGCTTCAGTAGTCATTTCATTCATCGCAACTAGAAAAGTTGCAAACGAGTCTCCTGCAGACACATTGACTCAAAAGACTCCTAAGACTTCCAGCCTCAAGTTCATTGAGAATATTAAAATCTTCCAATTCCTGCCTTTCAGCAGCAAATGGAACCTTCGGGATTTTAATCGAAACAAGCTTAGAACTATTGTAAGCATCATTGGAGTAATAGGCTGTGTTATTTTGCTCTTCCAGGCATTTGCAATGTCTGACAGCATTAATGACATGATCACTTGGGAATATGGAGACATCAACAGCTATGAAAACAAGCTGACATTGAATGATACAATAAGCCTGTCTCAGGCAGATCATATTGCAAAAGAAGTAAACGGAACCCAGCTTTATGAAGGCTCAATCGAACTTAGAGCCAATGGAATAACAAAATCAGGCTCTATTTCAGTCCATAATGAAACGGAGCTTCTGCGCTTTACCGATAATGCCATGAATCATATTGACATAGGCCAGGATGAGATAGCTATTTCCGGCCAGATGGCAGAACTCCTGGGAGTTGAAGTTGGAGATACAGTGGAATGGCACCTGACAAACAATAATGAATGGGAGTCATCTAAAATCGATGCCATTTATTATGATCCACTCATTCAAGGAATGTACATGTCTCCTGAAAACTTCGAGGACCATGGTGATTTGAATTTCACACCTAATTCAATCGTAACAGATGAGAATGTGGATGAGAATTATACAGATGTGGCAGCTAAGACAAGCGTAAGAGATTTGCTTGACAGCTTTGAAATATTCATGGAAATCATAGATATAATGATCGTGCTTTTCGTTGCCTTTGCTGTGGCTTTGGCTTTTGTAGTGCTGTACAATCTGGGAATAATGACATATACCGAAACAGAAAGAGAACTTGCAACACTTAGGGTTTTAGGATTTAAAAACAGCTATTTAAGACGTATTTTAGTTGTTCCTAACATATTCTATGCAGTTATTGGATTTATTCTTGGACTTCCAGTGTCCTATTATGTATTTCAGGTTGTAATGGCTTCAATCGGAGAAGATTATTACTATCCAAGAGTAATACATCCTCAGACATTGCTTATAATCTTTGTATTGGTTTTGGTGGTCAATATTGTTATAGGACTCTTTGTCAGCCGCAAACTTAAAAAACTCGACATGGTGGAAAGCTTGAAGGCCAAGGAATAATATTGAATTACCTTTGTTAATTAACACTTTATATTACTTTTAAGGTATTAAAACATAATAATACCGCATTAAGTATAGGTTAATTAAAGTGCAAATTAAGAAAAGATTTGTAAAACTATTGTAGATAAGCAAAATAAGTAGTCAGGGAATGAACCGTATTCCTTGGCTATTTTTTTTTTTAGATTTTATAAAAATTTAGGCATACCTAAATATTTATATATTTTTAAAACATAATTACTATTAATTAAAAATAAAAGGAGGTAGATTATTGCATTTTGTAAGAAGCAAAATAGCTAGTCCCTTTCAACTTGAAAAACCAGTGAATCCCATTAATTTCGCTGGAAGGCAGACAGTATTGAAAAACATTCGCCACATGGTTGGAAATATGCTGGTAGGAAGTCCCTCCCAGGCATTGCTATGCGGACAAAGAGGAATGGGAAAGACATCAGTTCTGCATTATTTAAGAAACACATACTCACAAAAGAAGTTGCTGGTAATAGATATTGAAAATCCAGTAAGCACAAGCGATTTCATCATTCAGATTGTTGAAGTGATCTTGAAAAAATCCGTAAAGGAACCTCATTATATGAAAATCAGAAGATTATTTGAAGATTCAATTATTGCAGGTAAAAGCGAAAAGGAGATTTATGATTTAAAGGACAATAAGCTGATTCCAAGAAATGATTTGAAATTCATGCCTGATTATGAGGAGCTTGAATATTTGAAGGAAAATTTTCATGAGATTTTAAAGGATGTTTCTTCATTGCTTAGACTAAGCAAAGGAATGATAATTACTGTTGATGATATCGATTATTTAGCAGAAGATGAGGAATTCATAAAGTGGTATGCAGATTTCGGAATTAAATTGAATGGGCTTGATGATGCAAGAGTCGCTATTTTCCTAACCATAAGGCCTGATTATTTAAGAGAGCTTTATTTGGCAAATCCGGACTTTAAAAAGATTTTCAAGGTTTATGGATTAAATCAGCTCTTATATAAAGAGGTGGAAGTGTTTTACAAGAATATTTTCTCCAGATTGAAAATTAAAATAAGTTCCAAGGCCATTTCAAAAATGGCCAAGGCATCCAAAGGAATACCATTTTTAATGGAAGAAATAGGTGATGCTGTATATTGGAACTGTGATGGAATAGCAATCAGCGAACAGGATGTGGATACAGGCATAATCGATGCAGGAAAGATTACTTTTTCCTATCAAATCCGTGATGAGATAGTCGAATATTCAAAATAATCCTATAAAAAGGATTAAATTTTTGATTTTTTTAAATTTAATTAAAGGGATTATTTTAATTAAGAAGCATTTTTACTTTTCATAAGATTCTTTTAAATTGAATCTGAACTATAATTATTAAATATAATGATGAATAAAATAAGATTAATTGGAGGCATATCATGTCAATTTATGAATATACTGTTCTAGACAAGGAAGATAATGAAGTAAGCCTTGAAAAATTCAAGGATTATGTTGTGCTGATTGTTAATACAGCTAC
>Ga0256404_1009428_pt1 | contig 14011 bp, 12 predicted proteins | sample RumenRJG_01DNA_FD_185990 | JGI IMG/M metagenome (GOLD analysis project Ga0256404, IMG submission 185990) | Bovine rumen microbial communities from Lethbridge, Alberta, Canada - RJG_01 | ecosystem: Host-associated > Mammals > Digestive system > Stomach > Rumen | place: Canada: Alberta | collected...
AACGCGGTCCTCGGCCATCTCATGCAGCATGGAAAAAACGCAGTCCTCCATGGTTCGCTTCTGCTGGGCCTCGAAAAACTCAATCTTCGCGGTCAGCTGCGCGTCCGATTTGTCACGCAGCCAGCAGGCACAAAAATATTCCTGGAATGACCTGTGAATGAATTTGTAGTCGGTGCGGCACTCGTCCATGATGCAGAGGTTGACGCAGGCGTCAATCAGGAACTGATCCGTCCCGGTTCTGTCCTTCACCTTCCGCCAGGAGGTCAGGGAGGAGACGATGCTGATAAACTGATCCTTTGTGAATTCAAACTTCTCTCGAAAATATGTCTTTGCGCAGAATTCAGCGAAGATGTCCTTGAACTCCGTTTCGGTCAGCTTGCTCCGCAGATCCCGCATGAACCCGTCCTTGTTCAGATCGTGGCGTTGGAAAAGAACGGCGAAAGCTTCATTATAAAACTCGTGCCTCCGCGTCGGGATGGTGCGATGCTGCTCGTAGATCAGCATCATAATGGTCAGGAGCAACGGATTCTTGCAGAACGCCTCATCGTGGGAGTACAGCTTGCTGCGCACCAGGTCCTTGAAGGCTGTTCGCCGTTCCGGGTTTTTCTCCATGAAACCTACGCGGTCAACCAGTTCGTAAACCTGCTCAACACGCAGGCTGCAGACCTCGGCGACTCTGAACTGTGTGTAAGAGCTGAAGTGGTTGTCAAAAGGCCTGGATGACATGATAAACTGGCACTCCGGATAATCCTGAACGATCTGGTTGAGCTGTGCGCGGAGAACAGCGAAATCGCAGCTTCTTACTTCATCGAGCCCGTCCAGAAGGAGAATGGCTTTCCCGCTGTTCAGAAGCGCCTGCAGGATCGCCGCGTCAAGGCCCGGCCACTTCGGTTTTGTCTGATCCAGGATGAACTGTTCCAGGGTATCTCCGGACCTGTAATTTCGAAGGCAAATAAAGAACGGGACAACGTTGAGCTCCTCGATCCTGTCGATGGCGTCGAACAGGAGATGGCGGAGCATCATGGATTTCCCAATTCCCCCAATGCCATACAGTATGAGCCGCGCCCCGGCAGCCCGCAGTTCCTGCACCGTAGCGTCGCGTATAGGCTTCCTCCGGCCGTTGCCCCTGGAATCCTGCGGCTGGACATCGTTGCAGACGAACAGCTCATCGAAATCAAAGTACGGCTTCCAGTCAAAAAAGGTTTTCACGGACGAGTACTCTTCACGGGTCTTGTGCAGATAGCTGTCGAGCCCTTGGAGCAGGCCGACGGATTCGAGCGGACGGTTGGCGCCGAAGCCGTCGATAATGAGAAAGCGTTTCATCGGCTGCAGCTCGTCCCAGAACTTCTCTGTCCGAATGGTTTTCAGCGTTGACGTCCCAGTCGAGTACTTCCCGATCAGAACGACATATTTGAACAGGCCGGCCAGCATGGAGCAAAAATCAATATGCTGCAGGAATACAAATTCAGCAGGCTTCCACCCGGTCCAGGATTCAAACTTTCCGGCGTTGCTTTTGAAGATGGACGGATCCTCGTGAACAACGTGTCGAAGGGCGAGAAAAATCTCACTCGCCTTATCGCTGTCCAGCAGAGGCAGCACAAGTTCGCGAAACCGCTCCGCAAGTTCTGACACGTCCATATATCTGATCAGCGGAACGATATTTGTAGAAGCGTTGGTATTTTTCGGCTCGCCACACCCTTTGGATCCCTGGGATTTGGGAAATCCACGCTCACCAGAAAAGACCCTCTCCACAGTCCTGTCGCCGGTCGTAAAGGTCTCATCCGGCTCTACGGTGGAGATCAGGGCAGAAAGCAGTTCTTCCCGAGCAACGTCCTCCATAGCGCAGTGAATCAGTATATTCACATAAACGGCAAATGTCAGGGTCATGTAAGCACCTCCTGTCTCAGAGCATGTTAGCGAAAGAATTATACCAGCCCCTTTCTCTTCTGTCACCGAACAAATTGCTAAATTATTAAATATCTAAATCGGGGAATCCGGGGTACCGCCTGGGGTGGTTTACGGGGTAGTCACAGGGGTGCTCGCTGTGGTGCGTGATCCCGCTTTCCCTGATATACTCTTTTTGCAAACAAAAACCGGGCCGATAAGGAGGCGGCCCGCGACACCCGCCGCTGGTGGCGGGAACAAACACACACCTGTAGCCTCGACGCGTAAGGCACGGGATGCTGTCATACCGATCTTCTGCTGCTCGACCAGAGCAGCGCGGAAGACCGGTAGCGGCACCCCATGATCCTTGCGCGTCTTTCTGTGTCCGCCGGGGTCAGCGTGCCGGACAGCATCCTTTGCCAGGACTGAACGACCTGAGAAAGGATGTAAGAAAATGAATCTGATCCCGAATGCAACCCTGAAAACCCTCATCGAAGCCCTCGGCGATGTGAAGAAGGCTGAAAAGACACCTACCAGCAAGAAGCTCCGCGAGGAGGCGGGCGAGCCGATCATTACCACTGATTCCATCCTGATTTATCCCTGCGGCTATGCTGTGTATGAAAACGAAAGCGGGCGCACTGTCATGTGGGTGCCCGGCTGCACCAGCTTCACCTATTACTTCAACAAGACCACCGATGCGGAGAAGGACATTCTGCCGGAGACGGCGATGCTCCCCGAGGGCATGCTGGAGGAACTGCCCTGGGAGATGGTGCTGACGCTGATTGGCGATCATCGCATTGAAGCCAACAGCATGAACCGGACCGCAAGCAGGAAGAACACCGTGGATTTTGACGTGCTGTGCTACGGCGATAAAGATGGAGATGTAGAAGAAGCTATTGAACGCACATACAGAAAGGAATACGAATGGCGCGAGGACTGCGTAGGGGAAAGCCCGGAAACGGTCTACCTGCGCAAAGAAGGACGGAAAGAGGCACTACGCGCCATGACGATGAAACAGCGGGAGGTATTTAATCTGTATTACAGGGAAGGCTATCGACAGCGGGAGATTGCCGAAATGCTGCAAATCGGGCAAAGAGCCGTATCAGACCGGCTGGTCGGCGCTCTGCAAAAAGTCAGGCGCTTCTGCTGTTGAATAGCAACGGGGCTTTCCCCCAGATTAATGGAATCATTCAGGGCTGGCGGCAATGATCCGACAGCCCTGTATGTGCGCCTCGAATTGTAAGCAGCTCGAAAATGATTAATATCGATTTAACAAGCAGATACCTCTAAAACAGCTCCTCCCACGACAGTATATGAAGGGGGTGAAAAACACACGGGGTTCAAGGCATATCTCAATTCCATAGAGCGCTGCCTACATGCCGGGCATCTGCCAGATATGCGCTGATTTCGCAGGCATCAACCAGCCTGCGTACATTTTCACGGTCTTCATGGCTGCCCGTTTTCCAGAACAGTCTGAGCATTCCACCCGTGTACTTCCCGCCTGGATTGGCCCTGTACGCCTGGTTGTTATCGTAGTTCGGCGCAAGTCTGAGGATTGCGCCTGTTCGCGTGGAGCGGATTACCCCAAAGTTGCGCATATGACGGTCTGTGTTTTCAAATAGCGCGTCCGACGCCAGGATTCTCCTCCATGCGCATTCAATATCTGCTCCCAGGCCCATGATATTCCTCTGGATAACAGCGTCGTCATCGCTTGCGTCCTGGAACATGTAGCGCAGAGAATCATAGGGCTCAAAGAATTCCCCTTCTCCGACAAAGTTGAGCGACCGTACTCGGTTATCTGAGGATTCAACAGGCAGGTATACCGCGGCATCCCAGCCGCATGCGCGAACGACTCTGCTGATCTCCACCTCTGCCTGAACAGCGTTCTTTGGTTGTATTTTATACAGCCACCAGGCGCCTTTTTCAAACACCCATGTCTTTGGGAAACTGCCATCAGTCGAGATGTTGGGCGTAGAAACATGCGCACGGCGCAGGGATGTTTCTGAAGACAGCAGTATGAAGCTGCTGATCTCGTTCTGGTCGTCCGGATTACACAGATGCGCGCGCGGGACAAACTCGTTCCCTTCAAAGCAAGTAAACTTGTCGGAAATGCTGAACATGTTCGTTCTGAGAGCGAGGGTCACCTTGTCTCGACTGCCAAGCAGTTCATTGGCGAGATTTCGGTGCTGAAGGACATTCAGATCAATCGCTCGCTCACGAATCCATGATGTGAAACCGTCCGCTGTTGCGGCTCTGATCTGCATAGGCAGGAGCTCCGGGGATTCCGGCGTGAACGACGTGACGCGGCCCGCATCAAATGAAAAGCGCGCAACCGGCGTATCATCACTGTACATTCTGTAGACGGCCATCGAATCACCTCTTCCTCACGAATCTGATTATACCATAGAACTCAGGATTATTCCAGATAAATCGTGGGCATTATTCACGCATCAACGGCGGCGTGGCCGCAGAAAGGATAGGTATATGGAAGCATTGGTTCAGTCACGGGGCTGTGGCGCTGGAGGTGATCGAGCGTGATTCTGCAGAGGATGACCGAAGAGGAACTTGGCCGTATCAGCCCGCTGATACACTGGCAGATTCCCATCATCGCGGATGAGACCGGCATCAACCGCAAACTGGTGAACGAAGTACTGCTGGTGTCCACTTTCCTCCTGACGAAGGAAAAGGGCAAGACGGTGATGCCGCTGGACAATTACATCCACATGCACTGCCATAGGGTAGCGTCGGATTTGGGCGTCAGCTACTTCGATGTTCAGGCGATCTTCAGCGCGCAGGTGGAACTGTTGGTGACAAAGGCCCCTGAAAAGGAGAACCAGGCATGATGCGCTACATCGTCATGGTCAGCACGCTCTTCTGGCTGGCCGCGCATCCAATCCATCACAACATCGAGAACAATGCAAGGGGGTACATTATGCTGATTTATGTTGTCACACCCATAGAAGAAAGCAAGAGCCAGAGTATGACCAGGCTGGTCTGTAACCTGATCGTCAGCCAGGGGCATGTTCCCGTTGCACCGCGGCTGTATTTCCCGCAGTTCACGCAGGGTGATTGCGCTCCCCAGGAAGAGGCGATGCTGAGCGTGTGCGACGAAGCCTGGGCGGTTGGTGAGAGGGATGACAGGATGATGGACGAGATGGAGACGGCTCGTCGCCTGTTCCTGAACGTCCGGCACTTCAAGGATCTTCCCGCTCTGGCCGAGGCGCTTGAGGCCTCGAAGAACAAGGACTCCAATATGAAGCCCGTCCAGGAAACAGACATCATTGAGGAGAGCCTGGAGAAGGGCGATATCATTGGCACCATCGCGGAATACTGCGTGGATCAGATGCCCGGCGTTGTCAACAGGACGCATGTTGATTCCAAGACTGTGCTGAGGATCATGTTCTTTTCCAATTGCCTGCGCTGGAAGTGCCGGAAGATAGTGCGTAGCGACCGGTTCCCCGAATGGTGGAAGACCCACATCAGCGAGATTGGCAAAGCCCTGGGACTGTGCGAGGGGCTGGTTGTTCTGGTACTCAGGGCGGAACTGGAGGCGCTGCTCGAAGATGCTGACGATCAGGATTGAACCGGATTTGGAGCCTCGCGTCGTCGACCTTCCTGTACGCGCCATTGAGCGTACGCTGCGCGAAATCATTCATGAGGAGGAGCTGCCGGTTGAAGGAACGATGTCACTCTCCGCCCTGCTGACTGACGGGATGGAACCCAATGAAGTGATGGCACAGCTGACCGGCGACGATGGCTATTTCGGGCCAGTGTTTATTTGTGGAGCTTGGTATAAAAGCCTGACGCGCGATCAGATCAACGCGTTCTTTGACTGGCTGGAGGAAGGGACTTTGCCGGAAGAGACCGCATACTGCGTTGACGCCTGGGCGAATGAGGATGCGGATGATTACGACGAATGGCGTGATGATGATGACTGGGGCGACGAAGACGATGACGATTGGCTCGAAGAAGGAGATGATGACGATTGGACATGATGACCAGGATCCAGGTGGCGATTGTTCGTGCGGATATGGCCATCATGGCGGGCATCAGGATCATTGTTCCCCTGGCAGTTGTCGCCACCATTGCCTGGACAATCTACATAATCGGGAAAGGAGCTATTCATGGTATCAAGTCGAGAAGAAGCCATTGAGCTGCTGCTCACGATGTCCGACATCACGAAGGAAATCGCTGAGCTGATGAAGGGCGAGGCTGTGGCACCGCCCGCGGAAGAGAAGAAGGAGCTGACCCTTGAAGAGGTGCGCACCGAGCTGAGCAAGCTCTCCCGCGCCGGCAAGACCGCCGTGGTCAGGAAGTTACTTGCTGATGTGGGTGCGGCAAAGTTGTCGGAGGTGGATCCCTCCAAATACTGGCTGCTGATGGCGCAGGCGCAGGAGGCCAACGGGGAGGCCGCCAATGCCCAGTAAGCACGCGCGGTTCAGCCCCAGCTCCGCGGACAGGTACATCCACTGTACACCGTCCCTCCGCCTGGGCGAAGAGTATGGGCCGGCTGATACCGGATCCGTCTTCACAGCGGAGGGCACCGAGGCCCATGAGCTGGGCGAGTATCTGCTTCGCACCGCACTTGGCGAGGCTGTGGAGGATCCCCGTCCCGGCATGACCTACTACAATGAGGAGATGCAGGAGTGCGCCGAGGGATACAGAGACGCCGTGCTGGACCTCTATCATCAGCTGCAACTGCGATCTCCGGACGCGATGCTGTATGTGGAGCAGGAGGTTTCCTTTGAGGAATACGTGCCCGGCGGCTTCGGCACTTCCGACTGCGTGATCATCGGCGATGGCGAAATGTACATCGTGGACTACAAACACGGGAAGGGCGTGCCGGTCAGTGCTGAGGGGGATGGCACGGGCAACAGCCAGCTCAAGTGCTATGCGCTGGGCGCCTATCTGGCCTTTTCGCCCCTCTACGACATCCGGAAAATCACGCTGGTCATCTACCAGCCGCGCATCGCCAACTATTCCAGCTTCTCGCTTCCGGCAGAAGCGCTGCTGGCCTGGGCCGATGATATCCTGCGGCCTTCGGCCGCACTCGCCCTCGCCGGAGAAGGAGAACTCCTCTGCGGCAGCTGGTGCCGGTTCTGCAAGGCAAAGGCGGTGTGCCGGAAGCGCGCGGAAGAAAACCTGGCCCTGGCGCGCTACGACTTTGCCAGGCCGCCTACCCTGGAGGACGACGAAGTCAACCTGATCCTGGGGCGGCTGTCCGAGCTGGAGGCCTGGGCCGCTGACATCAGGGAATACGCTCTGGGCCGCGCGCTCAGTGGATATGCCTGGGACGATTTTAAGCTGGTGGAAAGCCGCTCGACCAGGAAGATCACCGACGAGGAGGCGGTGGTCAGGGCGGTGGAGGCCGCAGGCTTTGATCCCTATGAGCACAAGGTCAAGGGAATCACCGCCCTGTCGTCCATGCTGGGCAGGAATCGTTTCAATGAGCTGATCGGCCCCTTTGTTGAGAAGCAGGCCGGCAAGCCGACGCTGGTTCCGCGCGCTGACAAGCGCCCGGAGCTTTTTGTTAGCGCCTCTGCGGAGGCTGATTTTTCGAGTCCCGCGTAAAGCGCGGGAGAAAGGAGCGCCATCATGGCCAACAACAGTCCCACTAAAGTCATCACCGGTCCCAACATCAAAATGTCCTACCTCCACATCCTGGAACCGGCGTCCATCAACGGATCAGACCCCAAGTATTCCGGCTCGTTCCTGATCCCCAAGGGCAGCCCTGATGTCGATAAGATACGCGCCGCGATCCAGGCGGCCTATGATGAAGGTCAGGACAGGCTGAAGGGCAATGGGAAGACGGTACCTCCGCTTGCCTCGCTGAAGACTCCTCTGCGCGACGGAGACGCTGAGCGGCCGGGCGATGAGGCATATGCAGGCTACTACTTCGTCAACGCCAACAACAACGCGAAGCCCGGCATCGTCGACAGGGATCTCAATCACATTCTCGACCCCGATGAAATCTACAGCGGCATCTTCGGCCGCGTGAGCCTGACCTTCTTCGCGTTCAATAAAAAAGGGAATCGTGGCATCGCCTGCTCGCTGAACAATGTACAGAAAATCAAGGATGGTCCGCGGCTCGGCGGTCATACCTCCGCTGCTGAGGACTTCGGCGGGCTGGATGACGACGACCTGCTCGACTGACGGATGGATGCTCCCTGTGCCCACATGCGGCATGGGGAGCCCCTCCCCTTGGAGAATGCACATGAACAAGATGCACATTGATATAGAGACATTCTCAGCGATTGATCTTGGTAAGGCCGGGGTTTACAAATACGCGGAGGATCCATCCTTTGAGATCCTGCTCTTTGGCGTGTCCATCGACGAAGGCCCGGTCCGTGTATACGACCTGGCGCTGGGTGAAACGCTTCCTCAAGTGATCCTTTCTGCGCTCCTTGATCCGATGGTGCTCAAATACGCCCATAACGCCGCGTTTGAAAGGATATGCCTTTCCCGCCTTCTGTGGGATAAGCGCCTCCTTCCGCAAGGGACGTACCTTGACCCTACTGGCTGGCGCTGTACGATGGTGTGGTCCGCTTATGCGGGATTGCTCCTTTCCCTGAAGGCGGTCGGCGAGGCGTTGGAACTCACCGAGGGCAAAATGGATGAAGGCAGGAGCCTGATCCGGCTGTTCTGCGTCCCGTCCAGGGATGGCGGGCGTACCCGCCCGACTGACGCGCGGGAGAAATGGGATCTCTTCAAAGCCTACAATCAGCGAGACGTGGAAGTGGAGATGGAGATTGCCAGGAGACTCGCCGAGATTCCTGTTCCTGTCCAGGTTTGGACAGAGTATCAGGATTCGGAGCGCATCAACGACAGGGGGATCGCCATCGACATGCCCCTGGTCAACAGCGCCATTCAACTGGACGCAAAATCCCAATCTGAACTGACGGCTGCCCTCAGAGAACTGACCGACCTGGAGAATCCCCGCAGCGTGCAGCAGATGAAGGAGTGGCTTGCCGAGAATGGGCTTGCCATTGAAACGCTGGGGAAGAAGGATGTATCTGCAGCGCTTCAAAGCGCCCCAGAGCCGTTGAGGACCGTTCTCTCCCTCCGCTCTGAGATTGCAAAGAGCAGCGTAAAGAAGTACACAGCCATGGCGACTGCCGCTTGCCACGACCATCGCCTTCGTGGCATGTTCATGTTTTATGGGGCGAATCGCTCAGGCCGCTTCTCCGGAAGACTCGTGCAGCTTCAAAACCTCTATCGTAACAGCTTGCCTGATTTAGGCAGCGTGCGCGGACTGGTTCGATCGGGCGATTACGAGGCGCTTGAGATTCTGTACGGGAGCATTCCCACCTGTCTGGCGGAATGTACGCGCACTGCGTTTATCCCAGCCGAAGGGATGAAGTTCATCGTCAGCGACTACAGCGCCATTGAAGCGCGGGTGCTTGCGTGGCTCTCCGGGGAGACCTGGCGACAGAAGGCGTTTGAAGAGGGAGCTGACATCTACTGCGCCTCGGCGTCGCAGATGTTCGGTGTTCCCGTTGTAAAGCACGGAGAAAACGGACATCTTCGCCAGAAGGGCAAGATCGCGGAACTGGCGCTTGGATATGGCGGCTCTGTTGGCGCGTTGAAAGCCATGGGCGCACTGGACATGGGAATGCCGGAGGAGGAGCTGTCTCCGCTGGTAAGTGCGTGGCGCGCCGCAAATCCGCACATCGTCCGCTTCTGGTGGGATGTCGATTCGGCGATTCGGGAGACCATTGAGGATCATCTGCCCCATAAGGCAGGCCGGCTGCGCTTCCGCTATCACAAGGGAAGACTGCTGATTAAGCTTCCGTCCGGCCGTGAACTGGTGTATTTTCGTCCCCGAATCGTCGGGCATAATATCAGCAAGCTGGCGATCACCTACCTTGGCATGGACGCCACGCATCACTGGGGAGAGGTTGAGTCATACGGCCCCAAGTTTGTGGAAAACTGCGTGGCGGAAGGGAGCCAGGTTATCACCGATCAGGGGCTTGTGCCAATCGAACAGGTAACGCAGGACTTGAAAGTGTGGGACGGCCAGGAGTTCGTTTCCCATGGAGGTGCTCTATGTAAGGGTATCCATAGCACAATCCTTGTCGACGGCATTCGCCTCACGCCAGATCATCGCGTCTTCACAAAGGGCGGCTGGATTGAAGCAAATCATGCCGGTGGCAGACAGTGGTGGGACGCCTTCCCCAATGGGGAGCGCCATTTCATTAGCGTCAGCCATGAGCCGGAGCAGATGCGCGTCTACGACATCGTCAACGCCGGCCGCCGTCATCGCTTTGCGCTATGGAACGGCGAGCGGCAGTGCGTGGTTTCCAATTGCACGCAGGCCATCTCGCGGGACATCCTGTGCCACGCCATCCACAACCTCAGGGATTTTGGGATTGTGGCCCATGTTCATGATGAAGTGATCTGCGAGGTGCCCGATGACACCCCTGTAGAAGCGGTGGAGCAGATCATGGCTCGGACACCCGAGTGGGCGGACGGCCTCGTTCTGACTGCAGACGGTTATGAATGTCCCTGGTACTGCAAGGACGCATAATCATGCGCCGTGGACGCATATGTGTGCCGCATAAGTATGCGCCTCTGACGCATAAGATCGCCGCATAAGTATGCGACTGGCAACATGCTGACTTTGAGGGTGAAACGGCAGAGAGGAGGTTTTTGATGCTGCTTGTTTGGAACGGTGAGGGCATAGAAGCCGTCGACCTGGACCGGGAAATCCCTGGCCCCAGAGCCGAGGAGGTCGCGCGGCTGCTGGAGCCTGCGTACCTGCGCGGCTACCTGGAGGGGAAGCGCCCTGAAGTGGGGCGCGTTACTGCCCGCAGGAAGAAAGGGCGGTCGGCGAAACGCTATCGACAGATACAGGCGATGCTCGGCACGACCTGGTCGCCGCCGCCGGAATCGGCCCCATGGCGCTATGCTGCCTTCCTGCGAGAAAAGCTGCTGGAAAAGAAGGAACAACCCTGACACAACCTCGGGAACAACTTCCGGCGAGGTTGTTCCTGGGACGCCTGCCACTACCAGAGAAGAACAACCCTGACACAACCTATGTAACAACCTCTGTGATGGTTTTTCACGAGGCACTCACCCCTACGGAGGGGGAAGAAAGGAACTGAATGGAGAAGATCGTCATTTCGACCGGGTTTTCCCGATTCGAAAAGAGCTGGAAAACCCAGAGGCTGACCGTCGACCAGCTCTGCGCAAAGCTCGCGCAGACCATACGCACGCCGGAAACGGTGACGGAGTATGCCGCCCTTCCCAAGGCCCAGCGTGACAGCATCAAGGATCACGGTGGGTTCGTTGGCGGCAAGCTGAGGGGGAATCGCCGTACCGCGTCCACGGTCGAGTACCGCAGCCTCATCACGCTCGACCTGGACGCCTGCCCGGCGGGCTTCGTCGACACGCTGATTGATACCCTGCACTACGACTGCTTTGTCTACTCCACGCACAGCCATACCCCGGCGGCGCCCCGATATCGCGTCCTCGTTTTCCTGACCAGGAATATCAGCCCGGACGAATACAACGCCATTGCGCATTACCTCGCCCACGCCATAGGCTCTGCCAATGTCGACCCGTGCTCTTTCCGTGTTCACCAGCTGATGTACTGGCCGACGACTTCCGCCGATGGCGAGTATTACTCCAGGAGACTGGACGGCCCTGTGCTGGACCCGGACGCCTTCCTTGCCGCGCATCCCAACTGGCGCGATCTGTCGGATCTCCCTCTGGCGGAGCGGGAAAAGGCGTCCATGACCGGGGAGCGCAGGCGCGCTGCCGATCCTCTGGAGAAGCAGAATGTCGTCGGCCTGTTTTGCCGCGCCTACCCCAACATTGAGGACGTGATTGACCAGTTCCTGCCGGATGTATACAGGCCTTCCACCACCCATCCCGGAAGGTACGATTTTATCCAGGGATCGTCCACCGCCGGCGCGGCGATCATCGACGGGAAGTGGCTGTACAGCCATCACGCGACGGATCCTGCAGGCGGTCACATGCGGAACGGATTCGACCTCGTCCGCATCCACAAATTTGGGGCGCTGGATCGGTCGTATGACGGCCCGGTCGAAACCTCGCCCTCGTATCGGGAAATGGAAAGGTTTGTTCTGTCCGATCAGCGGTGCCTGAATCTGTCAAGGCGGGAGCGCGCCGCCGCCCTCCAAGAGGACTTTGGCAGCCCTGATGCTTCGAACTGGGAGGAAAGGCTGATATACACAAAGCATGGTGCCCTGGCTTCGTCCATCATCAACGCGGTCCTGATCCTGGAGAATCACCCGTCCTTGCAGTCGCTGGTGTTCAACGAGCTGGCGGATAACATCGAGCTGGGCGACGGCATACCCTGGCATCACGACAAGTTCTGGAGGGATGTGGATGACGCGCACCTGAACCACTGGATCGCAGTGAACTATGGGAGCCTGCCGACAACCATCATCCGGGACGCGGTGGATAAGGTCGCTGACGACCGGCACTATCATCCGATCAGGGACTACCTTTCGTCTCTTCCGGAGTGGGACGGCGTACCCCGGCTCGACACTCTCCTGATCGATCTCTTCGACGCCGAGGATTCACCTTACACCCGCGCCGTTACACGGAAGACGCTGGTCGCCGCCATTCGGAGAGTGCTTTCCCCCGGTTGCAAGTTCGATTTCGTCCTGACGCTGGTTGGCCCCCAGGGAATCGGCAAATCCACTGCCATCGCAACCCTCTGCGGCCCGGACTATTTCACCGACAACCTGTCTTTCAACATGATGCGGGATAAACAGTCGGCGGAGAACATCCAGGGCAACTGGATCGTGGAGCTGGGCGAGATGGCCGGCGTCAGCAAGGCCGAGGTGGAATCGGTCAAGGCCTTTATCTCGCGTCAGGATGACAAGTACCGTGCCAGCTATGGCCGCCGCGCTACGCCGCATCCCCGCCAGTGCATCTTCATCGGCACGGCCAACCAGGAGAACGGCTTCCTGCGGGATATCACAGGCAATCGGCGATTCTGGATCGTGCCGACCCCGCACCGCACCGGGATGGTTCTCGACCCGGACTACGTCGCCCAGGTGTGGGCCGAGGCAAAGGTGCGCGAAGCGGAAGGTGAATCCCTCTTCCTGCCGAAGGATCTGGAGGATGCGGCGGAGGCTCAGCAGCTTGCCGCAATGGAGCATGACGACCGTGAAGGTATTGTCGCCCAGTATCTGGCGATGCCGCTTCCCGACAACTGGGAGAGCATGGATGTGTACCGGAGGCAGGAATACATCCGAGGGGATGATCCCATTCGTGCGAACGCCGTGAGGAAGAGGACGATGGTGTCGAACATGGAAATCTGGGTGGAATGCTTCGGGCGTCGCAGGGAGGATATGCAGCCGAGGGACAGCTACGCCATCGGCGCGATTATGAAGCACCTCCCCGAATGGAAGCGCGGTGGCACAAGGGTTCTCCCTCTCTACGGGAGACAGCGGGTGTATGTGCTGGATGAATCCGCCAAAGCAACACTCGAGCCCTGAGATGGAACAACCCGTCAGGCTGTTCCACGCCTGTTGGCGGATTGTTCTCGGCCATTATAATAAGAAAGAATAATCCGGATCTACAAGGTAACAACTTTTCTATGAGACCTTATCCTCAACATCCGCTTTTCTTTTGCATCAAAAAAACGATCCTCACGCGCTAAATAGTTATATATAGAATTATAATATTATATGTATTATAGAACTATTCGCGCGCGCGGAAGCCCCATTTTTCAGAGCTTATGGTCCGGAACAAGTGGATGAACAACAGTAGAGCAGCATGACACAACCGGAGGAGATGTTCCCTTCCTCCACGACGCATGAGAAGAGACTGAGGAAGCCCCCTTCTTCCACGACGCATGAGAACAGACTGGAGGTATGCACAATACGAGAAAGAGAAGTTGAACTGAAGCTCCGTCAGGCCACCGTTGATCGCGGTGGTCTTTGTTTGAAATTCACACCTGTGAATTGGGCCGGAGCGCCGGATCGGCTGGTCGTCCTCCCCGGAGGAGTGATGGGCTTCGTGGAAGTCAAGGCGCCGGGACGAAGGCCCCGGCCTCTGCAGCTGGCCAGGCATCGGCAGCTGGCAGCGCTGGGGTGCGTTGTCGTGACGCTGGACGATCCCGGCCGGGTGGAGGAGGCGCTGGACATGA
>Ga0256404_1009429_pt1 | contig 14007 bp, 14 predicted proteins | sample RumenRJG_01DNA_FD_185990 | JGI IMG/M metagenome (GOLD analysis project Ga0256404, IMG submission 185990) | Bovine rumen microbial communities from Lethbridge, Alberta, Canada - RJG_01 | ecosystem: Host-associated > Mammals > Digestive system > Stomach > Rumen | place: Canada: Alberta | collected...
ATAGCAGGATATTCCGAAATAATGCTTATCTTTGCGGTCCAAATCTGGATGTGGCGCAGTTGGTAGCGCACCTGGTTAGGGACCAGGAGGTCGAAGGTTCAAGTCCTTTCATCCAGACCATTTGAAGATGAGGTGCCTACAGAAATGTAGGTGCCTCATTTTTATCTTTGACAATAATCCTTTAGATGCTTGGATTCTACCCGTTTGTTTATTATCTTTGCCGTGTTTAATATTTTTAAACAAAAGTTTGCGATGAACATAAGAGACGAAGAAATAGTCCGCACGGCGTTATTCCAGTTGGAAACACATCTTGAAATGAGCAATGCCATTGCCTTGCAAAACGATGATATTGTTGAGATTCTTGGCAAGGCATTTTATGTAATGGCTGAGACTGCCGTAACCAAGAGCAACTATAATTTTATAGCCGAAACACTTCAAGAGCGTGCGAAGTCGGCAGGCGTGCTTCCTCTACTGGTCTGTGGCTCCATATCGGAAGAGATGATGTCCATTGCCAAGGCCGACGGCATTTACACATTGGATACTGCGGGCAATTGTGAAATCACGCCGGAGGGCGGTCCTTTCCTGTCACTTCGTGGCCGAAAGGCTGAACACCGGCGGCAAAGCAGCACCATGGTTTTCCGGACGGCGGGCCTCAGGGTACTTTACTACTTCCTCCTGGACCCGAAGAATATCCGGAAGCCCTACCGCGAAATCATGGTCGATACCGATGTGTCCGTGGCGACGGTGAAAAACGTTGTGGACGCGCTGGCGCCTCAATACTGTTTTGAATCCAAAGAGGGACGTAACCTGACCAACTTCCCGAAGTTGCTGGATTTCTGGGCGGAGCAGTACAACCTGATGTATAAACCCCGGCTATATGTGACAGGGCTCGCTCTGGCCCCCGGAAAACAGTGGCAGGACATTCTTCTGCCGGAAGGCATCCATTGGGGCGGAGAATGCGGCGCTTTCCAAAGGGACGGATACCTTATTCCCCAAAGCTACGAACTGTACACGTCGATTCCTACCCGCGAGCTGATAAAAACCGGGCAGATTATCCCTTCCAAAGACAATAACATCGCCGTTTATCAGGCTTTCTGGAAAATACCGGAGGCGGACATCCATCCATTAATCTTATATGCCGACCTCATGGGAACAGCCGACGGACGCTGCCGCGAGGAAGCACAACGTATTCGGAACAATGACTTATCCTATCTCCTCTGATACCATCGCCAACCCGTTGTTGGTTGCTCTTTTAAGAGCACTTTCATCCTGCTTTGGCAAAGCCGGGAAGGATTTCTTCGTGATAGGGGCCGCTTTCATTTTCTTGATTCTGGCGAGTTGTTTTGGTGACATGGCTATGGGTATCTTTTTTACAGCGTAGAAATTTCATCCCTTACGTACTTTTCCAGGCATCTTTGCTTGTGGTCAAACCACTCCTGACGATAGGGACAGTTGTCAATCGCGGCTTTGAACCGGGCAAATGGATGACTGTGCGAAAGGGCCGAAATGAGTTTGTTCCTTAGGATTGATTCGTTCTCCGGCAACTCGTCTATAAAGCTTTCCATGAACTGGAAGGACTCGAAAGACTCGGGCGGGGCCAGCTTAATGCGCCTTTCCCAAGAATCAACCATGTCCGGTTCCTCAAAATACTCCCAGGAAGCGGGATTCGGAATAAAGACGGTTTCGTTTGTGTCCGGATTCAGGTAGCAGACATGACCGCAATCGAGCATTTCCGCAATCTCCCGTACTGTTTCTTCGGGAACTCCAGACGTGCTTCCCTCCAGATAACGGACCTCCTTGCCATTTCTCTTGGCGTACTCGATTTCAGACCGGGTACTCTCGCCGATGTAACCATCCACGTTGATGACGTAGATGGCATCGGCCATATCGATCTTGCGCTTATGCATGTCGTCCAACATCTCCTTGGTGCCTTCCGTCCAAACCTCGTCATCTCCGGAATGACCGAAGAGACCGACGCTGATGACGATGTTCCCTTCAAGGGTCAGGCGTTTCTGCGCCTCAAGGAACTGATCTTTGAAGCGTGTGCTGCCGCAGAGGGTTATGACTGGGTATTTGCCGACCATAAGATTACTTGGACAAGAGTTTTTTCATCGTCGTATCGGTGAAAGTATGCCAAATGTCAAGGGTGATAGGTTCGTAATCCTTGAACAGTTCACCCAGATACTCAATTTCAAATACAAGTCGAATATCGTTCTTATCTTCGCCGGGTTGTCCCTCTTTTCTGGTTCCGACTCGCGCTATCCTGATTAGATATAGGTCTCTTATTCCTTTTTGCTTAATATAAGGCATGAAATAATAGAGCTTATTCAGCGCCACACAGGAAGGGAACTTTTTCCCCGTATAGTAGATTTTGGCAGAACGGTCAAGATATTGTTCTACATTATCGCTCTTGACCAGACTAATAAGAACATTCTTGCTGGAATCTACTACAAGACCATTTGATTCTTTGCGTGTTTCATTAACATCGTTTTTAACGATGGCGTCGGGATATTGCTGAAGTGTCTCAAACAAGTTGAGCTGAGGAATTCTGTTGGCAGTTGGCGAAGTATCTTCAGTTTCTTCTTTCTCTACCGCTTTTCGGCTCAAACGGCGCCCCATTATTTTGTGCCAGATAGAGCGACAGAGGCGGGTCTCCTCTTTTGAGAGACCAAGACCCTTATGAAGGATGACTTCATCTGTGATATCAAGAATCTCATCCGCTGTTTTCTTCTCCCGCAGCATCTTGTCAATTCGGTCGAATAATTGCTCGTTGGCCTCCTTATAGGGAAGAACAATTTCGCCCACTTCGCTGGGCATCAGTTCAAGGCAGCCACCACCGAAGTTGCGTCCAAGAATTTCTGCAAAAGCGAAAGACAACGAGTTGTAATAACTGGCTATAAATGCTTTTTTATTAACATTGGGATGAATAAAAACCCTGTGCATTGTGTCAGTTGTATATGCTCCCACTTCATTTAGCACGAATTTGGGGAACATATTGTTCCTGCGCAAGAAAAGGGCATCCGATTGTTTGATCGAAGGTATTACATACCAGTAATCGCGGATGCCGGTCTTATACCCTTTGTTGACACCTTCACTTTCTCCCGTAGACAAATATGCCTTTACGCCCTCATTCCCTTTAATGTGAGACTCCGGAGGGAAAACAAGGAGAAATGCTTTTGCGCCTGAATTTACATTGTTTTGCCAATCCGTCTCCGTGAATCTCAAACTGTTCACTTGCACACTCCGTCCGACCATAGGGCGCGCAATCTCGTTCAGTTGATAAAGATTAACGATGGACTGAGGAACAGTGAAATAATCATTTGCGCCCGTTGTTATTCCTACTTCCACGTCTGAATAGGTAGAAATTGTGTCAACATGCAGATTCCGGACTTTTTCAAGCAAATCCAGTTCCTCTTTATCCAGAAAGTAGTATGTCCACTTGTCCGTATGGAAATCAATCTTCTTAGTGGGGAATTTCAGCCGCGCCGGATCCAAAGTGCTTAATCCATCGGCATCTTTAACTTCTATGTGTTCAATCAGATGTTCTGCTGAACCATTCTTCTCGCAGAGCAATAAGACCACTTCCTGTTGAATGTCACCAAAAACCAAATCCTCAAACGAGATAATATTGATCTTGTTGAAGAAACTTGCCAGGTATTTCCTGAGCTGTTGGGCATACTTCACCTGCAACAATTCCGAGGGAACAACAAATCCAAGTTTGCCTTTATCCTTAAGCAGGGAACAGCAGCCCACAACGAAGGTAACCCATGCATTTGTCAGTTTCGTGCGCTTTAATCCTGCTCTTTTGAAAATCTCATCAGCAAGTTTTTGTTGGCTTTCATCGTAGTATTGGTATCGGATATAAGGAGGATTTCCGACCACCAGGTCGAACCGTTCAGTTGTTTCGAGGCAGAACCTATGAAAATCGGCATTGATGACGTTTGCTCCATCCAATCCGATGGCCGCAGTTTTATCGGCTTCCGTCTTTTCAAATTCGACGGCAGTCACACGCTTGAAGGCAGCACGCTCTTTGTACAGGCATTCCAGAAAGATTCCATCTCCGCAACTTGGCTCCAGGATGTCTGCATTCTTACTTCCGTTTATCCCCCACTTTAGGATGAAGCGGGCGATGTCTTCCGGTGTATAATATGCGCCGCGGAGTTTCTCCGCACTTGCGTTCTCAATCAGCTGCATATAGCTCCTTTATTAGTGGTATCTTGTTCGCTTCCTCTTCGGACATTCCATACAAAGCATTAATCGCATGCTGTTGCTCGGACTTTAACATATCGAACTGACGACGCAGAGGTGTCAATTTCCTCGGGTTTGATTTGACGCCGGCCATCTTGTCTCCAAGGTCGATGAGCCTCTTCTGCCTGTCAACAATGGCATCATGAAGAGCGACATCCTCCACATTCGTGAAATCAATCGTTCTTATGGGGAGTTGCTTAAGGACTTTGGTTCCCCTGGCAATATATCCACCCCTGAAAATCTCTCCGTATAGAGATGCCATCCATTCACCCTGTATAGAACCAAGAATTGCCTGGATATAATAAATGGAATAATACTTCCCTTCGGGGACACGGACCATGCAATAACCGGCAGTGCCGCCGGAAGTTACAAACGTGCCATTCGTATCTATCGCATACTTGTCGGCCTGGGACAGGACGCCAATAATCATCTTCTCTTTGACCTCGCAGGCCTCCAGACTTTGTGATCTGCCATATCGATACCACTCGTCTTTCTTGACCGGGGTGGGCTTGATATCCCGTTTAGGACTTGCCAATACTGTCTTAAAGTCGGTCAAATACCGGAAGAACTCCGGATACTTTTTTTCTATGGCTTTGAGTTTCAGTAATGAAAGTTTTCCGCCTTTCGCTCTGGTATATGGAAAGATTACCCTTGCATTCGGCTCAAATGAGCGGAACGAAGTAAGGTTATCCTCTCCTTGTACCGTTTGAAAATACGGTTTGGTTACACTCTTCTCAATCTTGTATGTCTGCTTATTGGCTCCGACAAAATAATAGTATTTTCTGTCTGCCCGCGTCGGCGTGAAAACATAGACTTTGTTTGCGCTCGTCTGAATACCATTAAAGATGCATTCATCTCCAACAACTTCTGAAAGAGGGACGCTCTTTTCCCAAATCATATTAAAGAGGGCTTGGTGCTCATCTGAACAAAGCACCCATGTATCTTCGCTTAAACAGGACGCATTTCTCTCTGATATTGACACGCCTTTACGATTCCTGACACGCCACGCTGTAAGGTCTTCGACTTCAGAGAAGTGGAAAGTCGTATTCTTTTTCTTGTTCATAACAAGAATACAGGTGTATGTCGATTTGTCCGAAAAGACTTGAAAAGCGCCAAACGACAATATTGACTGAAGATACCCACCGTCTGCGATAATTCTGCGTAGCTCCTGGGCCGCCCCGACTTTCATAAACTTGCTGGGCACGATGTATCCAAGTTTCCCATCCTCTTTCAAAAGCTGTAAAGCGCGTTCGATGAAGAGAAAGTACTTGTCATATTGTTTATATGCGCTTTTGAAATGCTTAGGATAAAGCTTATGCTCAACGGGCGTCAAGTTTTTTATGTCCTCCGTCTTCATATAGGGCGGATTGCCAATGATATAATCAAACCGCCTTTCGGCAAAATCAAACGGATTGATACTTTCCTTTTCCTTCTCCGGGACATCTGCGGAAGAAAGCAGGCTGTTTCCGTAGAAGATATTTTCGTCAAGAGAAGGAAGGATGGGATGGAAACGAGACAAGGAATCGACATCTTCTCCTTCCAACAGCTTCAGTAACAGCCCAAATTTGCATGACTCAACTGCATTGAAGTCTTTGTCAACGCCGTAGATACACCTGGTCAATAAACTCCTTTTGGCCTCAAATGGAAGCTTATAGGTGTTTATGCTCGTCTGGATTAATTCCTGCTTGGCATTCTTCTGAAGATAATCAATCAATGTGTCTTGCAGGAGCTGAAAGAGTTGTAGCAGGAAAGCTCCTGAGCCGCAGGCAATATCCGCAATTTGCAGTTCGCACAATTGTTGCAGATTCTTCCCTTCAATCTGCTCGCCTATCGTTCGGGAGAGGATTTCCTGGATAATAAATGTAGGGGTGGTAACGATATCACGCTCCTCATTCTCAGGCTTGTTTACGATGGCAAGTTTACCTTTAACAAGGGCGAGACGCTGAGCAATGAATATTTCATAAATTCTCCCAAGAATGTCAGACGATAAAACAGAGAACGAATAAGGGCTTTCCGGATAATACAGCTGGCGAATGATCGTCCAGAAAGAAGACCGGATGTTGCAGACGATATCAGATGATAGACGTTCTGTAAACAGACCTGAATTGTATTTCCGGTCGGCCTCTCTGAACTTGCCAATCAATTCATTTCCATCATCCTTTTCTGCAATTTGCAGAAGTCTTTGATAGGTCTCAATGTTGCGGTCCTCACATACACGCAGGAAGAGAATTTTATTGATATAGCTCTGGACAATATCGCCGAGTTCGGGAAGTTCCATATCCGGTGAAACCGAAAGAATCTGCTCTCCTAATAATAATCTCCATTCATTGATTTGGGCAAGGAACAGGTCATCAACTGACTGATGGGAAACCTTCGATTCAATATCTTTCCAAATATCATCAAATGCACCAGAGTAGACCGACTCTTTACCAAGGAATTGCGAAATCTCTTCAAAGGCATTTTCGTAATCCTTGTAGTGGTAACTTTTGATGAGGGCGACAGTCCGGACATCTTCTTCTTTGACGGGATAAGACGTGTCATAGATGAACAGGTATTCAAAGTTAGACAAGACTGACACCTTCAGCCCCGCAGAGTATCCATAACGGCGTACTTGCTTTGCTGGATCATCTTCAACCTCTATCTTGACACAGGGCTTCTTTGCTTCAACAAAGAACTTGCGCTCTCCGAATAGACGGAAAGTGTAATCCGGTTTCTTGGAATGCGTCGAGGCATCTTTTTTCAAGGGCTCCTCCAACAGAACTTCGCGCTCATTGGTACGTTTCCCGGCAGAATTCTTTATATCCCATCCTAAAAGTTCGAACAAGGGATCTAGGAATTCACTTCGGAGCATCGTTTCATTGAATCGCGGAGTAAGATAATAGTCCCGATTCTGTTCGTACTTTCTGACAAGTTCATGTAATATGTCCTTTTCTTTCATAGTTCAAACGCACATTAGAGTATATGGAGATGATTGTCAGATGTGGAAATAATAAGTTCTCTAGCATCTACATCTAGAACTTTGGCTATTTCAACCAGTGTCTCCAGTGAAGGTTGCGCAGAATTAGTGCACCACTTTGATACCGTTGCCGGGTCTTTATGGAGTTGTTCAGCCAGCCATTTGCTGGTGCGCTTGTTTTCAACAAGGACGACTTTTAGCCTATTCAAATCTGCCATAGTCCAAACTATATTACATGTCCTTACAAAGATACTTTTAATATCTGAATAATACGAACCAATAGCTCCATTATTTTGCATAATCATTAAATAGAATTGTGAATAAGGCAAAAAGCTCTACACCATCAACCTAATCAACTTCCCATCCCGCACAAACATCTCCGGATTCCGGAACACAACCGCCCAAATCTGGTTCGTCCCCACCGGCTGCCCGTCCCTGCGCCGATGCAGCCGGCGCAGATTAATCTGCTCGGCCAGCGTCTCTGCCGTCATGCCTCGGCCCTCAGTGGAGAGCAACCAAACTATGGCTTCCTCAATTCTCATTCGGTTTTTGGGATTATCGCGGCAAATTTACAAAGCAAAAGTGCCAACTTCTGTCACTCGGCATTATTCTTTTTGCCGAACTTCTTCCCGGAATACGCCACTTGCTCCTGCAGCCATTTCTTGAACAGCTTTCCATCGACCACGGAGACCTCGTGCGCCAGCCCCAGGACAAATCGGCCGATTCCTTCAAACGAATTCACATCACCCTCCCAGAACCAGGTACGTTTCGCCTGACTGACCTCGGTAAAGGTAACGGGAAACTCCTCTGTAAGCAGATTCTTTGCTCGTAAAGACAACCTGAGCTTAACATGATCGATGGGGCTGCCGCTCATCCGGAAGGAATCAATCGGCTTTTCAACGTGCCGGCTTTCATTCTCCCAGCCGCCAAGCATTTCCACGCCGCCGATACGGGAAATCTTGAACACTTTGCTGATGCCGGCAACCGTATCATAGGCAATGATATCCACAAACTCCTTCGTGAACTTATAAGGCTCCACGATGTAGTCCTTGTCCTTCCCTGCGTGGGCCGAAGAATAGCTCTTCAGGCGTACCTGACGCTTGTTCTTGACGGCATCGGCAAGGACTTCCACAATGTCGAACTTGGCTTTGTTGTCGATATAATCGGCAATGGACGTAGAGTCATAAACAGCCGCCAGCTTATGCTTAAGGCCGGCTTTCAGGGAATTGGTGCTGTCCAGATTCTCAATCAGATGGCTGAGAATGATGGCTTCCTCTTCCGAGAAATAGACCAGTTGGGAGAGATCCTTGTACTCTTTGTCGTAAGACGTAATCTTGTAAACTCCTTCACTTATGCGCTGCACCACAAATCCGGCGCTCTTGAAGGTGTCAATGTAGCGGAACATGGAGCGTCTGGAGAGCTCCAGTTTGTCCGCAATCTCGTCAAGGGTATAGTTCGTGTTGCTTGCGAGGAGCTGAATCATGCGCAGCATCCTCTCTATTTTGGGTTGGTCCATTGTTCGGTAAGGGCTTTAGCATAGCAAATTTAAGAAGAAAATTTCTATTCCCTGTATTCCTGATTCTGTGCTGGCAGGATCAGCTGTAATCCCGCTTTTCTATAGTATTTCTTTTTTGAACAAAGTGCAGTATTTGCGGATTATTTTGACAGAAAACTGCACTAAATCCAGAATTCCCATTATACAAAGTGCAATAAAGCCATTCTCGCAAATATAATTTTGCTTTTAGAAAAATAATGCTGGATAAAGCCTGCGCTACGGCAATATCTGAAAACGCAGATTCTTTGAAAAGCATTCAACTTTACAATTGCTAAATGAACAAAATTAAAATAATCCTCATTTTGTTTAGTATGGTCAACAAAATTTGGATTTGATATCAAGACCCCATTACTACTCAAAACTGGAGAAACTCCTCGGAAAAGGCGTTCTGATTGTACTCACGGGCCAGCGGCGCGTGGGGAAAAGTTATGTGATGAAGGAACTTGTCGCGCGTAAGGGACAAGAAGCGGGCTTGACAGCTCCGCAGGCAAGCCGATTGGAGCGACCCTTGGATTGATTATACGGCAGAAAATGGGTATATTTGCACTGCAATAAACCACATGGAATATGAAATCACTTGGAGCAAAACCGTATCTTTTCCCGATGCCGACCTACATGATCGGGACTTACAATGAAGACAACAGCGTTGATGTAATGATGATGGCCTGGGGCGGCATCGTGGATATGAACATGGTCGCCTTGAATCTGGAGGCCAGCCACAAGACGGTGAAGAATCTGCGTGAGCGCAAAGCTTTCACCCTGTCCATCCCCGGAACGGACACCCTCAAGGAATCCGATTACCTGGGCATCGCCAGCGGTAACAAGTATCCCGACAAGTTCGCGGTGAGCGGCTTGCATGCAACAAAAAGCGAGAACGTGGATGCCCCCATCGTTACAGAATATCCTGTCACGCTAGAATGCAAGGTGGTGGAGTTCCAGGACCAGCCCTATGGTCTTCGTGTTCTCGGAGAGATTGTGAATGTACTGGCCGATGAAAAGGTTCTGGACGACAAGGGAAAGATTGACGCCGGCAAGCTGCACGCCTTTGCCTTCGATCAGATGCGCAATGACTATTATGCCATCGGCGAAAAGATCGGCACTGCCTGGCACGAGGGCATGCCGCTATTGAAGAAGTAGGACTATGTATCAGAGTGTGTCCAGCCCCGCTTTTTGGGCTTGAGCATAGTGTAGCTTTCGGGGAATGTCGAACAGGTGCCCGTCCTTGCGGAAGTGGGTGCCTGTTTGTTTGAAGTGGAAAGGCACGCCAGCGCGGATACACTGTTCCCGGATGCTCAATACCCAATCGTAATCACATACACGCGCTTCCTTACCAGATTCTCCACCAACTGTGAGCTGTTCAATACCGCTAAGCTCCCCATGGAAGTCGATGGCTTCCAGAAGCGGTTCGCAGATGATCTCCTTGTGAGCAATGGGGAGGCTCTGGAAGATAGGCATCCGTTCATCGGCACGGCGCTGGTTCTCCATCGTGCAGCAGATGGTAACATTGTCATAGCCGCGGCCCCAGTTTTCTGGAAGGCAGTCAAGGATGCGTTCAGGACGCTTGGTGACCATATAGAACGGAAGGTCGCTGCGCTCACGAATCATCGCCCAGGCATCCGGACGCCACGCATCGGCATCCTCTATGAAGAAATCAGAAGTGAAGCAGGTCCACATCAGCGTACCCGAGGGGATCTTGTATCGGCCGCTTCTATCCCGCTGAACAGGCATCCGGAACATGGCGGTTTTGTGGACCAGGTTGCTGTCGATGCCGTTGGATGAATCCCGCCGATAGACATAGCAGTGCAGGCAGCCTTCGCTTTTGCGGTGACAGCCGTGCCAGAGGCTCCAGAACTGGGGCTTCAAAGGTTCACGGGATTCTTCCTCGGGGAAGAGACTGTAATCGGTTTCGGTCATGTGCATGCAAATTTAGCTATTTTCGATGAGATAGGATAGCCGGACGGGGTCAGAACGCATAGTGAGCTTGAAGATGTTGGCAAAAATGGTTAAATTTGCATATTGAAACCGCAAGGTAATAAACAACTAAAACATATATTTAGCATGAAAACAAGTACTAAAATCTGGCTCTGCGTGGCAGGCCTTCTTCTTATCATTCTCGGCGTCGTCTGCATCGCCAAACCGGACATTACCCTCGTTTCTGCCGCCTGGCTGCTTGGGTGCTTCACGCTCATTGCCGGTATCTCCAAACTGGTATTCACCTTCAAGACACAAGCGTTCTTGCCGAACAGCGGAACCCGCGCCCTGAGTGCCCTGCTGGACATTTTCTTCGGCTGTTTCTTCCTGTTCAACGTCCTGGGGACGGCGATCTCCCTTCCGGTCGTGTTTGCCATCTGGATCATGATTGAAGGCATCGTCATCGCCGTACAGAGCTTCGACTACAAACGGGTCGGATTCCCGATGTGGTGGGTGCTTCTGCTTCTGGGAGCCGGCGCCGCCGTTCTTGGCTACTTCGGCCTTAAGAACCTGGATGTCACCGCAGGTGTGCTCTCGGCCCTTATCGGTTTAGCCATCATTGCCAACGGACTGGCCTATATCCTTGCCGTGGTGGGAGTGAACCGCTTTGAAAAGCGGGTTGACCGCCTGGGCCGCATCATCGACATAGACGAGCAGTAGGTGGAGTTCTAATTCACGGTGCTGGGGCTGGTGCTTTACACAAAACTGCCGGAAAAGAAATAACTGTGTTGCACAGATTTTGGCCGGGTCCTCATTCATCTGGGGACCCGGTTTCGTTTTTCATGAGGATAGCCGGGCAGGCGGCTTTTGCCGGCTGCCGGATTTCGTGACCAAGTCCGATTTTGACTGGGCTGTGGCCGAGGCTACCCGCAAAAAGAAAACGGACTTTTCAAAGGTGGCGTTTTTCCACTATGAGGAAGGCCGATGAATACCGGCCCCCACATGAAAAGAAGCGACAGGATGAGCGCAATCCTTCCAAGGACATAGAACATGGTGACGTGGGATGTGAACCACGCAGTAATGCCAAGCGCAGCGCAGGCAATGACAAGGACATTGCTCCATTCCATCAGCGAGTGCGCCTTGGCAAGGAGTTCGGGATTCGGGGCCTTATGATCGAGAGTGTCTTTATTTAGGTGCATTGACTAACTATAAGTTTCTGTTTTTCAACATGTTCCTTTACGACATCCTTTACGACATAATGACGAAAGTTTCTAAAAGCTAATTGATGTCGAAAACTGCTTTGATGGTCTTGACGATGGTATTCACATCGGTTCCCGCTGCACCAATCCGGCCAATGAAATCATCGTGCGGGAGATCGTCTTGAACCAGGGAAAAGAAATCGGCCATATCCTCACGGATGGAAGTCGGCAACGATACGTGAGTTTCAGGGTCAAGGGTGAGTCCAAGGCGGATAACATCATTCTTGTGTTTGGTGATGTCTCCGCTATTGATGGTTTGTCCATCTGCCCTGGCCTGTCTGAGATTGATATATGCTTTGGCTTTCAGTGGAATAAGGGCCACATTGTTTGCGATATGCACGTCGGAGAGCATGATGCTGTTGGCAATGGTGAAATGATAGTACTCATCATTGAGCATGATGGCAGACAAACTGGACAGTTCTTCACCGACAGGGATGGAGCCAATGACAATATCCTTCGGAAGCTCAATCAAATCAGGCTTCCGGGACAGAAGCTCTAGCTGAGCCGGGTAGTTTGCGTCCGTCGGCTGATAAAAACGATATAATTCGGACCTGTCTGTTCCTTTCTGGCGATGCACATAACCTGCGTCGCGAACAAACTGCCAGAAGCGCTTCACGAATGAACTAGTAAGAGCCTCTACTACAAGGATTATATCCAAATCCTTCGTTGCGCGAGGGACAAGGCGGTTTTCCTCCTCCAGCAGATTGCTGGCGGCACCGCCAATGAGTACATAATTGCCGTCGAATCCGGCAAAATATTCTTTGAATTTGTCAAGGCCTCTTACCATTGGACTTCTTCCTTAATCTTTTCCAGTTCCATTTGTACGCGCTCATCCCCATTCTCTTCCAAGGACAAAATTAGGGAAATCTTGTCACATAATCCATTCGTTGCAAGGTTTTTCGGGCTATACGCCCATAACTCAATGGTATTGAACGCATTGTCATCCTGGGTCAATGTAACTTGGCAGTCCTTATCCACAGCTTTGCTAACGCCATTTGCGACCAGCATAGACAACTGCTCCAAGGCATATTCGCCGCAGAACACACCATCTACGCCATCCAAGGATTCTTCCGTATGAATGGATTTCAGCACAGGATTTCGAAAATGGGGCTTGAATGCATCCAGCGTTTCTTTGTATCCCGGCAGGGAGAGTAGTACGGACCTTCCTTGCTTTTTAAGCTGGAACACATTGTCACCTATCCATTTGAGCGCACGTGAAGCGTTTAAGTATGGTATGGACAACATCGATGAAAGTTCCTTGGCGCTTTTGCCGTTCAAATCGCCTTTCTGCAAATGATATAGCACAATGAGCTGGGCGGCCGGCGGCATCTGGCCTTGAGCCTTATGGGACACCTGGCCGCCCAAATCCACCAGAAGCGACGGCATGAACATCCGTTTGCCTGGCACGACGAAATCAAGGCCGCGCTCGATAAGTCGGCAAGTCTCCCACGCCGAAGGATCCGGGATGACTAGGATGACCGGACAATCCACTGAACGTCTAATCAAGTCGGCATCCTTTTGGTATCCCAAGGGCGTAGTCTGATATTTCGCACAGGCAAAGCAAACGTCCTGTCCCAAGACAGACCCCGCCAACAACTCATATCTGGACGTAATGATAAGCGGCAGTTTCTTTGCTTTGAATGCCGTTAAGTGCACATCCCGGCGAAGAGCAGAGGTCAGATAATCGTGTAATTTTTTCTTCATTTTGCAATATATCATTTAATTTGATATGTTGCAAAATTAGAGATAAATATTTGAATTAACAAGAATTCAGACAATTTATAGAGGATAGGGTCATTTCTCCTGTTTGGGAGCCGTCATACCTATCCGGAGCAGGTCCGGGTCGGCAATCGATTTCCTCACAACAAATCGATTTCCTTGAGAAGACCCGGGGTAATCACATGGTCAACACGATACTTCGCAGCCTCTGCCTGACAACATGTTCGCATGCTTAGAAAGTTCTCAGTCGTTGAAACGGAAAGGCGTAATTTTTACGTTATCGCCGTAGATGGTCCTGAAGTCATCCCGCATGGAGATGACATGGTAGCCGGCGTCCCGCCACTGGTCCCCCAGTTTCA
>Ga0256404_1009430_pt1 | contig 14007 bp, 11 predicted proteins | sample RumenRJG_01DNA_FD_185990 | JGI IMG/M metagenome (GOLD analysis project Ga0256404, IMG submission 185990) | Bovine rumen microbial communities from Lethbridge, Alberta, Canada - RJG_01 | ecosystem: Host-associated > Mammals > Digestive system > Stomach > Rumen | place: Canada: Alberta | collected...
CCAGATTAAAGAGATAGGACTGATCGAGCTGGCACAGTTCCATATCCATGAAACGCCGCCGCTCCGACGGCCCGTCCTTGATAATCCGCAGGTCATCCGGAGAGAAGAACACAATATGCAGAAGTCCCACCAGCTGCGATGCCTTCCGCAGCTTCTGTCCGTTGACGGCAATCCCCTTCGTCCGATTCCGCGACAGATGCATATTGACGGTGTAATCGATTCCGCCCTTCATGATGACAGAGCGGATGTGCGCCTCCTCCTGCCCGAACCGGATCAGATCGCGGTCGCGCTGTCCGCGGTACGATTTGCAGATGGACAGCATATAGAGCGCCTCGAGAATGTTGGTCTTTCCCTGCGCATTGTCTCCGTACAGAATATTCGTCCCCTCGGAGAATTCCGTCTTCAGAGACTCGTAATTTCTGAAATTGGAGAGCTCGAGCGACTGAATATACATATTTCCTCAGATTTCTGTTCTTTACTCCGCAGGTCTTTTGACCGGCGAGGCGACAGTGAATTCCTTCCCGTCAAAACTGATCCTGTCGCCGTCATAGAGCTTCCTGCCGCGGCGAAGCTCCGTCTCTCCGTTGACGAGGACCCTGCCGTCCTCAATCTGTGCCTTTGCCTCCGCGCCGGTTTCGACAAGGCCGGCGAGCTTCATCGCCTGCCCAAGCTTGATAAATGCGTCACGAATTGTGACAGTCTGCATACAGATCCCCCGTGCCGCACACTGTGCGGCACCCGCGTTAAAACGCACACAGCGGTTTCAAAATCAGCCAATTTGCTGAAGATCAGAAAGTGGCGGCTCAGGTTCCTTTCGGCCATTCATCTGTAAGCCATTTATGACGGCTCATGTTCCCTTCTGCCATTCGTCTTCAGACCATTTGTCCTGGCTCAGTCAACGGTCGTGAAGTTGACCGGCAGCACCACGTAATTGTAGTTTTCTCCGGCATCGCGGATGAAGCACGGTGCCTTCGGATTGACAAAATAGATGTCTACTTCCTCGTCCTCGATGGCGCGCAGCGCGTCAACCAGGAACTTCGGATTGAACCCGATCATCATATCGCGGCCCGTTCTGGTGCACTCCACCACCTCGTCCATGCTGCCGAGCGTCGTGCGGATTTTGATCTCGACGTTCCCCTCAGAGAGAGAAAGAATGATCGGCTTCTTGTCCCCCTCCTTCACCAGCAGCGTGGCGCGGTCAATGCAGTCGAGGATCTCCCTGCGGTTTACCGTGATTTTGGTCTCATAATCGCTGGACAGCATCTGCTCGATCCGGAAATATTCCCCGTCAATCAGGCGGGACACCACCGTCGTCGAATCAAACTCAAAGAGCACATGCTTCGGCGTAAAGAAAATGCTGACCTGCTTCTCCATGTCTCCGCCGAGAATTTTGGAGATGTCGCTCATGGTCTTTCCCGGAATGACGACACGGCGATTGTTGTAGGAGCCGTTCAGCTCCACCCGGCGGATCGAGATGCGGTGTCCGTCCAGGGAGACCAGCTTCAGGAAGCCGTCCTGTATCTCCAGAAGCTCGCCGGTCATCATCTTGTTGCTGTCGTTGTCAGAGATGGAAAAGATCGTCTTGTTGATGAGATCACGCAGGGTGTATTCGGAGACATTGATGCCGTCCACCTTGTCAATCTCCGGGAGTCTGGTGAAGTCTCTGCCGTCGCGTCCCGGTATCGTAAATCTGGCCTTGCCGCAGCGGATGCCGATGGTCTCGCCCACCACATTGAGATGAACCTCCTCCTCCGGAAGCTTCCTCACAATGGCGGAAAAAATAGCGGCGTCCACGGCAATCATTCCCTTCTCCTCCATCGTGCCGGGAATGACAGTCTCGATGCCGAGCTCCATATCGTTGCCGAGGAGCCGGATGTCCTGTCCTCTGGCATCGATCAGGATGCACTCGAGAATGGTCATGGTCGATTTGGTCGAAACAGCCTTGCTGACAATACTGATCGCATTGGTAAGATCTGATTTGGTAACTGTGATTTTCATGAGAGACTTCTCCAAACCGCGGGAGAGGTTCTGATTCTGACCTGTTATCGTCCCGCGGGAAAAATACGTTGTGAGGAATGCACTGTCCACAGAGGGGAAGAGAAGGATGCCTGCCCGGGCTCCCTTCTTTACCAGGAGAAGAGAGGAAATAGATAAGACAGCAGTACTCGTATCAGGCGCTGTGGATTTGTGCTTAACCTTGTTTATTATAGCTTTTTACGCGCTTTTTTACAACCAGAGCGGCGTGGACATACGATATCCGGTCCGGGACAGCCTGTGCAAAATAAGAGGCATTACGGGCCGAATTTGACCCTCTCCCGCGGCCCGGTCCCTGCCCGCTGTGGATTTAGTTGATAAGATTGAGCTTTTTCAGAATGCTGTCCACATTCGATTTCAGCTCATCGTTTGTGCGGAGGTCCTCCTTGATTTTGTCCGCGCCGTGCATGACGGTGGTGTGATCCTTCCCGCCGAGCTCCTTCCCGATCCGGTCAAGGGTCAGGCCGGTGTATTCGCGCAGAATATACATGCAGACCTGGCGCGGCACAACAAATTCGCTGCTCCGCTTCCGGCCTGTGATGTCGCCCGGGCGGACGCCGAAGTGATCGCAGACGGTGCCGAGGATCATCTCCGGCGTCGCGGTGGCGTTATTATCCGGATAGATGATGTCCTTCAGCGCTTCTCTGGCATTCTCCAGATTGATATCGACATTGTTCAGGCGGGAATAGGCGATAATTTTATTGTAAGCTCCCTCCAGCTCCCGGATATTGGACTTGATGTTGGCTGCGATATATTCCAGGATGCTGCCGTCCACCTTCCGCATGGAGTTCTCCGCGTAGCTCCGAAGGATCGCCATGCGGGTCTCGTAGTCCGGCGGCTGAATATCCGCAATCAGACCCCATTCGAACCGGGAGCGGAAGCGTTCGTCGAGCGTCTCCATTTCCCGCGGCGGCCGGTCGGACGACAGCACGATCTGCTTGCCGGCGGAATGGAGCTCATTGAAGGTATGGAAAAACTCCTCCTGCGTTGCATCCTTTCCTATTATAAATTGGATATCGTCGATCAGCAGAACGTCCACCTTCCTATATTTATCGCGCAGCCTGGACATGGAAGAGGCCGTCTTGGAACGGATGCATTCAATCACCTCGTTGGTGAACTGCTCGCTGGTGACATAGAGAACCTTCTTTCCGGGATCGTGTGCGAGCACATAGTGCCCGATCGAATGCATGAGGTGCGTCTTGCCGAGACCGGCGCCGCCGTAGATAAACAGCGGATTGTAGGCCTCTCCCGGAGATTCCGCCACAGCGACACAGGCGGAATGTGCAAACTGATTGGTTTTGCCCACGACAAAGGTATCGAAGGTATAGCGGGGATTCAGATTCGATGCCTCCGCGGCGCTTCTGGTTTCCTGCGCCGCGTCCTCTCCGTCCGCCTCCTCCGGCTTATTCTGCTTTTCCTCCTTCTCCAGAATGAAAGTCACAGAATAATCCTGCCCCATGGTTTCCGAGATGATCACCTCGAAGAACTTGGTGTACCGCTCGGAGATATAGCGCAGCATCTGGCTCTGATCGGAGTGAATCTGAATCGTGACGATGTGATCCTTCACGGAATACACCGTCAGCGGTTCAATCCAGGTGCGGTAGGAAATCCCGGAAATCGCAAATTCCTGCTGCAGATTCTGCCGGATTTCGTCCCATTTCGATATGATGATCTGTTCGTCGTTGTTTTCCGCCATTGTAAAAACCTCTGTCAGTTTGATTTGCGGTGCAGAAAAATGAACTGTTCAGCCCCCGCATCCCGCGAAGCTTCGCCTTGCGGGATGCGGGAGTTCAGAGCGCCTGCAGCGCTCTGACATATGCCGGAAATATTTGCAAAATAGCCATTTTGCGGATATTTCCGGCATGTGCTGAGCAGCTACAAAGATGCGGCATGCTGGTCAAACGCTCATCATGCCGCATCTAATAGCCCCTTCCGGGACGCAGATAGATTTTTCACGGTCTGTCCGATTGCTTTCCTACTATAAAACAAATCTATTCTTTGTTCAAACCGGCCGGCGATAGCCCGTCCGATTGTCAAAATGTATCCTGAAATGAGATTGGGTATTTTGTGGATAAGTTTACGGACATTATCTACCCTGTTTTGGGAGGCAAAAAATAGACAGATGCGGACTTTGATCAAAGCAGAACATAGATTCGGACATGGTTATCCACTTTTTATCCACAAATTGTGGATAGTACAAAATTCAAATTTCCGGATTATACACCTTATCCACCACTAAATGTTGGATAAAAATATTTCAAAATTCAATATCTTGAAAGCATGAAAAATGGCGCAGATGCGCCATTTTCAGGACATTTTTCTTGACGCCTCCCGGTGCTTTGGTTATAATGAGAACGCTGTTTCCCACACAGAGCAGCTGAACTTGACGAATGACCGCGGTATATTCCATTTGAGGGTAAGAGCGGAATAGCCGGGTTTTGATAAGGAGGTGTACCCATGTCCCAGTCCAGAATGACGTATCAGCCGAAGAAGAGACAGCGCTCCAAGGTTCACGGATTCAGAGCGAGAATGTCGACTCCGGGCGGAAGAAAGGTTTTGGCAGCGAGAAGACTCAAAGGCAGAAAAAAGATCGCTGTCTGACAGAGATTAGCACGAGGCCGCTGAAAAGCGGCCTTTCTTCTTATTTATAGTAACGGTTTTATCGTAATGATTTATCGTAACGGTTCAGAACCTCATCCTGTGTTTGCTTCGTGAATCCCGGTGAGGCAATCCGGCGCTTTGCTTCGCTGCTGCTCTGAATCATTACAATTTATCAACCATCTGTATGGAATCACTGAAAAAAAACGACGACTTCAGAAATTGTTACAGAAACGGCCGCTCCTTTGCAAACCGGTATCTGGTCCTGTATGTGTGGAAAAACGGACTCTCCAATAACCGTCTTGGCATTTCTGTCAGTAAGAAAGTCGGAAACAGTGTGGTAAGACATCATTTCTGCAGGCTGGTCAGGGAAAGCTATCGCCATCAGGAAACAGGCCTTGTGCAGGGCTATGATCTGGTTGTCGTCGCCCGGACAGCGGCAAGTGATGCCGGATATCAGGAAATATCGCAGGCTCTGTTGTCTCTTGCCGGAAAGGCAGACATTCTTCGTGACAGTACGCCTGAGGCTGATTGACAGCCAGAAAAAGAATGGCCAGAAAAATTCTGATTCAGATGATAAAGTTCTACCAGAAATATCTGTCTCCACTTAAAACAACCAAATGTCCCTATATTCCCACCTGCTCCAACTACGGGCTGCAGGCGATAGAGAAGTATGGCGCGTTTAAGGGGGGACTTCTTACTATATGGAGAATTCTCCGATGCAATCCGTTTTCCCACGGCGGTTATGACCCGGTTCCATGATTAAGGAGGAAATATTTTGAATCCTATGCTTCTTACCAAGAGCACGACGTTCTTCATCGGCCAGATCGCAGCGCTGCTCGGCCTGCTGATGAATGGTATTTTCTGGGTGCTCGACAAAATCGGAATCCCGAATATCGGTCTTTCCATTATTCTGTTTACCATTGTTATTTATATGGCGCTGATGCCGCTGACGGTCAAGCAGCAGCGGTTCTCCAAGCTCTCTCAGAAAATGCAGCCGGAGCTGAAGAAAATTCAGGATAAATATAAGGGAAAGAAAGACCAGGACTCCATGATGAAGCAGAACGAGGAGATCCAGCAGGTCTATCGCAAGTACGGTGTGTCTGCCAGCGGTTCCTGTGTACAGCTGCTGATTCAGATGCCGATTCTGTTCGCTCTCTATCAGGTCATTTACCGCATCCCCGCCTATGTGACACAGGTAAAGGCAGCTTTCTTCCCGCTGGTGGATAATCTGATCGCCACAAAAGGATCCGCGGAATTTCTCCAGAAATTTTCTGTTGCATCGCAGTTTGCCGGTAATTTCAAAAACGAAAAGTTCACAAGCGGTGTCACCTCTTATGTACAGAACACCTATATCGATGTGCTGAACCGTATCTCCACCTCGGACTGGCAGACACTGGCAGCGAAGTATCCTTCACTGAAGGCGGATATCTCCAGCACGACCTCCCTGCTCAATAAGTATAATAACTTCCTCGGTCTGAACATGGGAGATACGCCCTGGTACACGATCAAAGCAGCCTACGCCAGCGGAAAATATCTTCTCATCGTCGGAGCAATCCTGGTTCCGGTTCTCGCCGCGCTGACTCAGTGGATCGGCGTCAAGCTGACCCCGGTGAGCAATACCTCCACCGGAGACCCGCAGCAGGATTCCATGGCAAGACAGATGCAGACCATGAACGTCATCATGCCGCTCATGTCCGCCTGGTTCTGCTTCACGCTCCCTGCCGGCATGGGCCTTTACTGGATTGCCGGTGCTGTCATCCGTGCAATTCAGCAGGTTGTCATCAACAAGAAGATCGACAAGGAAGACATTGATGCTCTGATTGAGCGGAACATCAAGAAAAATGAGGAAAAGCTTGCAAAGAATTCCGGCCGTCAGACCGTTTCCCAGAGGGTGATGGCGCAGTACGCGACCATGAACACCAGAAATATCGAAGCCCCTGAGAAGAAGCTGGAGTCTTCTCTGACGGAGGAGGAGAAAGCGGCTGCGCTGAAGAAGGCGCAGGAAAAGACGGCAGGCAAAAAGTATCGCGCCGGTTCCCTTGCAGAAAAGGCCAACATGGTAAGCGATTACAATAATCACCATCAGAGCAGATAACCGGAAGGAAACAGGCAGCGGCACGTACCGCAAAGAACGCGGCACGTACCGCAACGGTGCTGATGCACCGGCTGCCGCATTCGGCAAAACCGCATGCGCGGATTTTGCCTCAGCGGGGTATAAAGATGGATATGGACTATATCGAAGTAACCGGAAAGACGGTAGCGGACTGCATCACAGAGGCATGCCAGAAACTTTCTGTTGTCAGCAGCCGCCTGGAATATGAGGTAATCAGCGAGGGAAGTACAGGCTTCCTCGGATTCAATGTAAAGCCTGCCAGAATCCGGGCCAGAATCCGGGAGGATAAGATGGAGCCACAGCCACAGACTGCTGCAGAAGAATCTGCACCGCAGACCTCTGACCGGACGTCAGGCGCGGCTGATCAGACACCGGATCTGACTGCAGGATTCACTGCATCAAATTCTGCGTCTGATGCTGCGGAGCCGGATGCGGCAGAAAAAGAGGAAAGCCCGGAATATGTCTCTCCGATCCGCTGGGATACCAGCGCTCCTGTGAATCAGGATGACGAGAGCGAAGAGGAGAGCGATACCGCGCGTTCAGACAGCAGAGACAGCCGCCATGAACAGCGTGGAAACCGCCGCTATGGACGTGGCTATGACCGCCGCAGCAAATATGATTCGCGCCGGAGCACTGGAAATGAAGGCCGTCGTTCTGAAGATCGACGGTATCGCAGCGGAAATGACCGCGGCGATGAGAGCAGAGCGTTCTCTGAAAATTTCATGCAGGCTGCAAAGGACGACTCTTCTCCGGAGGGACAGCAGCCAGAGGAAAATCGCACTCCGATTCCCGAAGAAAAGCGTTTCACGGAAGAACAGATTGCGGCGATCAGGAAAAAGGCTGAAGAATTCCTTCAGAATGTCTTTCATGACATGAAGATGGAGGTCACAGTTTCCATGAACTTCGATCCGGAATGGAATACACTTTCCATCGACCTTTCCGGCGACGACATGGGAATTCTCATCGGAAAGCGCGGACAGACGCTGGATTCTATTCAGTATCTGGTTTCACTTGTAGTAAACAAAGACGTAGAATCCTATATTCATGTCAAGGCGGATACCGAGAACTATCGGGCAAGACGCCGGGAAACATTGGAAATTCTCGCGAGAAATATTGCCGGTAAGGTGAAGCGGACGAGACGCCCGGTCGAGCTGGAACCGATGAATCCGTATGAACGGCGCATCATTCATTCCGCACTTCAGAATGACCGCTATGTCACGACCCACTCCGAAGGAGAGGAGCCTTTCCGCAAGGTTGTGATCAGTCCTAAGAGACCGGGATACGGAAGTGGTTATGGCTATGACCGTCGCAGAAGTGCGGAAAAGACGGACGAGGAATGAAATCTGCAGCCAGGGATAAGGCAGACAGATTGAAGTGGACAACAGCCGTGTCCGATACAATGGAATTTTATCCATTGTATCGGAGCGGCTTTCCTTATAATGTCATCATAGTCTTGATCTGTGGGAAAAACCATTCGGTCTTATTCCTGCGGATGCCGTAAAGAATGCGGGATCAAAGATCGCGGCATTAAAAAATACGGCACAAAGATCGAGACATTAAAGAATGCAGCATGTAAGAACATGGCATGGAGGTATATATGGCGCTGCCAGTTGAAAATCATCAGGAGGATACGATTGCTGCTGTCGCTACCGCTATGACTGAGGCCGGCATCGGCATCATCCGTATCAGCGGCCCGGATGCGATCGCAATCGGAGACCTTCTTTTCCGGGACAGCAGAATGAGACGGCGTCTTTCCACCTACCCGGCAAACACCATCCATTTTGGCTATATTATTGATCCGGACATGCAGAATGCCTGTTCCACAGAATCCGCGACGCATCATGATGAGATCATCGATGAGGTCATGGTTTCTGTCATGAAACATCCTCACAGCTACACAACAGAGGATACCGTGGAAATCAATTCTCATGGCGGGGTCTACCTGCTGAATCGAATTTTGCAGGTGGTTTTGCATCACGGCGCGAGGATGGCAGAGCCCGGGGAATTCACCAAGCGCGCTTTTCTCGGCGGGCGGATTGACCTCGCCCGGGCAGAGGCGGTCATGGATCTGATCTCCTCCCGCAGCGAATTTGCAAGAAAGGTTTCTCTCGAGCAGCTCGAGGGTTCTGTTTCTGACAAAATCCAGAATTACCGTTCTTCCATTCTGTACGAACTGGCATTCCTGGAGTCGGCGCTCGATGATCCGGAAAATTATGATACGACGGGATATCCGCAGAAGCTGGATGCAAAATTGATGCATCTGATCGGCGATATGAATCAGATGCTGAAAGATTCTGAGAGCGGTCGTATCCTGCAGGAAGGAATCCGGACGGTCATTGTTGGCAAACCGAATGCTGGAAAATCCTCCCTGCTGAATCTCATGAGCCATTCAGACCGTGCCATTGTGACAGATATTGCCGGAACAACCCGGGATACACTTGAAGAACAGGTCCGGGTGGGAGACCTTCTTCTGAATCTTGTCGATACTGCCGGTATTCATGAGACACAGGAACCTGTCGAGAAAATTGGCGTCGACCGCGCAATCCAGGCAGCAGATTCCGCGGATCTGCTTCTGTTTCTCCTCGACAGCGCGGACAAGCTGTCGGAGGAGGATCGGAGAATCGCGGCCCTTGTTGAGAACAGAGTGGGAGAGGGAGGCAAAGCGATCCTTCTTCTCAACAAATCCGATCTTTATAAGTCCGATCTTTCCCCGCAGACGACCGTTCAGGATATCCGGACTCTTTTCAAAGAATTAGTCCCGATTGAGAAGGGGATAACTTTTGATAACAAGAAGGCAAACATCCAGCAAGGAAGTATCCCCTGCATCCTCTTTTCCATGAAGGACCGGACGGGATGGAGGGAACTGCAGCAAACGATGGAAGAGATGTTTCACGCAGGCGAACTGCAGAGCAGGAACGAGGTATTCCTCACAAATGAACGTCAGCGCGAGGCTGTTCGAAACGCTGTCCAATCCCTTGAACTTGTCCGCGGGTCCATTGCGGACGGCATGAGCGAAGAGTTCTTTTCCCTCGATCTCATGAATGCATACAGTGAGCTTGGGAAAATTCTCGGAGAACAGGTCGACGACGACCTTGTAGAGGAAATATTCTCGAAGTTCTGTCTGGGCAAGTAAAGGAAGAACTCTGCCGTAGGTAGAGTTCTTCAAAAGCTGCTTTGCAGCTTCCAATAATTTGGAGGAATTCCAGACAGCTGTTTCGCAGCTTTCAGTTTCGCGGTTTAGTTAGGAAAGGTGTTTCAATGCAGGATTATACCATTCAAACTGATGTCTGTGTCATCGGTGCCGGACATGCGGGCTGTGAAGCTGCGCTCGCCTGCGCCAGACTTGGTCTTGATACAACGATATTTACCATGAACGTCGACAGCATCGCCATGATGCCCTGCAATCCTCATATCGGAGGATCGTCAAAAGGGCATCTGGTGCGGGAGATTGATGCGCTCGGCGGAGAAATGGGCAAAAATATTGACAAAACCTTCATTCAGTCTAAAATGCTGAACATTTCCAAAGGCCCGGCAGTCCATTCACTGCGCACACAGGCCGATAAATCGGCCTATTCCAGAGAAATGCGCTCAGTGCTCGAATCACAGTCCCATCTGCACATCAGGCAGGCTGAAGTCACTGATCTTGGCATACAGGACAAAAGTGATCAGCGAAAAATTGTCTCTGTCAAAACTTTTCCCGGCACGATATATACGTGTAAGGCAGTCATTCTTTGCACCGGAACTTACCTGAATGCCAGATGTCTGGTTGGAGAAACCATCACGGAGACAGGACCAAATGGTATGCAGAGATCTACCTGGCTTTCCGAGTGTCTCAGAAAAAACGGTATTGCACTTCGCCGTTTTAAAACCGGTACGCCTGCACGAATGGACGGAAGAAGTCTCGATTATTCTAAAATGAAGATTCAGCTGGGGGACAGGCGCGTCATCCCATTCTCTTATTCAACAGACCCAGAGAGTGTTCAGATTGAACAGGTGCCTTGCTGGCTCACTTATACAAACGATAATACACACAAAATAATACGAGATAATATAGACCGTTCGCCGATATACTCCGGCATGATCAAAGGAACTGGGCCCAGATATTGTCCCTCCATTGAAGATAAGGTGATTAAATTCCCTGATCATGACCGCCATCAGGTTTTTATCGAGCCGGAGGGGAAAAATACAAATGAAATGTATGTGGATGGCATGTCTTCCTCTATGCCGGATGATGTCCAGCAGCAAATGTATCGGACTGTACCGGGACTCGAGCATTGTGAAATTGTCAAAAATGCCTATGCCATCGAATATGACTGTATCAATGCAAATATACTGAAACCAACCCTGGAAACAAAAACGATCACAGGCCTGTTTTGTGCCGGGCAGTTCAATGGGAGCAGCGGATATGAGGAAGCTGCAGCACAGGGACTGATCGCCGGCATCAATGCGGCAATGGAAATAAAAGGAGAGGAGCCGCTTGTCATCGAGAGATCGGAAGGATACATCGGAGTTTTGATTGATGACCTGGTCAATAAGGATAACCGTGAGCCATATCGGATGATGACATCGCGAGCAGAATATCGTCTCCTGCTCAGGCAGGACAATGCGGATCTCAGACTGCGAAAATACGGATATCGCGTCGGACTGATCACCAAGGAGCAATACGATTATGTATTGTGGAAGCAAGAACGGATCAAAGAGGAAATCCATCGGATGAAGACAACCTGGATCGGTGGAACGCCGGAAGTACAGCGTTTTCTCAGTCAACACGACTCGGCTCCGCTGAATAACGGCATAACGCTTGCAGACCTGATCTGCAGACCTGAGTTGAGCTACAGCTGCATCGCGCCGATCGATCAGGAACGTCCTGAACTGCCGGAAGCGGTGATAGAACAGGTCGAAATTGAGATCCGATACGAGGGCTATATTGAGAGGCAGAAAAAACAGGTTGCTCAGTTTGAAAAGCTGGAACACAGACATATTCCTGAAAACATAGACTATGATGAGGTACAAAGTCTCCGTCTGGAGGCAAGACAAAAACTGAAGGAATTCAGGCCTACATCAATCGGACAGGCATCCAGACTTTCGGGTGTGACACCGGCGGATATCTCTGTGCTCGTTGTATATCTGGAAAAAATGAGACAGACACACCAAAAGCCATCCACGGATATCAAGAGCAAAAGCTGCTGCAAGGAGCATGTCATAGGGGGTAAGAATGACTGACATACAAGGTAATCGTATCCAGGAACATCACATAGAAGTCCCAGATGATACGGCTATTTCATTTGAAGACTTTGATAATATGTTTCACGTGAAACATTTTCCTGAGCTGGTTCAGCAGTGGAATCTGAACATAACAGACGAGCAGGAGAAACAGCTATATTTGTTTTATCAGAATCTGATACAGTGGAATAAGGTGATGAACCTCACGGCAATCACAGAGCCTGGTGATGTCCTGGTGAAGCACTATTTGGACAGCTTCTCGCTTGTAACTGTGTTCCCATTGGAAAAGCTTGATAAGGGTATCCGGATTATGGATGTTGGAACAGGAGCCGGATTCCCGGGAATGCCTTTGGCAATTCTGTTTCCGAAAAGCAAGTTTATATTGATGGATTCGCTGAATAAACGCATTTCATTTCTGGAGGATACTATTCAGAAGCTGAAGCTTCAGAATGTATTAGCCATCCATGCCAGAGCAGAAGAATTAGGAAGGAACAAAGATTATAGAGAACAATTTGACCTGGTGTGCTCCCGCGCAGTAGCGGATCTTCGCATATTGAATGAATATTGCCTGCCTTTCGTGAAGCTTGGTGGATCATTTGTGTCCTATAAAACAGAGCATGCAGCGCTGGAAATTGATCAGGCAGCTGCGTCGGCAAAAATATTGGGCGGCAGGATTGAAAAAAAGAAAGAATTAACGCTGCCGGGAACCGATTACCAAAGAATTCTTGTTCTCATTGAAAAGGAAAAATGCACACCACGAAAATACCCGAGAAAGGCGGGAACTCCGGCTAAAGAGCCACTCTGAATTTTGAAGAAATAAAGTGGGATTCGATGTAATTTGCTATGAACTGGCTGCGGCAATGTTTCACGTGAAACATTGCCGCAGCCAGATGTATGTATCAAATTCTTATGCAAGCATAGAATCGAGAGGCGCTCTGTGGTATATTGGAGCAGATGCAGATGAGCTGATTATTGGATGTTCATCGAAGTCTTAGCATAACGTGATACATCGGGTAAGGCTGAGGAGGCGGAATGGGAAGAATCATAGCAGTTGCAAATCAAAAAGGTGGAGTCGGCAAGACCACAACGACGATTAATCTCTCCGCTGCACTTGCAGAAATGGGTAAAAGGGTACTTGTCATCGATATCGACCCTCAGGGAAACACAACAAATGGGATGGGTCTCGATAAGACAAAGCTTGAAAATACCGTATACGACCTTGTCCTTGGCGACTGTAAGATACAGGAAGCAATTGTCCATAATGTATACGAACGGCTGGATCTGATTCCAGCAAACATGGACCTGGCGGGAGCGGAAGTGGAACTTGTCGTCAATCCCAAACCGAACAATTCCAGTATTCTGAAGAATGCGATCAGCGAAGTGCAGGATCAGTATGATTTTATTCTTCTTGACTGCCCGCCCTCACTGAATATTCTGACCGTAAACTCCCTGACCGCGGCAAATACCGTCCTGGTCCCAATCCAGTGTGAATATTACGCATTGGAAGGACTCAGCCAGCTGATTAACACCATTGAGCTGGTCCAGAGCAGACTGAATGCGTCGCTGAAGATCGAGGGAATTGTCTTCACGATGTATGATGCACGAACAAATCTGTCGATGCAGGTCGTGCAGAACGTACAGGCCAATGTCAAACAGCATATTTATCAGACCATCATTCCGAGAAGTGTGCGTCTGGCTGAGGCACCGAGCTTTGGGGAACCAATCACGGTCTATGATCCGAAATCGACAGGAGCGCAGGCGTATCGTGCACTGGCGAAGGAAATTGCAGCAAGAAAGGTTTAGATGATGCAATTGGTGAGGAACGGGGGTATGTAAATGGCACGTAAACATGGATTGGGAAGAGGTCTCGACGCACTCATCCCGCAGAATCATGCTGAGGAACAGGAAGATCAGAGGGAAGCGGCTGTTAATGAAATGGAACTCGGAGCAGACGGCCAGTCTGAGAAATCGATAGCTGTGGGAAAAGGCGCCGACAGCGGAACTGCAATAGATCAGCAGCACGGCATAAAGGCAGG
>Ga0256404_1009431_pt1 | contig 14005 bp, 9 predicted proteins | sample RumenRJG_01DNA_FD_185990 | JGI IMG/M metagenome (GOLD analysis project Ga0256404, IMG submission 185990) | Bovine rumen microbial communities from Lethbridge, Alberta, Canada - RJG_01 | ecosystem: Host-associated > Mammals > Digestive system > Stomach > Rumen | place: Canada: Alberta | collected...
CAGGTGTGATAGTTGTTAATTTATTGATATCTGTAGTAATAGACTGTTTGCTGGTAGCAACATTATAAACAAGTATATCGCTCACGCTTTCGTGTCCATCAATAATATACACTTCCTGAACTCCCACTGTGTTTGGGAGGGTTAGGTTCTCGAAATCAAGATAGATTGTTTCATCGTCACAATAGAAAGGATAACCATCATTATCGAATTTTAATGGGATTAGCGTCATATCTTCTGTAAGGTGAGTATAGTCTGTTTTCTTGAAGGTGTAGAGATTTCCATCAATATATAGGCGATAGTATAGATTGTTTAGGTTTAGAGTATTACCATTAATATCCTTAGTGTTTAAGGTGAAACGAGCACGCATACGTGATCCGTTCATGAACTTTATATTGGTGGGATTGGCTGGTGTAGCAATGTTAGTTATAAGTGGACTGAACACAAAGTTGCAATAGTCGGGATTCTTGCCAAGATTTCCATTTTCGTCAAACCAATAGCCAGTGAAATTCTCGCCTTCTATCGATTCTATTATTCCTGTTGATTCATCGTAATGTAGTTTTGATGAGGCAAGCATTTTTGTTCCATTGTTGCCGTATAGGAAAGTTATACCTGTATATTCGCTATTACGCAACACGTAGCCAGAAGAAACAGAAAGTGAATCTTCGCCAGCAATCTTGTTTAGTTTTACCCATGCGTTGGGATAGCGAGGAATAAATCCTTTTATGTACAAATCGTTATCGTTTTTGAATAGAGTGGCATTGTCGGACTTGTTTTCTAAGGTATTATCAACTTTTGTGTCATACTTAACCATTAATGTTTCAAGATTATTGTCAACATCTTCCTTATTAAAAAGTTGTGGCAATGATGCATAGTCATAGCATTCTGTAACCTTGTCTTGGAAAGCACCAAGTCGTTGGTTTAGATTATCAACAATATGTTCGCCTTTAATGTTAAGCACAAAATCTTGAGAATAAAATTCGTTTGTTTCTTCGTTACCTGCAACTCCGTTCTTGTCAACAAAACAAGCGTAGAGTAGTTCTCCATCGTTTGGTGTTTTGTAGATAAGCTGATGGTTTGGGAAGATTATATGTGTACCATCATCATTTATAGCACCCTTAAGATATCCCGACGGAAGAAGTGACAGTACAGGCGACTTCATGTACACGTAGCCGTCTTCGGCAAATACGAGATCTAAATCCTGAAGCAATTGAGGTAAGAGTGCTTCGTATTCGTTACAAAAAATGTAGTTGTTGGCATAATAATGCTTTACTGTTCCATTGGGAATTGTTGTAATCACGGTGTCTGGAAGTTCCACAATGTTTGTTGCATTACTTTTGTTGTGTGCTCCGCATAATGTCATACAGAGCACCATAGCTAAATGTGTAAAATGTTTCATAAGGGTGGTTAATTACATAAACCATAATTAATAAATCTCTCTTATAGTAAGGCACATTGCTGTGTTACTTACAATTTAATTGCAAAATTATTAAATTTATTTCGTATAGCCAAGATCTTTAAAAAAATATTTTTTTTGTTGAAATGCTTTGGAATTAGCAAAAAAAATATTTTCTTTGCAGAAGATATAAATTTTTTAATATGAATTCGTAACATTTTTGCATTTGTATATCGCGTTAATTTTAAAAGTTCTTATCAAATATTATTCACCGCTTAAACATTTATAATATGACTAAAAACTTCTATAAAATCATAGGCTCAACTATGTTGATAGCCATGATGCTGATTCCTATAGCATGTAATGAATCGGATAGTGTATCTACTACTATTGTTAATAGTGATGGATTTGTTGTTAATTCTAATCCACAATGGAAAAACTGTTCAAAGTCTGTATTTATTGGTAGTTTAGAAGGAGAAGACGCAGATTTCAAGGAAGTGCTTAACAATCGTTTTCCTAATAAGGCTGCAATCTCTGACGCAGAGATAGCTTTTGTTAGTCCTGATGAAGCTGCTGCTTTGGGAGAACAGTTGGCTGATTTCTATAACCGAGGTGGGCTTCTTGTTGTGATGCGTCCCACAAGCAGTAACTATGGAACACTGCCTGATGAGGTGGAAGATGAAGATTTTACTGATAATGAAGCGTATGACGAGTTGTTCTTTGCGTTCAACAATAAGGAACAACACTACACGATGATAGCTGAGCCTGAGTCTGATGTAAAAGGTAATACTGTTGAAGTTGACAAGGAACAGATGATTCAATCGCATGAGTATGGAAAAACACATCCTCTGGAAAAACAACTTTTGCCTGTTTATGATGCAGACAACGATATTGAACAAAATGTAAACTATTGGCAAATACGTATCACACCTTTTATAGATTGGATAGAGGAAATGGGTGGCCTTCAACAGTCAAAGGTGTTTTCAAGAGTAGGTGATGTTCCTGATTATGCAAAACTTAAAGCCGATATCAACAATGATGGTCAGGTCTTTGAGACTAATTTTCCATTTAGTATGAATAATAAGATTACCAGCGGTGTTTCTGAAGACTGGTATCTTAATAAAAGTTCTTCTGTATCGGTTAGATACACTATCTATCCTGTATATATGTTGTCATGTAATGGAGCCAATGCTGGTGACTATTATATTGTGACGGGAAAGGTGACACCACATAATGATGCAATGTGGGGATCTTACGAAGAAGCAGGAGGTTTATTTAGTATGGGACGTTGTCGTATGTTTGGCTATTGGTTTGATGAGATGAATGTTGCTTTTGACCTACTTGATGGAAATAATATGGTTGACGGGTTGCGCTATCAGCAAACGCCTATCCCTGAGAACGAAAATAGTTCTGTGGATTACAGCAATGGATTCCATGCGAATATTTCGGGTTCTGTTAGTGGAGGATGGTCCAAGATACAAGGAGCGCACATTGAAGGTAGTGTAGGTTTTGAAGTGGGATGGGAAAGCAAGACAAGCTATTCTCTAAAGACTATAGCTTATTCGCGCGACAGTTCAACGCCAACAGTAAAATACAAATACTATTCCAATAATGTGAAACTTACCGACAATGGTATAGGTAATTATTCTGAAAACTTCCCGGCTGCATGTCGCACAGAGTTTGATGCTAATAATGTGTGGGTATGGCATGTACCTGCAGGAAAAGCAGGGGTTACGGATAATTCAACCAAAGGCTTTTCTATAAGAGCGAAGGTTAAACTGCAGTATAGTTCATGGTATCATTGGCGTGGTGCTGTTCAGTATGATTCAAATCGTGCTAATTACTCAACAAACGAGTTCTCATATACAATGAAGCTTAAGAGTCCTAATCGCCAGACTTGGGGTATCATAGCTATAAAGAATGCTTCGAGAGATTATACTTTGCGTAATATCAGAATTTATAAGAATAATGAAGTGAACGGTAGTCCTGTTGGAACAATAGCAAGCAGTTATGAATATAATGAAACAGGAAGTGCTACGATGAAGGAAGGAACCTATTCTCTTACTTTTGAATATTGTAATCCTGATCAAAACAACAAGTTGGTAAGTCGTGGAAGAATTGATGATATCGTTGTTAGAGCTGGTAAAACTGCAGTTGAAGCTACAACAAACTTGTCATCTGCTGGCGCTACAATTCAACCTGTAAACTGAATATAGAAAAAGAATTTGTGATATAAACGAAAAAAGGAAGTTGTTTGACTTCCTTTTTTTTGTTCCAGAGGTTGATTTATTTTGTAAATCTGTAAACTGTTTAAATTGGTATAATGGGTAATTATTGTTTGTAGTACTCTGAATACTTATAATACTACTGCTGTTCCGCTTGTAGCAACCATGAGCATTGAACCTTGGGCTCCAATCGTCTCGTAGTCAATGTCTATGCCTACGATAGCATTGGCTCCCATAGCTTTTGCACGTTCAATCATTTCATTTATAGCTGTGTTTTTGGCTTCGCGCAATACACTCTCGTATGAGCCGGCACGACCGCCAACAATGTCACGAATGCTAGCAAATAGATCCTTAAACATGTTGGCACCTATAATGGTTTCACCTGTCACTACACCCTTGTACTCGCGGATAGTGTGACCTTCAATCTGTGGAGTTGTTGAAAGTATCATAATCGTTTCGTTTTAAAGTTTATATAGGTTTAGACGTAAAGGTTATACAAAAAGTTGCAAGGGGGGGAAATTTCCATTTGCCGAATGTAGTTTTGTGATTACATGGTAGTCTCTTTTTTTGGGGGGGGGGGGTTCGCTTTGCGCATCCCTAATCTGCTCGCCGCAGTGGCCCTTGTAAGCTCAAAAGAGCACATGAAGACTTTATAGCTGCGCTATGTTGAAGCTTTTTTTGTATCCAGCCTTAAAAGCGAGCTTTTAGACTGAATACAAAAAAAAGACTCCAAAACTTTCGTTCTGAAGTCTTCATGTGCTCTTTTGAGCTTGCGGAGAGAGAGGGATTCTTTCGCCGCTTCGCTTTGAAAGCGTCGCCCCTTTGGGGCTTACGGTTACGAACCCACGGGTTTTCTCATCTCTTTTTTGGGGGGGGATTCGCTTCGCGCATCCCTAGTCTGCTCGCCGCAGGGGCGCTTGCAAGTTTAAACTTAATAGAAAGTTTTGTAGCTTTACTACAACTTTTTTTATTACTTATACTTTAAAAGTAAACTTTTACGTATAGTAAAAAAAAGTCTCCAGAACAAAGTTCTGAAGACTTTCTATTCAAGTTTAAACTTGCGGAGAGAGAGGGATTCGAACCCCCGGTACCTCTCGGTACGACGGTTTTCAAGACCGTTGTAATCGACCACTCTACCATCTCTCCATGGCGTTAGCCGTTTGTGCTTGTTTCTTTTAAGCGAGTGCAAAAGTAGGGATAATTTTTCTAACCACCAAACTTTTCTGCAGTTTTTTTCAAATTGGATGCAATTTATTTGTTGTTAGCTCTATTTTTATTCTCCAATTACCGTGTTTCTGTTAGGATATAGCGCCATTTTAGGCAGTAATTTGGCAGAGGATGTATTGTTATTGAAAGTTTATGTGAACCTTATGTGAAGGCTATGTGAACCCTTATATTGATATAAAATGCTGATTAATAGTGTTTTATGGTGTTGTGTGAAGGCTTTTGACTCATTCTTAGCTAATGCTACTAGATCTAATTTTATGTATTCAAGCAGTATTCGATAGTGTTTTATTCTGCTTATTGCCTCCTTTTAGGCAGCATATTACCAGCATATAGGCAGTGTATATGTCCAGTACTTGTCCAGTATTTGTCCAGTATATGTCCAGTACTTGTCCAGTGATACACTGGAGAAATACTGCAGAATAAGTGCACTTAAACTGAAGAGCAACTGCACATATAAGGAGGTAATATGCTGCTTGTATGCTGTCTATGCGCTGTCTATATGCTGTTTATGCGCTGGTTATGTGCTGTATGTGTGCTGGTAGTAAGGAGAAAAAGTTGGACAAAATGGGGTAAAACTGTCTCGAAACCGTCTCGAAGGCATCTCGGAACCATCTCGAAGGAATGCGCGGGTACGCTCCGCTAAATGAAAATTGACAATTTCTTCCCGCTGGTCAGAGGAATTCCTTCCTTCGCCTTTATGTTTGCATCTGCTACGCAGACTGCAAACGCTCGGTCATTGACCTTCGGTTCAAATTTCAAATATCAATGTTCAAACCTCAATGTTCAATGTTCAAACCTCAATGTTCAATGTTCAAAGTTTAATATTATATGTGTTTTTGTAATGATTAACGGTTTATGAGGTAAATTTGCTTTGTTGTTTAAAAGAAAAGTGATATTTTTGCATTGATTTATATAAATAAGTTGAAATGAAGAAAAAGTTTTTAATTCCCTTTATAGTTATTTGCTTGCTTCTTGCAGGCGGTGTAGTTTATCTTGCGATCAGTTTGAACGATCAGAAGAAAGAGAACAAGGCAATGCAGGAACTTGCTGAGCTTGATAAGAAGGAGATGGAAAATGAGTATCAGCAGTTTGCTAATCAATATAGTGAAATGAAGAGTCAGATTACTAACGACTCTATTGTTGCTCAGCTTACTGAGGAGCAGAACAGAACTCAACAGCTTCTTGATGAGCTGCGCAGAGTGAAGAGCACGGATGCACGTGAGATAGCTCGACTGAAGAAGGAGCTCGCTACAGTTCGTGCTGTGTTACGTAGCTATGTTTTAGAGATAGATTCTTTGAATCGTTTGAATCAGAATCTTGCAGAGGAAAATACTCGTGTTAAGGGAAAATATGAGGAGGCTACTCGTCAGATTGAGGGCTTGAATACCGAGAAGGCTTCATTGTCAGAAAAGGTGGCTATAGCAAGTCAGCTTGATGCTGTTGCTATTTCTCTTACAGGTAAGGATAAGCGTGGGAAGACTACCAATAAGCTTAAGAAGGTACGTGCTATGCAGGTTACTTTTAGCTTGGCTAAGAATGTAACAGCTCAGAGTGGTATGAAAAATGTGTATGTTATTATCAAATCGCCTACAGGCAGCACTCTTGGTAATGCTGGTAGCTTTAATTATGAAAACCGCACATTGACTTGCTCAATGAAGAAGAGCGTGGAATATACCGGTCAGGAAACAATGGTTTCTATGTTCTGGAATGTTGCTCAGGCTCTTGAGGCTGGTACATATAGAGTTAGCATTTTTGCTGATGGAAATATGATTGGCTCTCGTAGTTTTTCTTTTGAATAAGGAATTGAATTAAATAAATATGAGAAAGGCTTTATTTATTTGTTTAATATTAAGCTCGGCTGTTCCTGCTTTTGCTCAGCGAGTGCTTTCGCTTGACAGTTGTCGAGCGTTGGCTCTGCGCAACAATAAGCAGTTGAATGTTTCGAAACTGAAAACTGAAATGGCTGAGAATATCCGCAAGGCTGCAAAGACAAAATATTTGCCTAAGGTTGATGCGCTTGGAGGATACGAATATAATAGTCGTTCGGTATCACTGCTTAATGAAGATCAAAAAGTAGCATTGGGAGGATTGGGAGATAATCTTGCTACTTCGGCAGGAGAAAACCTTACAAACTTGGTAACAGGTCTTGTAAGCCAAGGACTCATAACTCCAAATGTGGCACAGCAGTTGGGTGGTGTTATTGGAAATCTTGGGCGCCCTTTTGCAGATATAGGTGATAAGATTGGAAATTCTATTGTCGATGCCTTTGAAACAAATACTCATAATATATGGGCTGGAGCTGTTATGGTGAGACAACCTATTTATATGGGTGGTGCCATTACTGCTGTTAACAACATGGCGAAGATAAACGAGCAGATGGCTTCGGATGATATTGATGCCAAGCAGCAGGCAACCCTGTATAATATTGATCAGGCTTATTGGCTGGTGGTTTCTCTTCGTCAGAAACAGGAACTTGCCAATAGTTATCTCAACCTTATCAGTAAGCTTGATAGAGATGTTCACAAGATGATTGATGAGGGCGTGGCTACAAAGGCTGATGGGTTGAAGGTTGATGTTAAGGTGAACGAGGCAGAGATGAAGATTACTCAGGTTGAGGATGGATTATCTCTGGCAAAGATGTTGCTTTGCCAACTTTGCGGTTTGCCTTTGACAGAAGAAATTGTTCTTGAGGATGAGTCGAAGAATGATATCGTTGCTCCGATGGTGAGTGATGAAATGCCAGATGTAAATGCTGCAGAGACTCGTCCAGAGTTGCGTATGCTTCAAAATGCTGTTGACTTATCTAAGCAAGCAACAAATCTTATTCGTGCTGCCTATTTGCCTCATGTAGCACTTACAGGTGGCTACATGATTTCTAATCCTAATGTGTTCAATGGGTTTCAGCGTAAGTTTGCAGGCAACTGGACCGTAGGCGTTATAGTTCATGTTCCTGTGTGGAACTGGTTTGAGGGCACTTACAAGGTTAGAGCATCTAAGGTTGCTACAACTATGGCGCAGCTTGAACTGTCGGATGCTAATGAGAAGATAAATCTTCAGATCTCACAAAGCCAGTTCAAAGTGAAGGAAGCTCGCAAAAAACTTATTATGGCGAAGAAGAATATCAAGAGTGCCGAGGAAAACCTTCGTTGTGCAACTCTTGGTTTCAAAGAGGGAGTAATAGAGTCAACTGATGTTATGGCTGCGCAGACTGCTTGGCAGCAGGCTATGAGCCAAAAGATAGATGCAGAAGTAGATGTAAGAATGTCGCTTATTAACTTGAAGAAGGCGATAGGTGTTCTTAATTAATAAAATGTAATATTAACCGTAAACTAAATAAATTAGCTATTATGTCAGCTAAATCACAACATAACAACATTCTATTGGCTGTGATGGGTTTCATAGCTGTAGTGGTAATTGTAGGTATTATAGGTTTCTTCTCTTTGGAGAAGGATGAAGAGATTATTCAGGGACAGGTTGAAGTTTCTGAATATAGAGTTTCGTGCAAACTTCCAGGACGTATCTTAGAACTTCGCGTTAAGGAAGGCGACTATGTTAAGGTGGGAGATACTCTTGCTATACTTGAAGCACCTGAGGTTGATGCACAGAAACAAGTTGTTCAGGCAACAGGCGAAGCAGCTAAGGCAGTAGAAAGCCTTACTGATGCAGGTGCCCGCAAAGAGCAGATACAAGGTGCTTACCAACTGTGGCAACAAGCCCTTGCTGCAGAAGAGATTACCAAGAAATCATACACCCGCATGCAACATCTTTATGACGAAGGTGTGATAAGCGGACAGAAACGTGATGAAGTGTATGCAGCCTATAAAGCAGCCGAAGCTCAGGTGAAGGCTGCCAAGAGCCAGTATGATATGGCAAAGAATGGCGCACGTTCACAGGAAAAGCAAATTGCTGCTCATAACGCTATGGCAGCCACAAGTGCTGTGAAAGTAGTAAGCAGTTTGCTCAAGGAAACTGTTCAGGTTGCTCAGGTTGAAGGCGAGGTAAGTTCGGTTTATCCAAAGGTAGGAGAATTGGTAGGTATCGGATCTCCAATAATGAGCATCTCTATTCTTAGTGATATGTGGGGCACATTCAATGTGCGCGAAGACCAATTGAATGGTTTGAAGACTGGCGATACCTTTACAGCCTTCTCGCCAGCCTTTAATAAGGACATCAAGATGAAAGTGTATAGCATAAAGGATGAAGGCAGCTTTGCAGTGTGGAAGGCTACCAAAACCACAGGGCAGTACGACCTCAAGACATTCGAGGTTAAGGCACGCCCTGTCACCAAGATAGAAGGTTTGCGTCCTGGTATGAGCCTTATTTACAAGAAATAATATTCTAACGATATAGAATGTTTAAACGTATATATCATATTGCGATAAGAGAATGCAGCATTATGTTGCACAACCCTATCTATTTGTTTTGTATGGTTGTGTTCCCATTGTTGATTATGTTCTTCTTCACATCGCTACTTAATGATGGACAGCCCGTTGACATGCCAATAGGTGTTGTTGATCAGGACAACACATCGACAACACGTAAACTAATCCGTCAACTTGATGCTTTTCAAACAAGTCATGTTGTTGATTCCTATGACAATATGAATCAAGCTCGTGACGCAATACAGAAGGGTGAAATTTATGCCTTTTTGCTTATTCCAAAAGGAACAACTACAGGCTTGATTAATGGCACGCGCCCAAAGATATCATTATATTACAGTAATGTTACATTGCTTGCTGGCGGCAATACCTTCAAGGACTTAAAGACAATAGCAACATTGGGCTCTGCTGGAGTGGGCAAGGCAAAACTGTCGGCCATTGGTAAGACAGATGATGAGATAAGAACTGCTCTTCAGCCTATAGCTATTGATGCGCACATGATAGGGAATCCATGGGCAAACTATAATGTTTATCTTAGTACGGTGATGGTTCCTGGAGTGTTGATGCTGTTTATTTTCTTGCTCACACCTTACTCTATAGGAACAGAGTTGAAGTTCAAACGCTCGCGTGAGTGGCTGAAGATGGCAGACAATAATATACATGTAGCTATGTTAGGAAAGATATTGCCGCATTTCATAATCTTCCTCACAATCTTCTACGCATTCGAATTCTACATATATTATATATTAGGATTTCCACATCCTGGTGGAGTAGTACCAATTATGCTTTTAGGCATTCTTGCTGTTGTATCAGCTCAGGGATTTGGTATTTTTGTGTTTGGACTAATGCCTTCGTTGAGAATGTCAATGAGTGTATGCTCTTTATGGGCTGTGCTTAGTTTCTCGGTGTGCGGAGCCACTTATCCACTTTTCGCTATGGATAGTGTTATTGTTGCATTGGGACAACTGTTCCCGTTGCGACATTATTATATGATTTACCAGATGGCAATCTTCAATGGATTCCCTATACATTATGCAGCATTGCACTTTGGCGCGTTGATACTATTTGCAGCACTGCCTATTCTTTCCGTGCGCCATATCAAGACTGCTATGCAGAAATATATTTATATGCCATAAACAATGGAAAAAGATAGTTTATTGTATCAGATAAAACAAGGTATCTCGGATATGTGCTATATCTGGGCAAGAGAGATGCGCAATACAATAACTGATGAAGGTATGCTTATCTTCTTTGTCTTGGTACCATTGCTTTATCCTTTGCTTTATTCTTGGATATACAATAATGAAGTTGTAAGAGACATTCCTGTTGCTGTTGTTGATTATTCACATAGCAGTACAAGCAGACAATTTATTCGTCAGGTAGATGCAAGTCCTGATACCAAGATAGCATATTATTGCAATAATTTGGATGAGGCACAGGAACTCGTAGGACGACAGGTTGTTAGGGGAGTAATATATTTCCCTGCTGATTTTGATAAGAAGTTGTTTCGTGGTGAACAGTCGCATGTGAGTGTTTATTGTGACATGAGTTTGATGCTTGCTTACAAGGCGGTGTACCAAACAACACTGGCTGTTGCAAGTGAAATTAACAAGGGTATTCAGATTAGTCAGGCAAAGAACTATACCGAGCGGGAAGACGAGGTAACAACACAACCTTTGGACTTTGATGAAGTGCCAATATTTAATGCTACTGGTGGATATGGAAATGCTATTCTGCCAGGTGTACTCGTTCTTATTATTCAGCAGACGCTACTTTTAGGTATAGGATTGTCAGCTGGTACAGCTCGTGAGAATAACCGCTATAAAGACCTTATTCCTATCAGTCGACACTATAACGGTATATTCAGAATAGTGCTGGGAAAAGCATTGTGCTATTTCATGATTTATTCTGTATTGGCAGTATATCTCACGTTATGTGTTCCACGCTTCTTCCATTTCACAATAATATCTACTGCTATAACATTGTTAGGTTTGTTAGTACCATTCGTGCTTTCATGTATCTTCTTTGGAATGGCTCTTTCATGTCTTGTAAGATATCGTGAAAATGTGTTCCTCTTGGTAGTATTCACTTCGGTACCTTTGTTATTTATGACTGGTGTATCGTGGCCTCAGAGCAATATTCCAGGTGTGTGGCAGGGCATATCAATGTTGTTCCCTTCAACCTTTGGCGTGAGAGGGTTCCTTGGTATAAGCAGCATGGGAGCTTCCTTGTCGGATATAGAACCGCAATTTCAAGCTTTATGGATACAGACACTGGTTTATTTCTTGCTTACATGCGTTGTTTATCGTTATCAGATAAATTCTACCAGAGTTCATGCTATAGAGCGTGTGAGAATGTTAAGACAGACAGCACATGATGCTGCTGAAGAAAAAAGAGAAAAAGAAAAGGAACACCAATAAATGGTGTTCCTTTTCTTTTATTAGTTTACCGTTTATAGTTTACTGTTTACCGTTTATTAGTTTACTGTTTACCGTTTTCTGAACTCCCTCTCCTTCGGAGAACCAACGGTCGCTGTTCGGCGATAGCCGAGGGAAAGCAATGGATGGGGTGAGGTTTTACTTGTTTTTTACGTCAACAATCTTTGTTTTTGGACGTTCCTTGTTACGACGGTTAACAACTGTGACAACAGCTTGTGCAAGGTTCAAGAAAGAACGACCTGTAATGGTGTCTGTCTTTGTAGCTGCAGGTTCACCAGAGTCTCCTGCCTCACAAATGCCCTGAACAATTGGAATTTGTGCCAATAGAGGGCATCCCATTTCTTCTGCAAGATTCTTACATCCATCTTTTCCAAAGATATAGTACTTGTTTTCAGGAAGCTCTTTTGGTGTGAAATATGCCATGTTTTCAACAAGCCCAAGGATAGGTACGTTCACTTTATCATTGGTGTACATGTCAATACCCTTTCGAGCATCAGCAAGTGCTACGTTCTGTGGTGTGCTAACGATAACAGCACCTGTTATGGCAAGGGTCTGCAACAGGGTTAAGTGAATATCGCTTGTGCCAGGAGGAGTGTCGAGGATGAAATAATCGAGCTCACCCCAGTCGGCGTCAGCAATAAGTTGCTTTAAAGCTGATGTTGCCATACCGCCTCGCCATAGAGTTGCTTTGTCGGGGCTTACAAAGAAGCCGATAGACAATAGCTTTACACCATATTTCTCTATGGGTTCTATTAAATCGCGACCATCTTTGTTTACTGCGCAAGGGCGCTCTTCTTCAACACCAAACATCTTTGGCATTGATGGACCGAAAATATCAGTATCAAGCAATCCTACCTTGTAGCCCAGTTTGGCTAATGCGATAGCGAGGTTGGCAGAAACTGTGCTTTTGCCAACTCCACCTTTTCCTGAACTCACAGCAATGATGTTTTTTACCTGTGGCAGTAGTTTACCAACTTCAGGACGTGGCGCAGATTTGAACTCAGTCTTGATGGTAACTTCAACATCTGGCGATATATTATAGTGTATCGCTGCTTCAGCTGACTTTATTGTTGATTTCAAGAAAGGATCGGTGTCACGAGGGAATACCAAGGTGAATGATACTTTCATGCCGTCAATGCGTACGTCATCGGCAAGCATTTCGCTTTCTATCAGGTTTTTCTTTGTTCCTGGATAGATTACTGTTGCAAGAACATCAGTAATAAGTTTTGGATATAGTGTCATAATTATTTTTATTTTTATCTTCCTGTGTCTTTACTGCTTCTCTTTGTTCTATGATAGCTTCTGTATTCGTCAAGAGGAATATCTACTTCTGGCTCGGATAATTCGCCAGCGGCAGGAAGATTGAATTTTAGATACTTTATGTTTAATCCTCTTTCTATCCACATGCTTTCGTAGTATGTCTGAATGGATAGGATTTTTTTTGTTTCTTCATCAAAACCTTCTGTGTGATAAAGATCTTCTGTCTGGAAGATTACTGGAAGGCTGTTTTTCTTTACCATATAGTCGGTATATGTGTATAAGAAGTTAGAGTCTGTCTTTAGATGAATGATACCGTTATTTACAAGAAAACGACGATAGCGATTCATGAAGAATGTACTTGTAAGACGCTTACGGGCATTTTTCATCTGTGGATCAGAGAATGTGAGCCATATCTCCTGTACTTCATTCTCTGCAAAGAAACGGTCTATTATTTCTATATTTGTACGCAAGAAAGCAACGTTTTCAAGACCAGCTTCAAGAGCTTGCTTAGCACCTGTCCACATACGTGCTCCCTTAATGTCAACACCAATGAAGTTCACATTTGGGTATAGTTTACCAAGTTCTACAGTATATTCTCCTTTTCCGCAACCCAACTCAAGAACGATTGGATTGTCGTTGTGGAAATACTCTTCGCGCCAGTGCCCTTTCATTTCAAAAGGTACATCATCTACTACTGAAAAAGGATATTGGAAGACATTCTTAAAAGTCTCCATTTCTGCGAATTTTGCTAATTTACCTTTGCCCATAATGTTTTGATTTCTTTGAGGTTGCAAAGATAATAAAAAAATGTGGAATGTGGAATGTGGAATGTGAAATTAGTCGCACTTCGTGCGATGTTGAGTTGTTCAATTATAAATTATTATTCAATATTAAATATTCACTATTCAATAGCGATGCAATTTCATCGCGTTCTGCCGAGTTTGTGTAACTTTTACTTCTAATTTATCACTTTGCAAGTGAATAATCATAGTACAAAACAGAAAAAACACTATCTTTGCAAGTGGGAAAATAATATTGGATATGAAAAAGCTATTCTTCACATTATTAATATTTATGGCATCG
>Ga0256404_1009433_pt1 | contig 14002 bp, 14 predicted proteins | sample RumenRJG_01DNA_FD_185990 | JGI IMG/M metagenome (GOLD analysis project Ga0256404, IMG submission 185990) | Bovine rumen microbial communities from Lethbridge, Alberta, Canada - RJG_01 | ecosystem: Host-associated > Mammals > Digestive system > Stomach > Rumen | place: Canada: Alberta | collected...
CAAGGTACAGTGTATCAGGACTGTGCTTTACTTACTCATGATCCCGCCGCTAAGGTGGATCAATTTTCCTCGTAAAACCTGGGTCAATTTTGATTATAAATCAATACCCCTCCCCCTGCGTCCGTATGAATACGCTGAGTTCAAACATGCGCGTGTTGCACCGGACTACCATGTCGACTTTAAAGGCAACTATTACAGTGTCCCATACAGCTTCGTGAAAGACGTCGTAGAAATCCGTGCTACGGCAAAAACGATCGAGGTCCTGAGGGGCGGAAAGCGGATCGCCTCCCACAGCAGGATCTTCCCGGACGACCGGCATGGTTATTCAACTCTCCCTGACCACATGCCCGAAAGTCACAGGAAGATGGTCGAATGGACCCCGGAGCGTCTGATCAAATGGGCCGATAAGATCGGGCCGAACGCAGCGGCTTATATCAGCATGCTCCTGAAACTGAAACAGCATCCGGAGCAGAGCTTCCGGCTCTGCATGGGTATCCTTAAGCTTTCAGAGAAGTACGGCAATAAGGCCTTTGATACCGCCTGCCAGCGCGCCATCCAGACAAAGCGCCGTTCTTACAAAGATTTCAAGGTGCTTATAGAGACCATTCCGGTGGAAGGTACTTCGGAAAAGCCGATCCCGGCTCACAGGAACATCCGCGGGAAGGAATACTATCGTAAAGCAGTGAACGGAGGTGATCCTGATGTTGACTAATCCAACAATGGAGCACCTGAAAGACCTCCGGCTTCCCGGTATGCTGGAAGCGTACACCAGGCAGATGGAACTTCCGGAAAACGTCTCACTGACCTTCGAGGAACGTTTCTCGTTAATCGTCGATTATGAGTGGGCCCGCAGACGGACAAAGAAGATCAACCAGCTCATAAAGAAGGCGGAATTCCGCCAGGAAGCCCTGCCGGAAGATATCCTGACTACAGAGAAACGTAAATACAATAAATCAATGCTCCAGACTCTCCTGACGACGGACTGGATCGAACAGGGACTTAATGTTGTGATCACAGGCCCCACCGGCGTAGGAAAAAGCTTTATCGCTACTGCTCTTGGATATATGGCATGCCGCAGGGAACAAACCGTCCGCTACTACAGGGCATCCGACCTCGTCGATGAAATGACTGCGGCAAAAGGCGACGGCACTTTTAAAAAATATCTCAAACAGTTAAGTAAATGCGACCTTCTCATCATTGACGACTGGGGCCTGAACGATTTCAACGTCGGTGAGACCGTAGCCCTCGTCGATCTAATTGACAATCGGAATTTAAGAAAATCGGTCATTATCGTCAGCCAGATCCCCGCAGACAGTTGGGGAGAGATGCTCAGCGATGATACCCGCGCAGACTCCATCATGGACAGGGTCATAAAGAACTCTTACGAGTTCGAGCTGGAAGGTCCATCATTCCGTGGCATGGAAGCCAGAAAGCGAATGGAATCAGCTAAAGTCGTTAATGAAGGTGTAGCTTTCTGAGATTGCAGCTATTAGTTTTTATGTTACTATAACAATAGATAAATCTGTTATAAACCTATGCGGCACTGGTATCCGGTTCAAGCCGGAATCCCTGTCCAAAGAAAACAGGAACAGGTGGCCAAATGAAACCGGATCCGGTGCCCGGACAAAACCGGACTAAGCGTCCATTTTCATCGGAATTCGCAAAGGACAGGCTGGTATCCGGTGAAGTACGTTTCATCTTTGTTGTTGACATTTATAACGAGGGTGTCGATATCCCGGAGGTAAACACGGTACTCTTCCTGCGACCGACAGAGTCTCTCACGATCTTCCTGCAGCAGCTCGGACGTGGATTGCGTCTCGCGGAGGGGAAGGAATGTCTGACCGTGCTTGATTTTATCGGGCAGGCCAATAAGAAATATAACTTCGAGGATAAGTTCGCAGCGCTCCTCTCTAACACGACCCGCGGCGTTTCCCGTGAGATCAAGGATGGATTTGTTTCTGTTCCAAAAGGCTGTTATATCCAGCTGGAGAAGATTGCTGCCCGTAATATTCTCGATAATATCCGGGCGGCCTACGGTAACAGCGCCGGTCTCGTGAATAAGCTGGCAAGCTTCGAGGAGGATACCGGTCTCAAGCTGACCCTGGCAAACTTCCTGCAGTATAACCATTTAAGCCCCAGGGCACTTTATAAGTTCACAAGCTTTTCGAGGCTCTGTGCAAGAGCGGACGTGCTCGATGACTTTGCAGAGCCGCTGGAGGATACCATCACGAAAGCATTACCACGGCTTGCAGTGATCGATTCAAGACGGTGGATACTGTTTCTTTTGAATCTGCTTTCAAGGATAGACAACACAGACTTTGCGTCCTTCTCGATGCTGGAGCGCCGGATGCTCCAGATGTTTTATGTTACCGTCTGGGGACATGCGATCGAGGAGTGGAACGGTGATGAGATGCTCGATCATCTCTATGCACTGGCGGATAGCCCGGTGCTGCTTCAGGAGCTGATCGATTTGCTGCAGTATCAGTATGAGCAGATCGACTTTATCGATACGCCGGTGGACCTGGGCTTTGCTTGTCCTCTGGATCTACACTGTACGTATACGAGAGACCAGCTTCTGGTAGCCATGGACTTCATGAAGCCGAACACCGTGCGTGAGGGCGCCAAATGGCTTCCGGAGAAGAAATTGGATGTCTTCTTCATCACGCTTAATAAGGCGGACAAGGACTACTCACCGACGACGATGTATAATGACTACTCGATCAATGAGCATCTGTTCCACTGGCAGAGCCAGAGTACAACGACGGAGAACTCACCGACAGGACAGCGATACATTCACCACAGGCAGCAGGGCAGCAAGGTATTGCTGTTTGTGCGTGAGTTCAAATCTAGCCAGATGTATGGCGGCGCGGAAGCGTATACCTATCTTGGTCCGGCGACTTATGTAAAGCATGAAGGCGAAAAGCCGATGAACATTACTTGGAATCTGGAGTATCCGATCCCGGCGAAGTATCTGAAGAAGACCAGCAAACTGCTGGTGGGATGATAGCATAATCATGATCGTCTACAGCGCAACCAATGAAATGATAGTGGATTGGATCATCAAAGACTACTGTAGTGTGGGAAATATCGCCAGTGGCTTGAACAAAAATAGTAAATTGAGAAAAAAGAAGCGGAGACGGTTATTGTGCCGTCTCCGCTTTGTCGTTAAGTGTGTTGAGTAGTGAGCAGAAATCAATTCTAGGCTCTTCCGGGATACCTGTGTATTTACCGAGCAAGTACTGTTTACGGATATTATTCTTCTCCCCGATCTTATTATTATAATGGAGAATACACTGAATCTCTTTCTCTCCGGATTCGACTTCGTTGATTACGTAGATACACTCTTTTGGAATGTCGGATTCCATCAGCAGAGTGTTATGTGTGGTCATTATAAGCTGCCCTTCAATGCTGTCATATAGTGATGTTGCAAGAGCCTTCACAAGAAGATCATGTATTCCTGTGTCAAATTCATCAATTACAGCGACAGATCCCTTCACCACGACTAACATAAATGGTAACTGTTGAATTAAGGACTGGGTGCCGGTGGACTCCAGAGCAAAATCAATGTCTCGTGGTTTTCCTGCTATATTTTTAGTTATGACAAGTTGATATTGTATCTGCTCTTCATCATAAGTTCGTTTATAGTATGCACGGATAATATCTTTATAGGTTAATCGCAGAAAAGCATCCAGCATTTTTTCAGTGCGATTTAAAACCTCTTCATCACGACGGTCGATTTTTCCGTTTTCATATTCACCCAAGATTTCGGGAGGAAGTCCGATGATTCCACGTTCTTGCCGGCTGCCAAACTTAATTTTACAAGATACTCTGGAGAAAAATTGAAGTACTAATGCGAAATTTTCTTCTATCTGCTCCCGTATATATTGATCTGCTTTATCATCTGATTCATGCATCAGTATGGAAAGTAGGGAATGCTTCCCCCAAAACTTTGCACAGGCTTTTTTTATAGCTTGATAAGAAGAGCGGTCTTGGAAGATTTTGGTGCTTATAGTTGCCTTCTCAGGCGTTATATCATAATAAGCGCCTCTTCTTTGAGTTAAAGTGTACTCAAGACGTTCATGGATGATCTGAGAATCATTCATTTCCAACAGATATTTTCCGCTTTTCCCGTTGATGCGGAACCCAAATTCCATAAGCATGGGTTCAGTGGACGAAACGGTTTTATTCTCCTTTATCAGCGTTTCGATATCCTTATAGCGCATGCGGAAATATTTTTTGAATTCTTCACTGTTCTTCAAGCGGTCTGCATCGTCGGCCAGCAAAGATTCCATTATATCCCGAACAGCCATCGTCCTAAGCGTTTCAGAAAGCATAAAAAAAGCAGAGGCGAGATTTGACTTTCCAATGCCATTTTCGCCATAGATCAGGACCATTTTTTTAGGTTGGTTATTCCGGTCTAAGAGATTAAACTCGATATTCCCGAAGGATTTATAATTTTTCAACTTGACATATTCAAACATGGCTGGATCCCTCCATCGATATAATACCACAAAATTCGGATTTGTAAATGAAATAATTTTGTGCTGCTCTTAAAAAATAAGAGTAAAAAGGTATTAACATTGATTTTTGGAAGAGGTTGTGGTATTATCTTGGGTGAGATACCAGATGTAGGAGGGATGGGCGAATGGCAAAAGGAAGAGGAAAGAAACCGAGCCCGGCTACAATCATGAGGTTAATTGCAGCTTCGGGAGGACATTGCCAGTTTGAGGGATGTCCCTGCAACCTCTTCAAGGACGATCTGACATGGGCAGAGTTTAATAATTCCAATGTGGCACATATTGTCGCTTCATCACCAGATGGACCGCGAGGCTCTGATGATTCTTATGAATTATCGGATAAGTATGAAAACCTGATGCTTATGTGTCCGACCCATCATAAAGAGATCGATAATGATACTGAAACGTATACGGTTGAAAAACTTAGGAGAATAAAACAGGAACAAGAGCGGAGGGTGCAGGATCTTTTAGAAGGAATGAATTATCCTGAATCGGAAATTGTGATTCTGGAGTCGCCGATAAAGGGAAAGTTCGATGTACACGTGGATAAGAAGCAGACTGTTGAAGCACTCAGGAGTCGGAAGAAAAACCCTGCATCAACGCACCCCACATTAATAAAGGTAGACGGGCATGGAGAATATAATTCTCTCATATACTGGCAGATCCTTTCGGAAAAACTGAAGGCAGAAGTTGAAAAGCAGATAACAGGTCACCTTCAGTATTGTCCGGAATTGATGTTGTCTGTCTTTCCACTGGCGCCAATCCCGTTAATAGCCAAATTGGGTGAATTGATCGGTGATAAACGGGAGGTAGATGTCTTCCAAAAAACACGAAGACCAGAGACTTGGTGCTGGAGAGCAGAAACGGGTACTAACACATTTTCGACAGAGATTATTCGCAACGAGAGTGGGGATGCGGAGAAAACGGCAGTCATTTTATCTCTGACGGCCCACGTTTCCCCTGACCGTGTATTGGCGGTATATAACGCGTCGAAGATCTATCATATAGTGGCCGAAAATAATGGGGTGGATTGTATCGCCAGTCCCGAAGACCTTAGATTATTTTGGCAAGAGTACCAGAGGGTGTGTGATCGAATCAAAAACAATGATCATTGTGATAATGCAGCAGTATTTCCGGCGATTCCTGTTTCTGCTGCCTTTGAAATTGGCAGGCGGCACATGCACGGCGTTCATCCAGTGCTGCATGTATACGATGATGACAATGGCTTCTTCGAAGCCCTGACAATAGGAGGACAGTAATATTGAAAGATAACGAGAGAATGCTTGATGATATCCTCAGACGAATTGTCCAGGAAATTAGCATTACGCCCGCTATGACGGAAAAGGCGGTGGAAAGTTATAAGGCGGTCGGGAAGTGGATTGGAGAAGGATTGCCTTATGATGTACATATAAACCCGCAAGGGTCAATGAGCCTTGGCACCACGAATAGACCGGTGTCGGACCAGGATGATTACGATATAGACCTTGTGTGTCTGCTTATGGATGGTACGAACCTTGATGCGGAGCACATAAAAAATACGGTGGGAGATCGCCTGAAAGAGAATGAGCTGTATCGAAAGAAAATAGCTGAAGAGGGAGAAGGAAAGCGTTGCTGGAAAATGCAGTATTACGAGTTTCATATGGATATTCTTCCCTGCGTTCCGAAAGATTATTATCTGGAACCATATTTTACGGATATTCGGCTTACACATAAAAATGGTCCTTATGACTATGAGGATCGGTATAGCAATCCATTTGGCTATCGTAAATGGTTTGAGGGGAGAATGAGGGAAACTCTTGAGAAGGAGAAGAGAGCTTTTGCGATCAAGAATCAAGTAGAAATAGCAGATGTTCCAAATTACAAAGTGAAGACGCCGCTCCAAATGGTCGTGCAATTACTTAAACGGCACAGGGACATTTGCTTTGGAAATGATCCTGATAACGCACCAATCTCCATTATCATAACGACCCTTGCGGCTCATGCCTATAAGGGAGAAGTTAGCTTATATGAAGCCATGTGTAACATTCTGGATCATATGAAGGAGTATATTTCAGTAAGAAACGGGGTTTATTGGATTGAGAATCCCGTGATGCCGGCAGAGAACTTTGCAGACAAGTGGGCATTGTATCCGAAAAGACGGGATGCCTTTTTTGGCTGGATGCAACGAGCACGCAGAGAGTTGATCGATGAGCCTCTTCAGACTCTGGGAATAGACCAACTTAAGAAACATTATTCAGATGTACTTGGGGAGGCTCCAGTGGCCAGGGCGATCAAGGCACTTGGCGAAGAGACTCGCTTCAAGAGTGAGAATAATAAATTATATTCAGCAGGGCTTGTGGGTGGCTTGACAAGTTCATCATACACCGGAACTAAGCAGATAAAGGGGCATACATTCTTTGGCCAATAAAAAATTTTACAACTCTCCAAGAATATCGTTAGCTTCCCAGGCCATATATTTGCGAAAAGAGTATCCTGAAAGTCGATGTTCATTGCATTGCGGAGTACTTGTATGGTGGGGAGATATAAGGCCAACTCCGTTGTCAAGGACCTATAAGATAAGGATAGAGTGTCATGGCCTTCAGCGACGCCCAAGAGTTATTCTTTACGGAGATCATATCGAAGGGATAGATAGAAGGGATTTTCCACATCATTTTGAAATCGACAGAGAAAAACCCGAAGTTGTGCTTTGCCTTCATATGCCGTATGAATTTGATTACAGATGCTGGATAGCTGATACCATTATTCCTTGGACACAAGAATGGCTATATTTTTATGAAATATGGTTGGCCACTGGAGAATGGTGCGGTGGAGGGCATGTTCCAAAAATAAAATAGTCATCATAATAGTGATGGATAGCTCCGGTACATCAGTCAACCGCTGGTCGGATGACTTTTGCTGAATAGCTAATATAGTGGAGATGGAGGCAATACCATCTGCGACAGGTGAGAGTCCTGCTGCAGATGGTATTTTTTTCGCTATCGCATATTAAGGGAATGCTATTTCCCGACGTTGCTCGGATTACAACAAATAATCGCATGGGTAACAGCTGGCGAGCAACGGAGCCTCTTTCTGTATCCGGCATGTTGCTTATGTCGAGAACAGGAGGAGCTCTGATGAGGAGTTATAAATGGCACACTAAAACCCGGAATCTGTACAGAATATTCAAGGATTGGAATAAAAAAGAAGCATCACTGACAACAAATCCTGAAAGTTCCGCTTTTAAAGGTGAATGCCACCTTTTGAAGCGGTTCTTTGGAATGGCCTTTTTCACTATACTTAAGATGAGCAGAGAAGGAATGGAGGTGATGACCAATGGCTTTAAAATTTACCAGTGATGAGCTGGTTGAAATTGGTCGTCGCGTTCAGGATGCCCGCATTGCAAAGCGGATGACGCAGGAATACGTTGCTGAGGTCTGTCTCTGTACTCCGAAGCATATCAGCGACATTGAGAGAGGCATCGTAGGACCGTCATTCCCGATTATAGCAAAGATGGGTAAATTGTTCGATACGGGCGTGGATTATTATCTGTATGACACCGTCGATTACGTTTCGGACCGAATGATTACTGCAGACATTTCAGAAGCTCTTGTAAACTGCGATACAAATACCAGGATGTACTGCCGCGAGTTAATAAAAAGGACAGTAGCCTACTCAGAGCTTCTGACAAAAGGCACAGGAGGAAAGAAGCCGTAACCCGATCCCATACAGATAATGGCCGTCAGATAAAGTGACAGCCTGATAATACAGCGATAGCGAGCGAAGGCCGCGGGCTGTCATGGTTAGTACCGGACAGCTCTGCGGCTTTTTTGTATACACCGAAGTTGACCGGATTATGACAGAATATCTGATGCGGGAGGTGCAGGAAAATGCTGGAAAAATTATTTGCACGGAACCGCCTGCAGAAGCGGGCCCCGGAAGAGAATGGATCCTGGAAAAAGATCGCTGAAGGAGATTATCAGCGGTACATGTTCTATGAGGAACTGTTTCGTAAGATTGTTGCGACAGAAGCTGCCCTGCACAACATGGAGGATCCGATAGAAATTGCGATTGGCGTGATGAAGGCAGCCTGTGACCTTTATGAGGGAGACTGGAGCGGGATCCTGATTGCGGATCTTCACTCACAGCTGTGGCGTCCGGAGATCTGGTACGATATCCATACCGGACCGATGACGGAAACGCTGTTTCATGAATTTGAAATGACAGAGGATTTCCTTACATGGGTAAAGCATCTGAAGGAGCAGGAGCCCCTGGTCATCAAGGATGTTGAGGCAATCCGGGAGTCCAGTCCGGGTGAATATGCGGCCTATCAGAGACTGGAAACACATGCGGTTATTGGCGTGCCCTTCGGACAGCATCCGCTGGGCTTCATGGTTGTCCGGAATCCGAAGAAGAACGTCGAACAGTATGAGCCCCTGCAGATTGCCTGCTTTGTAGCCATGATGATGCTGGAGCAGAAGCGCCGGCTGGAGGCAGAACAGCGCTTTCTGATCAGTGAAGGCGAAGAGGACGACGGAAAGCCTCGTATCCGGTATAACATCCTTGGTCAGCACTTCATGGAGATCGACGGAAGGGCTATCCATGAGCAGAACCTGAAGCATCCTAACCGGAGAGGCTGGGTGATGCTGCTTTATCTTATCCTGCACAAAAAGCCTGTGGACTTTTCGGTTATGGCCCGGGATCTGTGGCCGGACGAGGAGGATGCGCAGGCGAAGAACAATAATCGGCAGGCTATCTTCCGCATCCACCAGGACCTGGCTTATCACCATGATGCCAAGATCATAGATACCCGCGCCGGCGTCTATATGATTTCCGAGGATGTCCATATCACAACTGATGCAGATGAGATGGAAAAGCTTTATGAGCAGACAAAGCACATGCCGGATACAAAGACCAAGCTGGAGACACTGAAGAAGGCATTCGGGCTGTACCGCGGAAGACTGTTTGAAGCCGGGGAGGCGGACATGGGATCCTGGATGATCCCATTTACTTCCGCGTATAACCAGATGTTCGTGGATATTACAAAGGAGCTTCTTTCAATTCTTGGCCATCAGAAGGACTATCACTGCCTGATCGATTACGGCTCAAAGGCGATCCGGCTCGAACCGGGGCTCCAGGATGCCTATTACTGGGTCATTGTCGCAGCTGAGAATATAGGCAACAGTGCAACCCGTGAGATGTGCCTTGCTACGGCAAAGCAGGAGCTGACGGAGGAGGAATACGATAAGCTGATACATCTGCTGAGCGCATCCAAAATGGTGGATACGGCTATTTTGGCAGGTCAGTCGCAGGGATAACATGACAGTGCAGGAGCAGATACAGTACTTACAGCAGCTGCTCCTGCCTTGTCATGTAAGAATCTCCCGAATTGCCGCATAATTTGTATATTATGATTGAAATTTTCTTGAGTAACGGCTGAGTAACGGCCTGGTAATGAGTATGTAACAGCCTGAAAAAAATATTTTCCTGGTAACGTTCCGGTAACGGGTCTGATAACGGGCCCGGTAACGGCCGCCCGATAGAGTGTGCGATGCAAAAGCAATATGCATCACATACGAAACGGACGGGTGAACGAAGTTGGAACAGGAACCACAATCGGAGGCGGTTGTTTTTGCAGAAACCTGTAGAAGCAGCCGCCTCTTATTTTTTTGCTCTTTTTTAGGGCAGAGATGCCGGTCGCCTCCGGATCTGAAATTTGCCAACCAACAGATTTCAGAATTCGGAGGAAAGACAAATGACTTTTGATGTAAAAGCCTGCGGAGCCAGGATCAGGGAGCTCCGCATGAAGAACGGACTGACCCAGGAGACACTTGCTGAGGACCTGAACATCACGGATGTACATCTTCGGCGGATCGAAAGCGGAGTCAGAGGAGGCTCCATTGAGCTCCTCATAGAGTTTGCGGATTATTTTCATGTTTCGCTGGATTATCTGATCCTCGGCAGAGGAGGACGGACAGACGAAGCAAAAGAGGAGCTGAACCGGATCAGAGAACGGGTAGAGCATATCATGCAGCTGCTCTGAGCACAGGCGGAAGCATACATGATATCCGGCGAACAGAACCTCACTGGTTCGGTTTTCAGTGCCTCCGTGGCACTAAGAAGGAAGGTCGGATCTTATTAAACTGACTTCAGAGCAGCAGGAACTGCTGCTCTGGCACCTTGAAAACCGAATATGCATTTCATCAGGTACGTTCTGAACTATTTCCCAGGGAGCCTTCGCAGGGGTTCGCCACGATCGATCGGAGCAGCAGGCATTCTTCTGTATTGACGCTGCAGTCTGCCGGGAGCGAGAAAAACCAACTGCAAATGCCGGGTCTGCACCCGGCGGCGGCCAGGATGTGGGAAAGGATACAATGATACTTCTGCCCAGTCACAGCCCCGGCGAGTCCCGGGATCACGCAATGAGGGCAGCCCCGCGAGAACCGCGGAGGGGTTAGAGTCCCATGAGCGCAGAGAAGCAGGTCTGCCGCCTGATGAACTTCCCAGGGAACAGGGGTTCCCTTTCCGGGGTGTCGGGGACAAATAGGAAGAACAGAATGAACGCAACGGGAGCTGAGGGGAGACCTTCAGCTCCCTGATACATACCAGGCATGAGGAGGATGCACGTATGAGGATCGAAGAGTATCACAGAGGCGATGTGTTCTTCGCCGATCTCGGGTCTTTGGATCTCGGAGAGCTGTATTATCACAGACAAGCCGGAGCAAGGCCGGTGGTCATTGTCCAGAATGATGTTGGCTGCTTCTTTTCGGAGACGCTGACAATTGTTCCGCTGACATCGCAGCTGAAAAGACCGGACCTGGAATCACATTACATTCTGCAGAAGGCAGGCTTCCTGAAGAAAAGATCCATGGCGCTGGCGGAGGCAATCAACACCATTGACAAGCGCCAGATCCGTTTTTATCTTGGAAGGTTATCCGATGACGACATGGCCGGCGTTGACGCGGCGATCACCAGTCATCTTGGATATGAAATAGCATGGAGCATAGAAGCGCCGTGAGGGAGGTGAGCAGCATGGAGAACGACGAAGCTGTTCTGACCGGGGAGAGGGAAGCGGCTGGCCGACTTCAGATTCCGTTCTGGTTGAAGAGCAACCTGACGGTCGATGAGGCTGCCGCTTATTCGGGGATCGGCAGGAACAAGATCAGAGAACTGACAGACAGCGAAAGCTGCAGCTTCGTGCTTTGGGTCGGCAACAAAAGGCTGATCAAGCGGCGGATGCTGGATGAGTTTCTCGATAACATGTATTCGGTATAAAAGGATGCCGGGCTGTGCAGTACGCAGTTCGACATCCTTGTTGTTTCCGGAGGCTGAAAATATCATAGAACCGGAGCCGATCCCAGGAAGACAGAAAGGAGTTGTCGAACATGGCCCAGGAAAGACGAAAGGATAAAGCCCGGGTTGTCCTGAAAACGGGTGAAGGTCAGCGGAATAATGGGACCTATTATTATCGCTGGCAGGACAGAAAAGGGAAGAGACATTACATTTACGCCAAATCACTTCCGGAGCTCCGGATGAGAGAGAAGGAAGTGGAAAAGGATAAGATCGACGGTATCAAGGGCGAGTCCCGGTTTACGACCGTAAATGATCTTTATGAGCTCTGGAAACAGATCAAGCGCGGACTGAAGAATACGACGTATGAGAATTACACGTATATGTACGAGATGTTCGCCAAAAACGATATCGGAAAGCTGAGGATCTTCACATTGAAGAAATCAGACGTGAAGCGCTTTTACAACAAGCTGGCAGATGAGCGGGGGCTGAAGGCTTCCACGATCGATTCGATCCATACGGTTCTGCACCAGGTCCTGGAGATGGCGGTGGATGATGCTTATATCCGCAGCAATCCCTCCGATAATGTGCTGCGGGAGCTGAAGCAGTCCCACTGCTTTGAGACGGAAAAGCGCAGAGGACTTACGGTGGCGGAGCAGGAGCTGTTCCTGAATTTCCTTCAGGAAAGCAAGACATATTCTCACTGGTATCCGCTGTTTGCGGTAATGCTTGGAACCGGCCTCCGGGTCGGCGAGCTGACCGGGCTTCGCTGGTGCGACATCGACCTGGAAGAGGGAATCATCGATGTAAACCACAACCTGGTGTATTACGCACACAGGGATGAAGCCTATAAGACAGGGTGTTACTTCAACATCAATACGCCGAAGACAAAGGCGAGCACACGGCAGGTTCCGATGATGGACTTCGTGAAGGAGGCCTTCCTGATGGAGAAAAGGAATCAGGAACAGGCCGGGATCAAATGCAACATCACGATCGACGGGTATACGGATTTTATCTTTGTGAACCGCTTTGGAGAGGCCCAGCATCAGAGTACCTTGAATAAAGCGCTCCGCCGTATCATTCGGGACTGCAATGATGCAGAGTTCCTGAAAAACGAGAATCCGAAGGTTCTGCTTCCGCATTTCAGCTGCCACAATCTCCGGCACACATTCACAACGAGGATGGTTGAAGCCGGCGTTAATGTGAAGGTGATACAGGATGCTCTTGGGCATCAGGATATTCAGACGACGATGAACATCTATGCAGACGTGACGAAGGAACTGAAGAAGAGTGAGTTCGCCGGGTTGGATGGCTATTTCAGGAATGGCACGGGGACCGGAAATAAGGAAGAGAATGAGCAGAGCACGGACGCCGGTGCAGACGGCACCTGACTCTGAGAAAAATACAGGATTTACACCATTACACCATTTTTTACACCATTTGAAACAGCCTCGGTAATAACTTATAACAGGTTATGAAAAATCGGGCTTTTGAGGAAACCAGCCAATAACAGCTTATAACAGGTTACGGTAAGATATAAAATGGCGGCTGTTGAAATCCCGACAATGAAGACCCTCAAGTCTGAAAACAATGAAGCGCATGAGGGCGGAAAAGCCGGCGAAGAGAGCAGTTCCGAGGCTGTTTCTGAAGCATCCGGGTTCTTTACCCCGAACGAAAAGATCGATTTTACCGGTGTAAAGATCGAGCCGCTGTTCCAGGATTTCGTGGATTTCGACACCTTCAGCAAGTCTGATTTCCGGGCGGTGAAGGTCAAGGAATGCTCAGCTGTTCCGAAGAGTAAGAAGCTCTTAAAGTTCGTTCTGGATGACGGTACGGGCACGGATCGCGTGATATTAAGCGGTATTCACGCCTATTACGAGCCGGAAGAGCTGGTCGGAAAGACTCTGATCGCCATCACCAATCTCCCGCCGAGAGCCATGATGGGGATCGACTCCTGCGGCATGCTCCTGTCCGCGGTGAACGAGAGAAACGGCGAGGAAGAGCTCCATCTTCTGATGGTGGACAACCACATCCCGGCCGGCGCAAAGCTATATTGATCCGGGGAAAATCACGGGCGGAAAACCTGACACACATCCCAGTTCCAAAAACCTTCAAGGCACTCCTTTTCAGAATCAATCTGAGAGGGGGTGCCTTTTTGCGTGCAGACAGCAGGAAAAGAGGCTGAAAAGCCTTTCATCCCTGTTTGAATAGCAGCCAGA
>Ga0256404_1009435_pt1 | contig 13998 bp, 14 predicted proteins | sample RumenRJG_01DNA_FD_185990 | JGI IMG/M metagenome (GOLD analysis project Ga0256404, IMG submission 185990) | Bovine rumen microbial communities from Lethbridge, Alberta, Canada - RJG_01 | ecosystem: Host-associated > Mammals > Digestive system > Stomach > Rumen | place: Canada: Alberta | collected...
ACAAGGAATCCGATTCCCATGATCCACGCACCGGTCTGATAAGGATTGATGATCGTAAATACAGGCATCATCTGATCCTGCGCTCCTTCGGGCAGAGCACAAAATTGAAACCTTGGACGATCTCCTGAATGCCCGGGATACCGCCCAGGCGGAATTCGACCAATTGATCGCTGATCGTGATAAACTCCGCAACAAGATTCGCCGGGCATCGCCGGAAGACAAGTTCACCCTCCGGGGCCAGAAGGCCATAATCACTGCGAGGATCACTGATCTGCGAGAACAACTGAAACTGATTCATGGAATCGAGTCCAGATCGGTCGAAATCAAAGATACCTGGGATAAGTTCATTACAAACGAAGAACGTAGCATCGCGCTGGAAAAGCAGGCAAAATTGGACAGAAGAAAAGAGGAGCGAGAAACTGTACGGTAATCAAATAATCGCGCCCCAGACTTAAAAGAGTGCTGAGCATCTTTGCCCGGTACTCTTACTCTCTTCTTCCCTTGATCAGCTGCCGGAAGAAGTCCGGTGTACTCTTCCAAGATTTGTCTTTTCTGGCATAGGTGTTTGTATCTCCATTGATGGCCGTCAAGGTTGGTTTCCCCTCCTGTCGTCTCTTCTCGTTCATTTCCTCATGAATTTCCAGGCTGCTCATCACGCTCTTATCTTTTTCTCCACTGCGGCTGCCAATGGCCCCTCCTATAGCTGCCAGAACAAGTCCAATTCCAATGATCACTATCTTTCCCATAAAACCTCCTGTATTTCAATATTTGATTTCTATCGTTAACCCCTCGTGTTCATTTCGGGCCTGGATCTGAAATCCGTGCTGCAGGACGATTTCCTTCGCCAAAGCCAGCCCGATTCCCGTACTTCCTTTGCTGCCCGTATGAAAGCGGTCGAAAAGATGATCGATATCGCCCTGCGGGACCGGATCGCAATCATTCCAGATCAGAAGATGCTGCGCATCACAGTGGATGCTGATGTTCCCCCGCGTATATCTGATCGCATTAGTGAGCAGGTTGGTCACCGCACAGTCCAGCCGCTCCGGATCCGCCAGGATGCAGGCCGGCGCCAGATCCAGCTTAAGATTGATCTCCTTCGCTGCGATGATCTCCTCCAGCGGCATCAGACAATCTACCAGAAATTCGTCGATCCGAAGTGATTCCTTTCGCAAAGGCTGGTCCTGCGATTCCAGTTTTGACAGAAGCAGGATATTCTCCACCAGGTTGCTCATTTTCTTCACCTGTGCAGTAATCGCTTCTCCTGTTTCTTTGTGGTCTTTAATAACTCCTTTTTCAATGCCCTCCGCGTACCCCTGAATGACAGTCAGCGGTGTCTTAAGTTCATGGGAAGCATTTTCGAAGAACACCTTCTGCGCCACCTCATTTTTTTCCAGCCGGGTCCCGACCCTGTATCCGAGCAGGCTTCCGATAAGGCCGGTCACCAGCGTTGCCAAAAGAAACAGCAAGTTCATATGCCGAATCGTCTGCAGCTCTCCCGCAACATTCACATAGGCGATATAGGAATAGTTCCCAAACTCATCGTCCTGAAAACTCACTTTCTTCAGATAGTATTGACCGTTTCCGATTTCGCGGCACTGAATTCCATCTACAGTTTTATGATCTTCGCACCAGTCAATGATCATCTGATCCGTTTTGCTAAGATACATGGGATCCAGCACATCGTTTTCCTCTTCCGGCAGGTAGATCCATTCCGCCAGATAAGAGGTGTCCTGCGATAGACTGTCCGACAAAGAGGCCTCAATAGCCTGCCGGGCCCGGTCATCAATTTGATGATGAATCCCGATATTAAAGATAAGTAAAAGCAGGAGCAGAACTGCAGTCACAGAACCTCCGATCAGTAATGCGATTTTGACTTTTATAGGCATATCCTCGTTTACTCCTCTGTTTCCAGCTGATAGCCGTATCCCCAGACGGCCTTAATCTTAACCTTGCTCTCCGCTGATTTCAGTTTCTTTCGTATTCTCCGGACGGTTTCGTCTGTTACTCTTGTCTCGATTTCACAGGCATCGATTCCCCATACCTGATTCAGAAGATCTGACCGGGAAACAGCAATGTCTGCGTTGCGCATGAGGCATAGCAGTAATGAAAACTCTGTGACTGACAGGTCAATCGGCCTGCCTTTGCATGAAACAGAATGACGGTCTTCTGATAACATCAGATCTCCGATCGTAAACGTTTCGTATTTCGGGGTTTCCATGTTTGTGCGGCGTAGCAGGGCCTGGATCCTTGCGACCAGAATTGAAGGCGAGAACGGTTTAGTGATATAGTCGTCTCCTCCCTGCATAAGGCCCTGGATATGGTCGAGTTCACTTTCTTTGGCTGTTAAGATGATGATCGGAACATTGGATATTTCCCGCAGTTTTCTGCAGATCTCAAGTCCATCTGTTCCCGGCATCATAATGTCAAGAATCACAAGATCGCAGGGGCTCTTCTGAAACGCTTTATATAAAGAATCTCCTGATAGAAACCCTTGCACAGCGAAACCGGCGCTTGTCAGAAATTCCTGCAGCACTGTGAGAATATTCCGTTCATCATCAGCGATATATATCATCTTCATAATTTTATTATGGCACGAATCAAAAGCAGGCACCACCGGGAAGCTGTAATAAATTTGTAATAAATCATCAGATGAGATTACGAGTAAATGTTTTCGCGCATCATGCAAAGAGCACAGAGACTACACATCCCTGTGCTCCAAATAATATTTTACCCCTATTACGTACAGATTTAGAGTGCTAATCCGCAATAAAGAATTGATAGCAAGCCAGCATACCAATAATGATCCATAAAACTAGAGTGATAACATGAATCTTTGATTGTTTGTCAGTGCTAATCTTTTTCGTTGCTATAAACTCAAAGAGCCCATATGCAAGCCAGACAAAGAGGAAAATATAGTTAAACATCTTGACCCCCATGCTATTATTTAACAAGTTTACATTTCATTTTTCCATTTCGATACTGATATCCTTGAACCCATTGACCACCCTGTTTCTTATAATACGTCCAGACCTCATACGATCCTGTTATTTTTGTATGATCATACCCAGCACCGGATGCTAAAGCTGCGTATCCAGTTACGGCCCAAGAGCTCCAACTGACAATCGGTATAACCTTGCTGCCAAGTTTGGCGGCAACTGCTGTTACAACTTTCTTCTTGGCTGAAGCAGTAAGAAACTTAAATCCCGATCCTGCAACAAATGATCCTACTCCAATCACTGAATGGCTAATGTTGCAACCAATGGACTTAGTTGATACATATTTACTTTTAGGCTTACCAGTAGCTGTTGGGTCGGCAACTATTGGAAATGCGCTATATGCGTCAAACTCAACAACCTGCGTGATAATGTTCCCGTTTAGTTTGTAATATGAATTCACAGAATCTCCATTCGAATCTCTAGCCCAGGCGGGATTAATTGAGCCTATTATCTCATAAAACTGCTCACCATTTTCATCAGTAATTATGTTATTCTCATTGACGATATTAATATAGTTTCCGTCTTGAACTAGCTTACAACCATCTGGCAAATTGAATTCAAATTGATATTCATGAGGCGCATCTGGATTCTCAATAATCATCAAGCTTCTAAACCCGTCAACGACAATATCACCTTGCTTCTCCTGCACACCTTGAACTGCAACAGCAACATTGCTGATGTCATTATCATAAACAACTGTTCCTTCACCTGCGATTTTTCCATTCATAGAACAAATCTGCTTGGGAAGACTCATAGAGAACCTATCTCCGCCATTCCCATCCATGACAATCTTGCCATCACCATTTTCAGGGATAATGACATCCGATTCTTTCCCTTCAATTTTAAACTCATCATCCTCTTTGTCAACATTAGTAAGCAGATCCAGTGCATCTGTTGAGCTCTCCACAATTTCGGCTACACCTTCTACATCCAGCTCCATCATATTTTCCTGAACAACACCTTCTTCGTCTTTTATTGGACGATCGCTCATGGCAAATGAAGGCTTTGGCATAAAAGTAATCACCATCACCACTGCAGTTAATGCCGCGATTGTTTTTTTTCTCATAATTTTTCTCCTACCCTATTCAACAGAACAAATAACTTGCTATTATCAGTTTAAGAGGATTGATCTTTGTAATCTCCGTATTTTTGTAAGAAAACTGTCATAAAACAGTCATATTTATTATGCTATAAAGTCATTGATTTTTTCCTGAGCATTTTCCATAATAGAAACACAGGTAATTGAAAGATCTCCTCATTTCAATAATGTCAGGAGCATTAGCTTCTGACATTATTGTAGAGATCTATTCAGTTCTGGTCTACTGACCCGTCATTTTCCGCTTACGGTTTATTCTCTATCTTGCCCACAAAAGTTTCTGCTTTTTGTATTTTGCCGTTAACTGTCATTACTTCTCATGTCGTGCTGCGAACGCCGGAACCCGTTGCAATTACCGGATTAGACGGACGCAACATAACATCTGATGGCACCACATAACACGATATAAAAACGCAGTCGGTGCGCAGGTACTCCCGGGTCTCGGCAGGAAGTGCCTCGTTACGCATCGCCAGACTGTTTAGACCGATGATTGCGTTCATCGGCGTACGAATCTCATGGCTCATGTTGGACAGGAATGCTGTCTTGGCTTTGCTGGCCTCTTCAGCTACGGCCAGTGCTTCGCTGAGTGCGCGGTTTGTTGCCAAAGCGTCTCTCATTTCGACATCTATGTCTGTAAATCCCAAACCGATTGCATGAACGATATTATCATCACGATCTTTCGGATGACGTACGCCAGCCATACGCAGCATTTCATAATATTCCGTATCGTCTCTTCTCACCAGATAACGGTAGGCGATGATGTCTCTTGTGGCCAGTGCGTCACGTATACTTTCCGGATCAGAAAACTTCCGGAACCCTTCCTTATATTCCTCATCTACATAGAGATCGCAGTATTCACGGATCCATGCATGATACGGAAAATGGATACCCTCGGGAATCTGATTAGAATCATTCGGATCTGCACGGTAGCAGACAGCCTCATCGGCGTCGATATCCACATGGTATACGCTGCGGTAATCAGACGCCATGGCTGTGATCATACTATCCAGGTCTTTCTGATGTTTTTCCTGTGAAAGGAGTTTTTCCGTGATGTCTGAGATAAAGACGACATATACGCCGCCATATGCTTCTGTTTCTGTATAATGCCCGTAGTCATCCACCCAGCGGATGGCTCCGTCCTTGCGTATAATACGGTATTCCGTATAATCCATCTGGGTATTGCTGGTAGAGATTTGCTGGAGAATGGAATCAGAGACCTTCTGATAGTCATCCGGATGGACCATACCCTTGAATTCAAATCCCGTATACGCCTTGAAATCTTCCAGGTCTGTGCAGCCGTAAATGTTGATTACGGCTTTATTCGCATAAATCAGTTTCTCGGGTTTCTCTGCCTGATAAATAAAAAAACCACAAGTCCCATCGGTGCGATAGGACTTTACTTCATAATTCGTCCCCATCGCTCAGGCATTAGCACCTTACCACAAAGGCAGGTTGCTGCACGATCACCGGGCCTGTCCCTAACGTGCTCTTTATGGTCTGATTAACTTGTTCATTAATCTTATATCATGCTTTTGCAAAGCCTTCAACAGCAAATTGCATAGCGTCTTTTTAGTTGGAATGTATTTACCGTCACCATGCTTTCCATCCCTTTTCCCATATCTTATATCTCATATTTACGAAGATCGATTCCTTGTTTCTGTGCCATTTCAATCAGTTCCTCATCAGAAGCCCGTTCTATGTCAGGTGTTTCAGCTAACGCAGCAACAGTATCCGCTGAAAAGAACAGCGCATAGCAATTGTCCAGCATATCTTTTCTTAATTTGTCTATATCGATAATCATTTTCTATTCATCCCTATGCACTTAATGTTACATTTTTCGATTCCGATAACGGCCCTTTTCGGAATAGTAGCTGTTTTGACACCTAATTACACCATATTATGGCCGGTTTTGATTTCTTGGTTGCGGGGGAAGGACTTGAACTTGCGGCGTCCGGCTTGTACCAACGGTTCCAGCGTTTTCGGTCCAATTCATCCCCTTATTTTTCTCCACTATTTTGATTATATGCAGTCTTTTGGCGCTCTGTATGAGCCGTATTGGTTTACTACATCACGCTCGCTCTGCGTTCATTGTACTGACGATGTGTCTTTCCTCACCCTCAAAGAAGGTGCAGTACGGGGTAATTTCGCCGAATGTTTCCGGTTCATTATTTGCATGCGTGAAAATATCTTCGTTGAAAACGACCATATTCGCCTTCTTCCCCGCTTCAATGGATCCCATTTTATCGGCGAGCCGCATCCTTTCTGCATTGATCATCGTATACCCGTGAATGAGCTGTTCGATGGTCAGTTTCCCGTCAAGGGGCGGTCTGACACTTCCGGGATACTTCTCCGGATCAACCGGAACCAAAGGGTCGACTCTTGTCATCGCGATCTGCATGCCGAGCATAGGGTTTGCCCTTTCGGCCTCCTGATAGCTGAACACGTCGCTTGAGAAGCCGACCTTGCCGCCGTCAGCGATGACCTTCGTAAAGTCATGCATGGTTTCCCACCGTTCCTGTCCCAGAAATGGTATCGCTCCTTCCCCGAAATATCCGCCAGCCCAGTGGGGTGTGTAATCGATATAGATTCCAAGTTCCCTGACTCTGTGGATGTCATCGGGATGTATGATTTCACAGTGCGCGAGGCATACCTTGATGCACCATTCGTCACCGCAAATCTTCTGCGCTTCTTCAACGGCGTCGCACATCAGTCTGAATGCTCCATCGCAGATCGTGTGGACATGGAAATCGATCTTTTCCTGATTGAGCCTGACCAGAATGTCCCGGACTTGTTCCATGGATGCATACGCTTCTCCGCAGCTGCTGCCGGTCGGATCATTATGGAAAGGCTCCGTGCTCAGGCAGTCACCCATTTCATTCGTTCCGTCTATGAAGAACTTGATTGTATTGCATCGGATGTGATCTGTTGTGTACTGTTCCTGCCATCTGCGAAGCGTCGCGATGGATTCCTCAAGGTCATCTGGTTCACCTAAAATAGAAGTAGCTTCATAGTACATCCCCAGCTTTCCGGCACAGTCGAGATCATATACATACTTGAAATTCTCTTCTCCTTCAGTAAATCCATCCATCATGCACATGACGCCATACTGCCTGAAAAAGTCAAACAGCGGTTTTGACATCTCATCGTTCATGACTGTCTCAGGTCTCCAGCCCAGTTTGTCAAAAATCCCTTCGTCACCTTCCACAACAGATTCCAGAGCCCAGCCGGTATAATCCCCATTCTCATCCTGCTTGAATTCAGGCTCACCTATGGGGCTTTTGCTGTGGGGTTTGCCATCCTCACCGGTCAGCATTTCAAGCGCAGCCGAATTGTACCAGCATGCGTGATCGCCAAAGTCCTGTATACGTGCGGGTCGGTCACTGATGATTTCATCCAGCAGCTTTTTATTCGGTCCTTCCGGTCCGAAGGTTTCCGTGAAATAGCTTTCATAGTAGAAATAAGGTTTAACTTCTTTCGGATATTTCTCCGCAAATGCTTTAATGTTTGCGAGAAGCTCGTCTTTATCCTTTGTCAGCGTTCCTCTGACAAACCAGTATGTCTTGGATACGGTTGCCGGATGTGTATGTCCGTCCAGAAGTCCGGGGATAATCGTTTTGCCTTTCATATCAATGATTTCAGCACCGCCGCCTGCAAAAGCCTCCGCGCCTTCATTATCACCGACATATGCAAAGTCTTTGCCCTCGATGGCAACCGCTTCCGCCCAAGGCATCTCAGGATTCTCCGTATAGAATCGTCCATTAATCAATACTTTGTTAACAGTCATTTCATTCTCCTGTTTGTATGCTTTCATGTCTGTTATGCGACTTCGCTGAAGTCCATCTCAGGCGGCATTTCTTTGAAGCCCTTAGTCTTGATGCCGAGGATGATGGCGCCCAGTGCCAGCCATGAGAACCCGACGATCTTAGCAGTAACCGAAAGCTGGCACCACAGGAAGAGGGTCGCGCCTCCGCCGATGATCGGCAGAACGACATACTTGAAGAAATTACTTGTTCCTCTGAGCTTATCCTTATGCCAGTACGCTCCGATAACACAGGCGTTAACGAGAACCATTCCCAGAAGTCCGCCGAAGCTGCACAGGTTGGCAGCGCCCAGTACCTGTCCCTGGAAGAGCAGTGCTGAGAGACCTGCGATACCAGCAAGCAGTATGTTGAAGGAAGGCGTCTTGAATCTTGGGTGAATGTATCCGAAGATCTTCTTTGGCAGGAATCCGTCACGCGCCATGTTGTAGAGGATTCTGGATGATGAGATGTTTCCTGCGATGCAGCATCCGATGCATGCGATGGTGTTGACCGGAACAAATACCGTGTTCATCCATCCCAGTCCCAGGTATACGTAGTATTCTGTTACCGCTGTGTTCGGGTCCTTGAGCATGCCTTCCTCGTAAACCCAGCCGCAGTTGAACAGATATGCTGTAACAAAGAAGCTGATCGCCGTATATATAACGATAATGATGACAGCTGCCGGAACGGTCTTCGTAGGATTCTTCGCCTCGCCTGCCAATGTGGTCGCGATGTCGAATCCGATGAACATCTCACACATGATCGCGGCCCCTTGCAGGACTCCGCCCCACATGATTGTCTCCGGTGACATGAATGCTTTCATGCTCAGCAGGGTTCCCGTAGACTGCGGCGCATCTGTCAGAACAAACTTAACGATGAATACCATTGTTATGATCAGCATAAAAATCGGTACAATAATGTTGATCAGATTTACAAAGGATGCGACTCTGACACCGATAAAGTTGCAGAGAAATACGAAGATGATCGTCAGAATCGTGAACACGTTCGCCGAAATCGACGGGAACAGGATGTTCAGGTACAGTCCGCTTGTCAGATAGCAGATCATCGGCATCAGGAAGTAGTCCAGGATCATCAGCCACCCGGACATGAATCCGAGCCGCGGGCCGAAAGTTCCGCCTACGTATGTATAAACCGAACCTCCCTGAATGTACTTCTTACCCATGTTGGCGTATCCGAATGCGGCGAAAATCATGACGACACCTGCAATCAGTACGACCAGCGGGAATGCACCGCCGGACATCTGATTGACGATGCCGTAATACATGACGATACATGCCGGGCAAAGCCAGGCCAGTCCGTTGACGACCAGCTGCCGTGTGGTGAGCACACGGTCCATCTCTGTGGATCCATTTTTCTGCTCAGTTACCTGCGCGCTTTCTGCTGTCTCAGCTGCTGCAGCCATTACTTCTTTTTCTTCCATAATAGCCTTTCCTCCTTAGATAATTGATAGATTTGCCTTTGATTTATGATTCCGAGGCTGCGTCGTAAACGAGCTTGCCTTTGAATATCGTTTTATCGATCCGGATGGCGTAGATGTCTTCCGGTCTGGTGTTTTCAAGATCGGAATCCAGAACCACCAGCTCCGCTGACTTGCCTTCTTCAATGCTTCCGGTGTAGTCTTCGCCGAACATCTGGAACGCGCCGTTTATACTCAGCGCCTTGACGGCTTCCGCAAGCGCTGCCGGCTTCTCATCACCCAGAACCTGCCCCTTGAATTTCTCGTAGCCGATAGCGCCCGGGGTAATGGATCTGGTCATGGCCACACAGATCTCCTGCATGGTATCGGGCGGCGGCGTGACTGGGTAATCTGTCCCAAAGGCAACAGTAACGCCGTTGTCGATGAACTTCCGGAACGGGTATGACTGAAGAGCCTTTTCTGCGCCGAACATTTCAATTTCACCGGAGACATCCGCCTCCAGCATCATCCATGCCGGCTGGCAGTTGGCGATGATCTGCTCTCTTCCCATAAGCTCTGCTGTCTCATCCGGCGTAATCATGACATGCGCAATGACATTGCGCGGCTTCCTGCCGGCGATCTGCTGTGCTTTTGCCAGGCATTCGGCGCTCTGCTTCACGGACTTATCTCCCATAGCGTGTACATGCACATTGAATCCTGCTTCCATTGCTTTCTCTGCGCAGTTAACAAAAACGTCATCCGGCCAGTAAAGCGGTGCATTGAAATCATGAGGCTGACCGATGGCATCGCAGAACTCCGGCAGATATCCGTCGATCATGCTGAACATTCCCTCTGCGAACATTTTGATTGTATCGATACGGAAGTCTTCATCCACGTTATCCCTGCCTTTGCGCGCGATATATTCCGGCAGCTGCTCCTCATACTTGTCCGGTTTGAGATGGTACACTGCACGCATTCTGAGTGTCAGTCTGCCTTCCTCCGCCAGTTGTCTGTATGCTTCTCTCGCGTTATCACTGTGCATGCAATCCTGCACGAAAGTGACGCCGTATTTATTGGCGCATTCATGCTGATACCAGAGAATCGATTCCTTATACTGCTCCACCGTCAGGTCATATCCCGGAACCCCCGTCTTGATGTAGTCCATGGCCTCAGGATCATTGAAGACACCCTGTGGATAACCGTTCTCTTCCCGGTAGATGCAGCCGATAGAAGTGTCCGGTGTGTTCTCGTCCACGCCAGCGATTTCGATGGCCTTCGTATTGGCCCACAGATTATGCTGACAGAAGGACTCCAGAATGACCGGTCTGTCCGCACAGACCTTATCGATATCCAGACGGCTTGGCATTCTCTCTGCCGGGCTGAAATCCTGGTAGATCCAGCCGGTTCCCCGGATGACCTTCTCATCCGGATGGCTGTCCACATATTCCTTGAGCCGTCCCATGAGAATACTGATAACATCTTCGGCGCTCTGTCCTTCCTCGCGGTAGACGCCGAACAGATCTGCTCCCGCCATAGACGCCGCAGCGATTGATGGGTGACAGTGTGCATCACATAGTCCGGGCAGAATCGTGTTGCCATTGCAGTCAATGATTTCAGTGTTCTCTCCTGCCAGATTCATGATTTCTTCTTTATTTCCGATCTTCAGGATTTTTCCTTCTCTGACAGCAACGGCTTCGCCGCGCACGATCTCGTCATTCAGTTTCACGGAATAGACCTTGCCGTTTGTCAGAATCAATTCCGGTGCTTTCATTTCCTTTACCTCCGGTTTGGCTGTTCTTGCTTTTTCCTGTTTTTATGATATTATTAGTACAACGTTAAAAAAATACCTTATAAATAGTTGTTTTTGATTATTTATTTATCAATTTGACTAATTTCTGCAAACAAATACAATGAAACAGCAACTTAATTTATGCAAGGCCATAGAGCCGGATTACATCCCGGGTACCGGCGTGCAGGTACAGCTGCTGAATATCCGCAAGCTGGACACCCACTACCATGAAAAAGCTCTCGAACTGATCTTCTGTCTGGAGGGATCAGTCTGGGGACACATCGCGCACAATCACCTCCATCTGAATTCGGGGGATCTTGTTACCTTTGACCGGGAGGATGTGCACAATGTGTTTGCTGACCAGGACAATCTCTGCCTGGTTGTTCACCTCAATCTGGACCATCCGGATTTCTCTGAGGACGATCTGATCAATACGATTTATTCCTGCACCACACACCCGGACTTCACCCGTCACCCGGAATCTGTTCAGCTGGTCTGCGACATGATGCTGGCCCTCATGTATGAGGCCTCTTCCGGACACACCGACAGCACATCGACCTGTGAGAATATCCGGCTGAATCTGGTTGATATCCTCACCAGACGGTTCTCCTGGTTTTCGATTGAAGAATGGTACGCCCATGAGGATCTCTACAACCCTGACGATGAGAAGTACGCTGACCGTTTCCGCAAAATCCTCTCCTACATCATGCAGCACTACCGCGAAAAGATCACCGTATCCGGTCTTTCTGATACGATTTTCCTGAATCCCTCATACATCTCCAGCTTCCTACGGCGAACCACCTTTCATTCCCTGACGGAAGCAGTGAACTATTTCCGGTGTTTCTACGCCCAGAAGCTTTTGCTTCAGACCGACCTTCCTGTGGGGGAAATATCAGCGCTGTCGGGTTTCTCTTCGCAGAAATATTTCTACAAGGCTTTCAAATATTTCTGGCAGACAACGCCCCTGCAGCACCGGCGCCAGTTCGCCATCTACGCAAGCCAAAAAGAGGAATACTATACGTATTCCCCTTCCGAAGCGCAGTCTATTATAAAGGATTACATCGCCGACCGGCAGGTGCTGAAAGCCGTCAGGCAGGTGTGAGCCAACATTCTTGTGCAGTGATTTGTCACTCTGTAGCATCTTTCTTTTGCCACGATTTGATGTTGATTTATTCAACATCAAATGTGAATTGCCATCGCACATTTTACGGTCTATAGATATTGAATATAATGGTTCCAGAAGTCATCCCCACAAATACAGGGTTCGAGTCCTTCCTCACCCGCCATAATCGAAGCCTTGAAATCGGCACTGAAATCATAGAAAAAGAGAAATCTTCGAGTCCTGTCTAACTCAAAAACCATCCCCACAAAAAATCCCACTTCGTCCATTTTGTGCGTAGTTTTTACAGATTTGTACGAGTTCTGAGAAACGGCGAAATCGTTGAAATTTCAAAGAAAATGAGTGATATCAAAGGCTCCCGGATTTCTCCGAGAGCCCATTGTTTTGGTTGCGGGGACAGGACTTGTTTTTTTCCAGAGTCCCGTTGTACCAACGGTTCCGGCGATTTTGGGCCGATTCACCCCCACTTTTTTCTCCACTTTTTTGATTTTGTGCAGTGTTTGATGCCCTCTGTGTGAGCCAAATCTTATTATCGTCCAGCGAACTATCGGACAGACAAACAGAACCTACAAAGAAACGTCTGAAAAATACACAACTGCATGAATCGCCCTGTCGTCCTTCCTCCGTACCACAACCATATGCCTGTCTTCTTGTTTTGTATACTCAAGCAAAACCTTACCGCAAGATGTGATCTCCAGCTTGTAGATGATCTCAACGTCATTGAACCGGTGATAGTACAGTTCTTCCGGCAAAATCTGTTCCGCCAGATTGACATAGATCGAATTGTGCACATGCCCGTTATAATCGAACATCATCCGTTCGATTTCGATCTCCTGCTGCAGGTCCACATCTACGTCGATCTTGCGTATTGCAGGGAAACTGAAACCTGGGAAAAGGATCTCTTCCGGCTCTGGGTCGAAAGGCGCAAGTAGTTCCGGCGTCATTTTCATGAAGAAGCCCGTCTCCATATTCTGAGCGACCCATTCCGCTGTTCCTTTTGCCACGATAGTATTATTTTCATCATAAATCACATAATCCCGGCCTCCTCTGACCCGTGAATGATCGCGCACCCATGTAACTGCCCGCAATGTACTGAACATAGATGGTCTGCGCAGCACCTGCATCTTCCATCCCAGCACGACCCACGAAAAAGGACTCACACCCTCGGTTTTCGTCTGTCCTGATTTCACCCCATGCAGCATAGAAATATCGGATAGTATCTCCAGCAAAGCCTTGTTCGTCACTTTTTTCTCACGGTCTACATCATGAGCGCCAACGAAAAACTCCTGTTCCAGTTTCATTACTGATCTCCTCCTTAATCATTTGAAACTTCAAACCCTTACCTTCTTCGTGAAAGTAGACTTGTAAGTTCTGTAATACCAATACCAAACAATTGATTCTGGTAAATATGGTTTATTCTTTCTTGCAAGTTAGGTATTTCTTTTTCAAGTCCCTTGATAAAGCGCTTCGCAGCTTCCCTCAATATCACACCTGACTTACATGCAGGATCTAGAAAGCTTATGGTTGGATCTGAAAAAATATCCTGTGGTAATGTGTCGAGTAACGCATTTGCAATTTCAGGCGGTGTAAAAACTTCATCATTCGAAAGATTTGCAATACTGTTTTCTCACGTTGCCTTCTTACATGAACAATCCACGAAGTTGCAACAATCCTGCCACAGATTTTCCCATCTTCATATGATAATAACAAACTCAGTCCTGTTATCCCGGGCGGCTGCACTTATCTCACCGCCATGCAGATTGACATATTCCTGCGCCAG
>Ga0256404_1009436_pt1 | contig 13995 bp, 8 predicted proteins | sample RumenRJG_01DNA_FD_185990 | JGI IMG/M metagenome (GOLD analysis project Ga0256404, IMG submission 185990) | Bovine rumen microbial communities from Lethbridge, Alberta, Canada - RJG_01 | ecosystem: Host-associated > Mammals > Digestive system > Stomach > Rumen | place: Canada: Alberta | collected...
ATTGTCCTTCTCGGCCGCACGGGTAAGAAGAACCCGCGGATGGCGGAGGACTTCATCAAGTGGGCGGACGAGGACACGGTGCTGAAGATCGGGAAGAACGTTTACGCCTACATCGAGGAGTACATCGACCCGAACGCGGTGGAGCACAAGGAGCATATCGGCTACATCGTCGACCGGACCGGCTTCGATGAATTCAAGAAGTGGATTCTGAAGGATGTGGAACTGGGACCGAAGGCGGAGGTGACGGAACGTCTCTACTGGGGCGGGAAGCACTACGACGAGAAATAAGAGAACACGGAAAAGAGACGAAAAGGGGCTGCCTGCGGGCAGCCTGCCGGAATGACGAGCGGAATCCATTGATGGATTCCGCTTCTTCTCTGTGAAAACGGCTCAGTGCGCAGGGGCTGAAGGAAGAGCGGCGGGAGATGGCAAGAAAAGACAGGACTTTGAAATCGGACAATCCGGAATGATTTCGGAAAACGGGAAGCAAAATTATAAAATAACCGCACAATAAAAGCGAAAAACAGCAGAACAGTGGTTTTATTTGCATGCATGGCCCACTTTTTCGGGACATATTATATAATTGTCTGAGTTGACCTGGTGACAAGCAGGCGGGGGATAGATGAAGAAGATCATGCTTGTTTTCGGCACGCGGCCGGAAGCGATCAAGATGTGTCCTGTTGTGAAGGAATTGCAGTCGAGAAAGGGGCTGAGCGTCACGGTATGCGTGACGGGCCAGCACAGGGAGATGCTGCAGCAGGTTCTGGACGTTTTTGATGTACGGCCGGACTACGATCTGTCCGTGATGAAGAACCGCCAGACGCTGTTCGATATCACGGACGCCGTCCTTCTCGGCATCCGGACGGTGCTGGAGAAGGTCAGACCGGATGTGGTGCTGGTGCACGGGGACACGACCACCACATTTGCGGCGGCGCTCGCCTGCTTTTATCTGCAGATCCCGGTGGGTCACGTGGAAGCAGGGCTTCGCACTTATAATCTGTACAGCCCTTATCCGGAGGAATTCAACCGTCAGGCGGTGAGCATCATCAGCCGATACCATTTCGCACCGACCGTTCTCGCGAAAAAGCACCTGCTGGAGGAAAAGAAGGATCCGGCGTCGATTTTTGTCACAGGCAATACCGCGATTGATGCGCTGAAGACGACAGTCCGCACGGATTACCGGCACCCTGAGCTGAAGTGGGCGGAAGGCTCCCGCCTGATCCTGATCACGGCTCACCGGAGAGAAAATCTGGGCGAGCCGATGGAGCATATGTTCCGGGCGATCCGGCGGGTGATCGATGAGCATCCGGATGTAAAGGCGATCTATCCGATCCACAAAAATCCGGCGGTCCGCGAAACAGCCGACCGGATTTTTGAGGGAGAGGACCGGCTGCATCTGATTGAGCCGCTTGACGTGCTGGATTTTCATAACTTCATGAAGAAATGCTATCTGATTCTGACGGATTCCGGTGGTATTCAGGAGGAAGCGCCTTCTCTCGGCAAGCCGGTTCTGGTGATGCGTGACACGACGGAACGGCCGGAAGGGATCGCCGCAGGCACTCTGAAGCTGACCGGCACGAAGGAGGAGAGCATTTATCAGGCTTTCACGGAGCTGCTGGAAGATCCGGCGGCCTATCAGAGGATGGCGTCCGCTTCCAATCCCTATGGAGACGGGTACGCATCCCGGAGAATCGGCGACATACTGGAATCCGGAAGAATCGGTGACTGGGACAGGAGCGGACTATGAGCATATGGAAGATCCGGCGGCCGTTTCGTCTCCTTCCGGCGCTGCTCGCCGTCTGCCTGCTGGCGGGCTGCGGCGCGGCGGACCGCGGAGGTCAGAGCGCGGCCCAATCTGTTTCGTCGGTGTCTTCGGAAAGCGGAACGCTGGCGCAGCCGGAGGACTTTCTTCCGCAGAATCTGGCGTACGGCGAGCGGCCGCCGGCTTCCGATCTGGAGGACGCGAAGGGGAACGCGGTTTCTCTGACGGACGCGTACAGCGGCGTACCCGTGTGGATCGTGTTTTTTGCGAGCTGGTGCCCGGACTGCGACGGGCAGCTGGACAGTGCGTCCCGGATGCAGCGGATCGCGGATGAGGAGGGCGCAAGGCTTGTCTTCATTGACAGGCTCAGCCCGGACAGGGAATCCGTGAACGCGGCGGAGAAGAAGCTGGATGAAAAAGGCGTGACATGGTCGCCTTCCCCGTCAAAGGAATCGGGGAAGGCCGACCTTCTGATCGACCGGAATGAGACACTGTACCGCCGGTGGGGAATAAAGGAAATCCCCACATCCGTGTTTCTGGACAGGAACGGCCGGGTGACGGCCATGAGGAACAAGACGATGACGGCGGGCGAGTGCGAGGGCTTCGTGGAGAAAGGACTGAAGGGCGGCGCCTTTCTGGTGAATACCTTCCTTCGCGCCAGACTCACGACGGACTCGGACGGAGAGACAGCGGTCCGGACGGGGACGGCGAGGACATCGGATACCCCTTCCGGAGCGGATGTGCTTTCCGAGAGCCAGGGACTCCGGATGCAGTACGATATCATGGCGGGCGATCTGGATGACTTTGACCGCGTCTGGGCCTTTGTGAAGGACAGAATGCTGGTCAGCGGTCTGCCGGCATGGTACGTGACGGAAAGCGGCAAACCGGCCGCAGCGGATGCTTTTCTGGACGATATCCGCATCTGGGACGCGCTGGATCGGGCCGGAAGCGATTATCAGAAGGATGCGGATACGTTGCTTGAGGCCATCGCGGAGGGATGCCTCACGGACAACGGGGCGGTGAGCTTCGTCAGTCTGGGTAAGGGGAAAAAGCTTTCGAGGGCGAAGCGCTCGGACAGCATTTCGCTTTGCTACCTCGACCTCTCTGTCCTTGAAAGGATGGCGGAGCGGGACAGCCGCTTCCGCAAGGCGAACAGGGAGGCGGAGAAGGTCCTGGAGGGCGGGTATCTCGGCGATTCATTCCCGCTGTATGCATCTTCCTACAGCTATGCGGATCGTGCTTACAGCGACAGTGAGCTGAATACGGCCGAGGCGCTGTACACACTCTGGAATCTTGCCCGGGCCGGGAAGCTGCCGGACGCGAGTCTTGCCTGGCTTAAGAAGAACACAGCAGCGGGAACGCTTTATGCCCGCTACACCACGGACGGGACCGCTGTCAGCGGGTATACCTATTTCGCCACTTCGGTGTACGGCCTCGCGGCGCTGATCGCGGAAGAAGTGGGAGACAGCGAACTCAGAGAACAGGCGGTCCGGAAGATGGAGCGGTACCAGAGACTTGATGCGGAGGATGACTGGTTCGGCGGATTCTGTGCGGAGGGCGTGGATACCTCGGCCTTTGACCAGCTCATTCCGCTTCTGGTTTACGAAGAGGGAAATTTCTGATACAGACAGTTTATGGAAGCGGGAAATTTGTCCGCGGCTTGCGGGGAAGGAACGTATGGCACAGGCCATTGAGAAACAATCAGCGCAACGGAAGGTCCGGGGCGGACTGAAGAAAGCGGGACGCGCTCTGACTGCTTTGCGCAGGCGGTTCAACGACAGACTGGCTGGGAAATACTCTCCCCGGACGGCGGCGCTTCTCACGGCGGCCGCGGTCGGCGTGATCGCAGCCGTCCTGCTGCTGACGCCGCAGTCGGTCGGTGTGGCGGATGACGGATCGCTGTCTGACGTCATGAAAAGGGCGGGACTGAAATGCCGCAAGATGGATCTGGAGTATCCGACGGGCGCCTACTTTGTCCGACAGTACCTGTACGCGGCGCCGGAAGGTACCCGTGTGTCCCTTCTCTTTCTGATGATCCGCTGGGCGGAGGCGATCGACTCATTTTTTACTGGTGACAATTTGTTTGATATCCATTTTTTAGCCGCGCTGTATCTGGTTTTTTATCTGCCGGCGGTCTGGCTTGCCACGACGGAACTGATCCGGCGGGTTCACTATGCGTCCGAGGCGCTGGTCATCGCGCTTCTCGGCATTTTCCTGTTTGGCGACGGCGCGATCCTCTGCTATTTTAATTCGCTTTATCCGGAAAGCTGCTGGATCATTCTCCTTCTGTATATCTTCGGTCTGTGCCTTGCCATGCAGTCCGGGGACAGGGTCACGCGGGAAGCTGCTCTGATCGGGCTCGGCGCCGTCGGCGTGCTGATCGCATTTGTGGAGTCACATTGTGTCGTGATCACCATCGGGGTCGTGATTTTTGTCGTTCGGCAGATCATGATCCGGGGCACGGAGTTTCAGACAAGAGTGATCGCGGCGGCCGAAGCGTTTGTACTTGCACTGTCGGTATTTATGGGAGCGCGGCAGGGTTTTTCTCGGTTTACCGTGGAATCAAAATTCAACGCCATGACGACGGGGGTGCTGCTGGAATCGAAGAATCCGGCGGAAACGCTGGAGGAGTTCGGCATCGACGGGCGCTTCGAGGTGCTGACGGACACCTCGGTTTATCAGGATTATCCGGTGACGCGCACGGACAACAGGGAGCTGAAGAAGGATTTTCTGGATCAGTACACGGTGGCGGATATCGGCTTTTACTATCTTCGCCATCCGCTGCAGATGTTTTCGCTTCTCAGTCTGGGAGTCCGTTCTTCTTTCCAGATGAACCGGACGTATGTGGGAAACTTCGAGCGGTCGGCGGGGCTTCCGGAACGCGCCAGAAATGTATTATTCACTGTCTTTTCAACCTTTACAGGCACGACGGCGCCCCGGACCATCGGCTTGCTGGTGATTCTCGCGGTGCTCTATGCATTCCAGTTCCGGAGAACGAGACAGCGAAGAGGAAGGCAGCAGACGGAGCGAAGCAGGATCGCCGCGCTGGACACGTTCTTCCTTGCGTTCGGGCTGGCGGTCGGCCATACCCTGTATATTGTTCTGAGGAGCGGATCTTCGGAGATTGAGCGGTACGGGACTGTCTGCGGCTTCTGCATCTGGATTATGAGTGCCATGTTTGCGGCGGAAATTCTGCACCGGGCCGGTCTGGTCAGAACGGAGGACAGGAAGGGATGAGTGAGCAGGAAAAAAGAGAACATACTGGGAAATCCGCGGACGGCAGCGCGAAAAAAGGGAAGGGGATCCGGATGAGTCTGACCGTTCCGACAGAGAACACGAAGGGAACGCGGGCAAGCGGCGTCTTGCTGCGGCAGGATCTCGGCCTTCTGATGTTTCTTTTCGGGCTGCTCGGCGCGGCCGTTCTGGTTTCGCTCAGTTCCACGGATGCGCTGAGAGTACAGAATATGACCCTGATGCTGGTGCTGGCGACGGTCTGCATGCTGGCCATGATGCGGGCGGGAACCGCTGCTGTGATCGCGGCTGCGCTGGAGATTCTGTTTTTTACGATCTACAAGCTTTTTGATTATGCGGAGAACGGGACTCCGATCGAAACCGGCGCGTACTGGTGGCCGGCGCTTATCGTGGTGACCGTGGCCGGCGCGCTGCTCTTTATCAGAGGATTTTCCAGGATTGAGCAGATCAACGGCATCCTGAACGAAAGAGTCGGGGAACTGACTGTGACCGATCCGCTGACAGGACTCCAGAATCTCCGGGGCCTGTATGCGACGCTTTCCCGGGATATGGCCAATGCGCACCGCCACGAGGAGATGAAGTTCGGACTGATGATGATCCGGCTGCGGTACGCGGACGAGATCCGCAAGGTACTGACCCGGGGGGAGTTCGATGAGGTCCGCATCCGGATCGCCCGGATTGCCGAAAAAACCCTGCGGCTTGAGGATGAGGTCTTTACGATTGACGATGAAGGCTCTGTCGCCGTCATCTGCATTACCGATGAGGAGGGCGCGGCGGTGGTGAGAGATCGGCTGATGAGCGCGCTGACAGCGGACGGCGCGTTTCCTGCTATCAGAGAACGCACCCTGCGGCTGGACTTTTCCGCCGTTTACCGGATGTATGAAATGGAACTGAACCATGACGCCATGAAATATGTGGAGCTTGTCGAAAACGAGTTCGCCTATGAGGTATGAGAGAAATCGGAAAATCAGAGATCGGAGGACAGCTCCGGCGCCTGTTCTGACGCTGTTCCTTGCGCTGACCCTTTTTCTGACGGCGGGAACGGGTTCGGTCCGTGCGGCTGACTCCATGCCTGGAGATGAGCTGCAGGCGATTCTCAATCCCAGAGCGGAGAGCGTTCCGGAGACGCCGGCGGACAGTCATGAGCCTGGCGAATTTCTGGTGATAGCGGATGAAAAGCAGGACGCTTATACGGCGGATACCCTTGGGACGCTGGGCTATGAGCTCACGGCGATGGGGTACCGGGCGGATTATACGACCAGCCGGATCTACAGCGGGAAAACCCGGTCCTTCGACGAGACTTATGACAGGATCATCTGGGTCACGTCCTCGAGGCAGACGTCAGAAAAGGACTTGCTCCGGTGTCCGGATACGGCTTATGGCGGGAGCCTTCTGATGCTCGGAGCCATGCCGGAGGAACTGACGAAGCGGAATAATCTTGGTCAGGGCTTCGTCAGCACAGAGGAAGTGTCGGGGACTGCGTCTTATCAGATGAAGGGCCAGAACGTATTCACTTCCCTTGTCAGCCTCGACGTTTCAAGACTGTACAGGACGGCGGATTACATGTCCGGCACGTGGAAAACGACGTCCGGCACCTACCCGCTGACGGTGGGATGGGGAACGCTCCGCAATCTGGTGCTGCGCGACTACCGCTCTGATTTTGCGAAGGCGGTGCTGATGGAGGAGATCACGCTCTGGCTCTGGCCTTATCACAACGCACCCCATAGCGATTCCTCCTGTCTGGTGCTGGATGAGCTCAAGAGGTATAAGAACGGAGGCACGACTTCGGATTCCTCCTGTCTGGTACTGGATGAGATCTACCCTTATACCGATCCGGAACGGCTGCTCAGGCTGGTGAAGGAGCTGGAGTCCAGAAACATGAACTATGTGCTCAGCGTCATGCCGATCTACCGGCACGCGGATTATCCGGGTATGAAGCAGTTCTGTGAGGTCCTCCGCTACGCTCAGGCTCACGGAGGCGCGGTGATTCTTCACAGCCCGATTATACAGAACGGCGTCGAAACGAACGAACTGCAGGAGAGCCTCACATCCGCGTTTGAATCATACATTGAGAATGACGTCTATCCGATCGCGCTTTCCATTCCGTCCGCATGGATTTTTGACGACGATCTTCACGAGACGCTGGGGCGGTACCGCACGCTTTTTCTGGAGGACACGGCCGCTTTTTCCGAAAAAAGCGGGGATACGCTGGCATCCGCCTGCAACCGCTTTCTCTCTCTGGGGACGCAGCTGTTTACGCCGGCCATCCCGCTGGATGATACGGGCGTGTCCTATCTGGACACCTGCGCGACCGCCGTCTATGTCAATGCGGAGGAGGATGATGAGAAGATCGGCCGGATCATCGGCGCGGCACGCTATTCGCCCGTGTCCATGGAGTCTCTCTGGGATATGGATCAGGCGGTTTACACGAACCGGAGCCACTATCTGACATGGAACGGGGAAAATCTGGTCTGTGACGGTGAGGCGGTTTCTCTTGCCTATCATCCGAAGCCTTACGATGAGCACTTCAACTATAAGAGGAACGTCTATTACCGCGCGACTGCGGATCTGGCTCACGAAAATGTCCTGCTGATCTTCTTCTCCCTGGCGGTGATGATTCTGTTCGTGGTCCTGATTCTGGCAGCGAGACGGCAGATGGAGCGGCAGTTCCTGTTGAGAAAGCGGTCGGACCGTCCGCCGGACGCGGCGGATCCCGGCGGATATCATCCGGAAAGCCCGCGAACAGGCGGAAAAGACAGGAAAGAGAATGCTGGCTCGGAAGAGAACGACGACAGGAACGGCAGTCGCTGACCGCGGCGGTCTGACGGCAGGAGAATGGAATGTCTGCAGCTGATGTTATTAGTATTTATGCGATCGCGGCCATCTGGGCCATGATGGCGCTGAACGTTGTGCTCTCGGTCGGGGGATACCGTTACATTCTGAAGACAAACGCGTCGGGCGGGGAAATCAGGAGCCGTCGCAGGTATCCTTTTGTCTCGATTCTGGTCCCGGCGCACAACGAGGCGCTGGTGCTCTGGCGCACACTGACTGCGCTGATCGGCTTTGACTATCCGGCTGACCGGTATGAGATCATTGTCGCCAATGACAATTCGTCTGATCAGACAGTGGAAATCATCGGGGAGCTTCAGAAGAAATATCCGGAACACAGACTTTTCTGCGTGAGTACGGACAGCGTGGTCGGAGGCACCGGCAAATCCAACGCGCTGAACATTGCGTATTCCATATCCAAAGGAAGCGTCATCGCCATCTATGACGCCGACAATACGCCGGAAAGAAAGGCGCTCCGTCTCCTCGTTGAAAATCTGATGACAGATCCGAAGGCTGCCGCCGTGATCGGCAAATTCCGCACCCGGAACCGGAACGCGACGCTCCTCACGAGATTTGTCAATATCGAGACGCTGATGCATCAGTGTATGAATCAGGCCGGCCGGTATGCCTTTTTCAGACTCTGTACCATCCCGGGGACGAATTATGTGATCCGCAGAAGCATCGTGGAAAAGGTGGGCGGATGGGACGTGAAAGCGCTGTCGGAGGACACGGAGATTTCCTTCCGCATCTACAGGATGGGCTATTATATCAAAATGCTGCCGCAGGCGGTGACATGGGAGCAGGAGCCGCAGTTTCTGAAGCAGTGGTTCAAGCAACGCGTCAGATGGGCGCGCGGCAATCTGTACGTTATGGTCAAGAACTTCAAATACACCTTCGACCCCAAGGCGGGGCCGATGCGGCTGGATATCGTGTATTACGTTCTGACGTACGGCATCATGCTGTCGAGTCTTGTCGCCTCTGACATCATCTTCTTAGGCGGCATCCTTGGCGTGATCCATGTGAAGCTCGCGGGATTTTCCTCCCTTCTCTGGATGATGGCCATACTGGTCTTCATTGCCAATGTCATGCTGACGCTGTCGCTGGAGAAAAATGAATTTACGCTTCAGTCCCTGGGGCTGGTGGTGCTGATGCTGTTCACCTACGCCAAGCTCTGGGTGCTCGTGGTCGTCAAGGCTATCTGGGATTCCGCGGGAGACGCGATTTTTCATCGTGAAGTCAAGTGGGACAAAACCGTACGGTATGCGGAAAACGCAACAGATGAGAATCCGGATATATCTTCTATCGGCGGAAGAACCTGAGGCGGCGGATTGAAACAGGAACCTGAGGAATTGATGAACCGCCGGTAACCGGCATCCATACAGATCATTTACAAGAACAGGCAGGAGTGAGAGCGATGAAAAACTGGAAGATGTTCCTCGCAGCAATGGCACTGAGCGCCGCCATGATCGCGGAGACTGTTCCTGCGGGCGCCGCTGCAAAGAGAGGTGCAGTGCGCACGGCTTCAAATGCTGCGAGCGCTGCTTCCGCGGCTGTGAATTCGGGATCAAAAACCGCGAACGCGGCGGATTCTGCGGGCGCCGCAGCGACCGTTTCGGATGATGCAGCCGGAACGGCGGACAGCGGAAGCGGAACCATCCCCGTGAAGGAAGGCACGGAGATCAGCCGCTATGTGCTTTCGTCCGATCCGTCATCGGCCGGAGCGCCCGTCACGGAACCGCCGGACGTTCCGGAATCACAGTACGCGAAGACGTTCCATTATTCCTCGAGGGTTACGTTCAGCGGAATCTATAAGACCAATACCTTTTCCTTCAAAAAGGAAGAATACTGGGAGACACGGTACGCCTACGCCCAGATCGAATTTTCCGTCAGTCCCCTCATCACAGACGGTGTTCCTGCCTCACTGACCTTTTCGGTGAATGATACGCCGGTTTCCTCCTGCAGGATTGACTACAGCCTCGGCGAAACGCAGACCGCCTATGTGACGATTCCGGTGGACCTCCTGAACGACGGATACAACAATCTTTCTGTCACCGGGTATGTTCTGCTGTACGATGAGGAAGGATGTCTGGATGACTTTTCCAATGCCAACTGGATCTGCATCTCGGAAAATTCACTGGTGCGGATGGGGTACGACGTCGATGACTCCGGAAATCTGCTGAAGTACTATCCGTTTCCGCTGGTTTCATCCATGGACGAGACAGGGGAAGAGTGCGGTGTGTATGTTCCGGATGACGCCACTTCCGGCGAACTGACGGCGGCCATGATGCTCCGGTCCCAGCTGGGAGCCGGGACTACGGACAGCGATGATATCAGTATCGCAGACTTTTCGGCGATAGGTGACAGGGCGCAGCGGCTGATCGTCGCGACGCAGGACAGACTGCCGTCAGATGTAAAGAAACAGATGCCGGACACGGCGGGAGACGGCTCCTCCTACGATCTTTCAAAAGGCTCCCTCGTCTATGAATATTCGGACAAAAAGGGAACGGTTCTCGCCGTGACGGCCGGCAATGAGAAGGATCTGGCGGAAGGCGCGGCCATGCTGATGGACGATGACCTCCTTGCGCAGGAAAACAGCTCCGCCGCTTTCGTTCCCTCCGGAACAAAGGCAAAGGTGATCCGGAACAGGTCCCTGTCCGATCTGATCGTGGATCATGAGACCATCACAGGGATCACCAATGAGAAGGGTCTGGTCTTTGTTGGTCCGTTCCGTCAGGAACAGACGGTCTTCCTCCCGCTGACCGGCGGATTCGTACTGGCGGAGGGGGGAAAGATCAGCCTCAGTTTCCGCTATTCCGAGAATCTTGACTTTAACCGCTCGCTGCTGACGGTCTACTGGGGCGATACGCCGCTCGCTTCGAAGAAGCTGACGAAGGAGAAGGCGGACGGAGACAGTTTCTCCTTCACGATCCCCTCGGACGTTGTCGGCACATATGCCAGCAGCATCCGGATCGCCTTTGATCTGGAGATCAGGGATCTGTACTGCACCAAGCGGACCGATGAGATGCCGTGGGCTTATGTGAGCGGAGATTCAACCCTGTATCTTCCGGCAGGCCAGAGCACGGATTACTCGCTGGCGCTGCGGCCGTATCCGTTTCAGACTCTGGGACTGTTCAACGATCTGGCGCTGGTCCTTCCGGACAAGTATACCGGCGAGGAGCTGGAGCTGGCGGGCTCCGTGATGTCGCTGATGGGAAGCGCCATCAGCCCCTACGGCAGTTTCCAGACCGTAAAAGCGTCGGATTATGATCCGTCTGCCGGAACGGAAGACTCCGCAGACGACAAGAGCGGAAACAACATCATCGCCATCGGCACGTATCAGGACAATTCGCTGATACAGAGCCTGAACCAGAACCTTTCCTTCCGCTTTCTGGACGACGGCAGCGGATTTGACTCCAACGACCAGCTGCTCGTCTCGTCGGATTACGGGAAGCGGGTCGGAATTCTGCAGATCATCCGGTCGCCCTATGCGGATAAGCGGGCCGTGCTGACCGTTTCCGCGGCGGACACAACCGGTCTTGAGAGCATTCAGAATTACATCCGTCTGCAGAAAAACAACCGCTCGATGAACGGCGACGCATTCCTGATCGATACGGACGGTGATACTTCATCCTACACGTTCCTGAAACATGAAGAGACGGATCAGGTTTCGCTGAAGGAGAAGGTTAAGCAGAACAAGAACGCCATTCTCTTCACGCTGATCGGATCTATGGCGATGTTCATTCTGTTCATCGGGGTGATCATCACGCTGGTTCATTACCGCAGAAACAGAAGAGACGAAGACAAGTAATAATGCACCGGCACAGATACCGCAGCCAAGATAGGAAAACAGTCTTATGAAGATCAGACGAAGCTGGTTTTATACGCTGGCCATGTTCATTTTGATGGCCGTACTCTTTCTGGCCATGACGTTTGCCGTGAACCGGATCGGTAACGGGCAGGAGTATCCGTACCTGCTCAAGGGGAAATGGATCATCGGGATGCTGGCGCTGGCTTTTGGTCTGGTTATCGCGGGGAAAATCTATGCGCGCCTCCAGCTTTCCCATTTCTTCGCCTCGCACCCGAAGGCCGCGGCCGTTCTGGAAGGAGGACTGGCCGCTGCACTTCTGGCCGCGGGCTTCGCGATCCGGCTTCATTATGTGCGCACCATGCCGATGAAGCCGGAATCCGATTACAAGACCTACTATGAAGTGGCGCAGCTTATCCTGAAAGGAACGCTGCTGACCGATGGACCCGGATACTGTGACTATATCGCGGTTTTCCCGCATGTCTACGGGTATCCGTATGTGCTTTCCATCCTGTTCCGCTTTACGGGTGTGTCCGTGAAGGCGGCGCTGTATTTCAATGTGGCGCTGGCGGTCGGAACGGTTTTCTTCTGCTGGCGCACAGCCCGGCTCATCGCGGGACGGAAGGCGGGTCTCGTGTCTCTCGCCATCGCCGATTTCTGGCCGTCCATGATTCTTTTCAGCAACTTTGTCGCCAGCGAATATCTTTTTACATTCCTTCTGATGGTCTGCGTCTGGCTTTTCGTCATCATCATGAAGGATACGGGATACAAAAAGAAGCATACATTTGCCCGGTTCTGGGAAATCGCTCTTCTGGGACTGCTCATCGCGGTCACAGGCGCCGTCCGGCCGATGGCCCAGCTGTTTCTGGTATCTGTGATCGTGGTTTTTCTCATGGTCCGGCCGGAGATACATGACAGACCGGCCAATGACGTGCCCCTCGGCGTTCGGGCCGTGGACAGGGGATGGAAGATGATTCTGATCCTCCTTCTGGTCTATCTGCTTTTCACAAGACTGTTCAGCGCGTCTGTAGCCTATGCGGTCAATGAGAAGCCGGCCGGCGGCTCTTCCTCTTTCGGCTACAATCTGCTTGTCGGTCTCAATCAGGAGAGCTGCGGCGGGTTGAACCAGGATGACGCGGACTATATGTACGCTGCGCTCGACAAGACCGGGTCGGCAGAGAAGGCGCAGCTTGCCTGCCGCGATCTTGCGCTGAAGAGACTGAAATCGGATCCGAGGTCGCTTCTGAATCTATTCGTCCATAAATTTGAGGTGCTGTGGGGAAACGACGATTTCGGATCCTCATGGAACATCCTGTTCATGGACCAGCAGGGAAAACTGACGAGTGCGAGGAAATCTTTCTATTACAGCATGATGGACCGGAGCGATCTCTACTATCTGACGATCCTCGCCATGACGCTCCTCTGTGCTCTGTATTGCTGGAAAAAAGAGCCTGACGCGGTTTTTACGATCCAGCTTATGCTGCTTGCCACGGCTGCGCTGCACCTTCTGGTGGAAAACCAGAACCGGTATCATTATCACGTGCTGGCCTTGCTGGCCGTGATGACCGGGGTTGCGGCCGCGCAGGTCTTTGAGACGGAAGAGAACCGGGTGATGGCGGCTCTCCATGAGAAGGAAGCGGTGAAAATAAGGGAGCGAGAGGCGCAGGAACAGATTCAGGCACGGCTTCAGGAGGAGGCACGGATACAGGAGATGAGGGCGAAGGCGCTTCACGCCCGGTTTGACATGGAAAGGGCGCTCCGGGAAGGTCATATCACCATCACCGCGAGCGAGGCGGTGAGAAAAGCGGCAGAAGCCGGTGAATACCGGAGTCAGGAGGATATGAAGGATCCCTTTGATGATGAGACGCCATGACGTCCGTTCGAGAAAAGACGGCTGCGCTGAGAAGATCATGTCACTGAATAAAGAGGCGGATTCTCCGATTGAAAATAATCAGGAGGGACGGCCTCTTTTTTATGTCTGACAAAGCGATTCAAACCGACAACGCATAGCGCGGCGGGATGGATTCCTTTTTGTAAGGAGGGATGCGTGTAAGCTGTCAATTATGGTTCTTGACCCTCAACTGTAAAACGAGATGCAACCCCTCTCGTTCTGGCCAGAGGCCATAGTAGTGATTAAGTGAATACCTGCCGGGAGGTTGCATCCCGGCTTGCAAAGAGATCAGCCAGGGCTGGTCTCTTTTTCTTGCCATCTCTTTTCTCTGTGCGATATCCTCATCCAGTTGGCGGCCGGATATGGAGGATATCATGGCAAAGTTTTTTACCTATGAAGAACGCTTAATGCTGCAGAGACTCCTGAAGGAGGGAATGTCCTTCAAGAAGATCGCTG
>Ga0256404_1009437_pt1 | contig 13995 bp, 15 predicted proteins | sample RumenRJG_01DNA_FD_185990 | JGI IMG/M metagenome (GOLD analysis project Ga0256404, IMG submission 185990) | Bovine rumen microbial communities from Lethbridge, Alberta, Canada - RJG_01 | ecosystem: Host-associated > Mammals > Digestive system > Stomach > Rumen | place: Canada: Alberta | collected...
AATTGCGACCTTTTTGATGAAACTCATAAAAAAGAAGTTAATGCAACTCAATTCCCTAAAGATATGCAAAATGCCTTTGAGCTTGGCAAAAAATTAGCCCAAATGTAGTCTGTAGGGTTGGAGAATAATTAAGTATTGTTTTGCGAGAGGGTTTGTGCTTAGAGTACAAACAACCCGTGAGCTGTTAATTAACATGAGAAAGCAGAAAAAGTAACACAAATTCTCAGAAAAATAACAACATAATTTATTATATATTCAGGAATGGTTAGAGCAACTTATATTTAATGAGAAATAATTTATGATCTTATTTTGCAAAAGTTATTTATTTATAAATAAAAGATTTAATAGATATTATAACAAAATGTGTGTAACTAACAAAACTTTAGGTTATAAGTTTAAATAATTTAAGGAAGCAATTTGATACATTTCGTTAAGTCCACCTGATAAAGTATTCAATATTTTCAAATTTAATTGTATAATTTGCTTATATAAGTAATATATTGGATAGAAAAATGGATAATGAAGAAATTTTGCATATAATCAATGCTCCTAAAAAGATTATAAAAAATCCTAAAAAAGAACCTAAAATTGTAAATGGTTCGTATAGAAATGATTTTGAAGTTGCATTAATAGAAGATGAAAGTATTGTTTTGAAAGTTCATTTAAGAAAAAACAACAAATTCTCGGAAAATTTTTCAATAATTCTTTCATATTTTGTGCCTGAATTGCAAAAAGATATTATATTACTGAGATATAACGGAGTTCATGGGTATCATAAAAATAAAATCATAGATGATAATGATTTTGAATCATTTCATATTCATCAAGCAACAAGTGAAGCAATATCTGGAGGTTACAATGCGGAGAGTTGGGCATATGAAACAAAAGATTATACAACTTTTGAAGAAGCTGCAACAAAATTTTGGGAAGATATAAGAATACAAGATGATATACAGAAATTTTTTAAAGATTTTAAAATAGTTCAGTTGATGTTGTTTAAACATTAGGAGAAAAAATGCTAGCAATAGAAGATATTAAAAAATATATAAATACTGATATAAAAATTAAGGAAAAAAGACCAAATATATACCAAATATTTGCTCCATTTTTTCATGAAGATGGTGATATGGTTGAAATGTTTTTAGAGGAAACAGCTCAAGGCTCTTTAAGGTTTTGTGATTATGGACTTACTGCAATGAAACTCTCATATTATCTAGAAAATTTAACTCCTACGAATCAGAAGGTTTATAATGAGATATTGAGGGAAAATTCTTTGAATGATGAAGATGGGAATATTTTTCTAGAAACAAATCTTTCTAATTTGAACACGAATTTTCTCCATTTTGCAGAAACACTAAGTAAAATTTCAAGTTTAAAGTATTTTGATACTCATAGACAAAAGAATATATTTTATGATGTTCTTTCAGAGATGATATTAACATCTTTTTCTGAAGAACAAGTCAAAAAAGACTTTATACCAATTAAAGAATATCCTGAAAATAAAGTCGATTATGCTTTTCATGGCAAAGGTAGGTCTTTATATTTGTTTGGAGTAAAAGATACTGTAAAAGCATTGCAGGTAGTTACATCTTGCTTAGAGTTTAAGCAAAAAGGTTCTAAGCATCAGAGTGTGGTCGTATATGATGATTTTTCCAACTTAAATCTAAGTACAAGCACTGTTGCTAAATTATTAAGAAATACAGATAAGCAGTTTATGGATCTTAGTCAGTTTAGGGAAGAAGGTCAAAGCTATATCAATGAAATGATTGCCTAATATTTATATACTTAAATTAAATTTCTTGTGTAACATTTATATATTTACTCAATTGTACCTTTTGAAAGTTGATGTACAATTAGAGATACTGTTATTTTTTCATAAGATTCTATATCGTTTTTACCAATTGTTCTGACTAATTATCTAACACAATTGTTGTGTCCTCAAGTATATTTAAAAACTAATGTGATTGAAAAGTGTCCTTATATAAAAAGAAATACAAAGCCATTATTAATTCATTACCATTTAATTTTTTATATAATTTATATTTTTCGTTAAAAACTATGAATGCAATAATTAATCCAAGAATTAATAAAATTGGATGTGAAAAATTGTAGTAATAAATAATAACTACAAAAATGTATAAAAAAGACCAACACGCTAATAATTTATATAAATAATATTTAGCTAAAAACAAATTGGAATGCGTTTTGATTGAATTATTCATAGCTACTATTTGACCCAGTTTGTATATACCATAGTCAAAATTATTTTGATTATCATCACTTTTGGGGTGCTCTTTCTTAATCTCTAATCTCTCTATAATTTTTTTATAATATGGCTCAAATTTATCATCATACTCTTGCGGCAAAAATATATTTTTACAAAGAGGGCAACCTTCAGATAAAAAACTCAAAAAATTATAAATATTTTTAGATATAACTTTTAATAAACTTCCTATAATATAGCAAGATATTAATAATATTGAACCAAACAAAAATGCAAAACAACATTCGGGAATGTCTGTTAATAATTCTAAAATTGTACCTATAAAATCAAATATAAATCCCAAACTCAAAATAACCACAAAGCCGGGAATGCATAATCCTAAAATATCATATAAAAAATATTCAACCTTCTCCATTTATTGATCTCCTAATGCATTGTTTAAAACCCAAAATAATATTGTTAATACTTTATTAATTTATATTATTAATCTCTTTAAATATTTCTTCTTTTGTAGAGTTTAAAATTTGTATTTTTTCCCCCTCTCTTTTAAGTCTGTTATTCACATATAAATATTTTTGCAGTATGGCAACTTCTTGTGGGGACAAATTAGGATCTTCATCATTTTGCCCTATAGTATATTCTCCGCAATTACTGCATTTTACGATATTCCACGAATAATCTTGCCCTAAACTTTTTGCTTCAGCTCCACATATAGGGCATTTAATTTCTCTTTCATTTGCGTATTTCATTTAGTCACTTCCTCTTTTTTTATTATTTAACTCATATAAATTCTTCACCATTTGAGATTTATCCAATGGTAGAATTACTGTCGCATTATCTGTATTTATTATAGCAAGATTTTCTACAGATGTTGTTGCAACTAAATTTTTTGTTGAATAAATCAATGAATTTTTAATATTATCCACAATAACATTTCCAAAAACAACATTACCGTTCTCATCTTTTTCTTGAACATTGTATAAAGACTGCCAAGAGCCTAAATCACTCCAATCTGATTCCAATTCTACCAATGCAATATTTTGTGATTTTTCCATAATTGCATAATCAATGGATATTGACGGCATTTTTTCATAAATTTCTACAGATATTTCATTTTTATCAATAAAATTTAGGTTTTCAAAATTTTTATAAATATCAGGAGCATTTAGACTAAATTCACTCATAAATGTGGAGATTTTACCCATAAACATTCCACTATTCCAAAAATATTTATTGTCTTGTATATACTTATTTGCAAGTTCTAAATTCGGCTTTTCAACGAATTTTTCAACTTCATAACCTGTTTCAAAAGTAGAATTAACTTTTACATATCCATATCCGATTTCGGGATAAATTGGTTTAACACCGAATGTAACAATAAAACCATCCTTTGCAAGTTCCTTCCCTTTATCAACTGATTTTGAAAATAAATTACAATTATTTATTAAATGATCGGATGGTAAAACTAAGACTATTTCATCTTCAGATATACCCTTATCTAAAAAATATTTTAATGCACAAAAGATTGCCGGTGCGGTATTTCTTGATAGGGGTTCAGCAATAATGTTTGAAGTTCGAATATAGTCAAGTTGCTTTTTTACATTGGCAAAATGCTTTGAATTTGTAATAGTCAAAATATCGTCAGAATCAACAATATTTAATAACCTTAAATATGTTTTTTGCAGCAAACTTTCATTATCATCAAAAAATGATAATAATTGTTTTGGATATTCCTCATTTGATAACGGCCATAAGCGACTGCCGCTCCCACCAGCTAATATTACTGCTTTCACCTCATGCTCCTATATTTTTACAGAATGTTTTATCTTCATTCCTAAAATTGTAATTATTTTATACTTTTTAGATTTTTTATAACTGTCTTTGATAGAAAAAATTCTTTCAAATATATTGTTGTACTGAAAACCTTTTTCGGATTTTGTTTTTATTTGTTTGCATTTTTCATCAAGATAACTAAGGTTATATTTATTTTTATTTTCTAAAAAGTAAAATATTTCAGGTTTTGACCAACTGCCTTTATACCAATGAATAGTATATGTATCTTCAGAAATTGTATGGATATCTTCGGTGCGAATTTGAGCAGGTGAAAATGGTATTAAATATTTACGAGGATAAAGTGTAATATCTTTGTATCCCCTAACTTCATCATCTATATTGTCAAAATCATATTCTTGCTTGCCATAATTTAATTCTAAAAAATGTTTGAAAAGATCGGGACATTTATAAAGGCTACTATGCCAAATTTCGTCATTGTAAAAATCCAACATCTGTTTTAAAAAAGGATTATCCTTTTCGGCACCTAGTATTGCAGGTTCAGTCCTATCATAGCTTTGAATACCCACAAAAGCAGGATTATCCAACAATGGAGATAAATCCTTTATTGCCATAACATCTGTATCAAAGTAAACTCCACCGTTGTCGTATAGTGTTTTTATACGAATATAATCTGCAACATAAGCCCACATTTTTCTGTCATATACAGTTTTAAACCATTTATTATTTTTTAGTTCTTCTTGAAAATTAAAATATTCTGTAGAATTATCATTGATTTCAATTATTTCAAAATCTTTTAAATTTTGAAACCAAGAGAATAGACACATTAACTCAGCTTTGCCTTTTGGTTCATTAGCTCCCCATACATAAAATATTCGCTTTGGTATCATTTACTCTAACTCCTTATTTTCTTGTAATAATTCTGATATTATTTCACTTTCTTTGTAATAATTATGAATAATGTAAAAAGGTGTTCTTTCTTGAAAATATTTATTAAACATATTTTTCTTAACTCCCACTTTGCTATCATTGAAACTGAACCCGTAAATACTAATATCTTTAATAGTGTTTCTGTTATCGTAAATATAATTTATAATTTGAAACCCTGTTGAGGGGTGAATTAAATTATATTTATTTCTTAAATTCTTTCTATATTTAAATTTCAAACTCGTAATCGGGATTTGTGTATTAGCAATTATTTCATACAAAAAGTTTCGAAATTCATCTGTAAAAGCACAATGCTCGATATCATCTGCAACAATAACCATTTTTAAATTTTCAAAATGATTATCATAATTCTTTTTTGTAATATTTCCTGCAATCATCCATATATCATTCTTTGTTCCGTAATCGTTTTGATACTTTTCAGAATTAGAAAAATTGTTAAATTTGATAACTATGTCATTTTTATCAATTTCAAAGCCTTTATTTTGCCCTATTTCGCAGGGGCTATTTCCAACAATAGCAACTGTTTTATTAAGTAATATTCTTTCTAACAGTAATTTTTCTTGGTTGTTTTTAATATGTTCGTATATTTTTGCAGATTTAACTATTTCATTACTGGTAATATTTATACTTTGACAAAATGATGAAACTAATAAAAACTTTGGAATATCAGTTATTCCGTATTTTTTGATATGCTTATTTATCAAAAACTCTGCCTGTGCATACGATTTGTTCTCAATTAATGTCGAAATCGCAATAAGTGAGATTTGTGGCGACATAAAATCTTTATTTACCAATATATATTGTTGTAAAAAGGCATTAAACGAATTGTCGTATTGCATACTCCAAAGTTTTACCAATAACTTTTCTATTCTTAATTCAAAGGTATTTTTCTTTTTGATTTTAATTTTTAGTCCTAAAATATTGATAATAATATGGGTGTTTTCAAAATTTGAATTTATTGATAGAAATTTTGTCATTAAATTTTATCTCCTTCCAAAATTTCTACATCTTCGTTTTTAATATTAGGATTATTTTCTAAATATTGACGAGTATAAACATTCCGAAACAGATTTTTTAAATTTATCGGATTGATTGAAACAAATTCAGTTTCTTCAAAATATGTATCTTTAAAGTTTTTAAAATATTCCCAATATTCATATTGATGGGCTTGTTTATATTCCACTTTATTATCAGAGAACGCGTGTCCGTCATTTGAACAATCAAATCCTGCCAAATAAATTTTTTTCGCATTGGCAAACAAACAAAATTGTAGAGCGGCAAAAACAGTTCCGCTATACCAAGCAAAAGGCTCTAACGATATATCAATAGGTGTTAAAGTCTCCTGTGGTCGCCTGTTATTTAATACATACATTTCTTTCTTTTTAATTTTTGAAATTGCTGCCGGTCTTATTCTTATTAGATTTTGTTTTGTATGTAAACCAATAAATTTGATACAAGAATTCGGATTATAATCAACGAATCCGTCAATATCTTCCTGCTTTTTAAATTTGTCCTGAGCAAAAAGATAATCGAACTTAATATCTTTCATTTGATAAGCCCTGTTTATACCTATTTTGATGGCATTTTTCGGTAAAGTATCTAAATATTTTAATGAAGGGCCGCCACCGATTATTACTACATTTTTATCAGTAAAACATCCCCTATATTTTTCGAGTTTTGAATTTACTTGCGAAGCCATTGTATAACAACGCAAATCCTCTACAGTTAAGGGCTCTTTACCTTTTCTTTTTGAAAATTTAATACCAAAAATCCTATATGTCTTATAAAATAAATTATTCTCTACTTTAAATAGCTTTTTGAGCATACTCATCTCCAACATATTTCAAATAGTTTTTCGTTTTTGTGCTTGAAACTTCCGGAGTCCTCGGAAGATAAATAACATCACAATATTCCCTCAAATAATCAAATTTGCCTTCCCAATCATCACCCATTACAAAAATATCTGCTTGATATTTTTGTATATCACCAATTTTTTGTTCCCAATTATTTTCCGGAATAACTAAATCTACATATCTGCACGCTTCGAGTATCATTTCCCGCTGTTCATAAGAGTAGTAAGATTTTTTGTTTTTTATCGCATTAAATTCATCACTTGACAGACCTACTATCAAATAATCTCCAAGATTTTTTGCTCTTTTTAACAGATTTACATGCCCGTAATGTAAGACATCATACGTTCCGTATGTAATTACTCGCTTCATTTTGCTAATTCCTCTAAAATTTTTCTTTCTTCATCATCCAATGACATATATGCTGAATGCACAGGATAGGAATTTTTTGGAATAGACATATAATCGCCATAAATACTTTTTAAAACCTTTTCCGGATGTTGTGGAACCGAAAATTCTGTTCCTTCAAATGTTGCTGTTTTCAAAGGAAATATAGTATGCCAATCATAAACTTTGTTATTCCACTTATGCGGAAAATCTATCCCCATAAAAATTGCCGGTGTACCAGTAGTAATCTGCTGATTTTTTAATATTTTTTCTTTTGTAACAGTTTTAAAATGTGATCGAATATCATTTACTGTCTTAAATTTTTTGAATTTTTGATACCATTTTATTTTTGTAATTTTGGCAATACGCTTGGATAATTCTTTTTTGCCTTTTTCATTTAATTCAGAATGATATTTATCGTATGGAAAAATATCTATATAAACATTTTCTGATTGTTTACATCTTAACTTTACGAAGCACATTTCTCGTTGATTATTTTTATAAGCAATCTCAAGTTCGGGATATTTGTCAAATCCATTTGAAAATAACTCTATAAATCTTTCGTAATCACTTCTCATCATTCCAATATCAATATCATCATCCCAAGGAATAAAACCTTTATGACGAATAGAGCCTAACAAAGTTCCAAAATCTAACCAATATTGGATATTATATTCTTTACAGATAGCATCAAAACATTTTAGTAAATTTAAATTCGCCTTTTGTACTAATCTCAAAGCACCTGTTGCAGGAGGAATATCATGAATATTTGTAATACTGCTATACTTCTTTCTTAACTTATTTCTTTCATCTACATATTCCCTACGCAAAATTTTAAATTTAATTCCAAATAAAGTTATTTTTGAATGCTTTGGGGTCTTATTTTTATCTATTGAAAATATAAACTTAATAAAATTTTCTATATATGTGTAATAAAATGCACACCAAAATTTTGGTCTAAATAAAAATAGCGGTCTATGAATTATATACTTAAATAGCCCTATAAGCTCACCTATAATGCGATATTTAAACAGTTCTTTTTTCCCTAATGCCCAAGGGGACATTTGCAAATATTTATAGTATAAATCCTTTCTGTAGCTAAATGAAGCATATTGCCACGGTTTATTTTTACCTATAAAATGAACAATATGCGGATGTTTTGTATAATCAGAACGATTTGAGAAATTACTTATTTGAACATTCCACTTGCTATCTATAAGTAAAATTTCTCCCTTACATACTTGATTAATTATTTCTTGATCACCACAAACAATTTCATTGTAATGTTCTTTTGCATATTCATAAAACTTAGATTCTAAGTTTTGTTCACGCATATTTTTTAAATCCATAACTAATATCCCAGAATTTGTATATGTAGGATTTATTTTTTGCATTTTTTTCTTAATATCAGAAACACCTGCTATGGCATGATTGCCCATTTCAATGTTGAATAAATCGTTTAAACTTTTTTCTACAATAACATCACAGTCAAAATAAATAATTCTGTCGATGTTTGGTAGTAAACTTGGCATTTTTAATCTGTAATATGCCGGCAAAGAAATATATGCGTGGGTTGTAATTCCTTTAAAATCTAAAAACTTATTTTCATCAATTTTAACAAAACTAATATTACAATCTTTTATTGAAGCTAAAGATAATATCTTATTTCTGTTCTCGTAACTTATTCCTCCATCAAGAATATATATGTTTAAATCATCATCTACATCTGCATTTTTTAAAACAGATGCAATAACAACTCCCGCGTATTTTGCATAATTATCATCACAGGATATACAGACATTTATGCAACAATCCTTATTAGTTTCTAAATTAAAAAAGTTCTTAAAATCAATATTAGTATTTATTGCCATGTCCATTATCCTTTATCTCCGAATATTGATTTAAGAAAACTATTATTTTTGATATAAGTATGGAAAAATGCATGTTGCCATTTTGACCTTAAAAGGAATCTTGGTTTTTCTTTTGCAAATTTCAACATTGATACAATATTATTTTCTAATGTCCAATGTCTTAAATCCTTTTTTGACAATGCCCAAGGAGATTTTTGTAAATACTTAAAATAAAAATGCTTATTGTAACTAAAAGAACCAAAATTCCACGGTTTTTGCTTTGATACATAATGAATAATATAAGGATGCTTTGTAAAATTGGAACGATTTATAAAACTGCCTGTTTGAACATTCCACAAAGGGTCAATTAGTTTTATTTTTCCTTTACAGACGGCATTTATTATCTCTTGATCTCCACAAACAATCTCTGCCAAATGTTGTTGAGTATATTCAAAAAATTTGTTCTCAATGTGTTCTTCTCTTATTTTTTTTAAATTAAAAATTAAAACACCTGCATTTACATAAGTAGGATTTTGTTCAACTATACTTTTTTTAATATCTTGCACTCCTGCAAGTAAATAATCGGATATATCAATATTATTTAGCTTACTCAAACTTGTATCAATTATAGTGTCACAGTCAAGGTATATGACTTTTCCCAAGTTAGGGAAATAAGAAGCAATTTTTAATCTGAAATATGTTGGAATAGTAATATATTTATGAGTTGTAATTTTTTTAAAAATTTGGAAATCATCATCATTCACTTGAAAAAATGTTATTGGAAAATCCGTTATTGAACATATTTGTTGCTTTAAATCTTCTTTAATTCCATTATCCAAAATATAAAAATGATATTTGTCGCCTTTATCTGCATTATAAACAATAGATGTTATTGTAACTCCTGCGTACTTTGCGTAATTATTATCACAAGATAGGCATATATTAATTTCTTTATCCATATTACTCCCTAATTCCATATTCTCATTTTTCATCAGAATTATACTTTTGTTGAGTTGGCATGCCAGATATTTATATAATTCCGTAATATTAGTATGTTTTAGGTATTAAATACCTAAAATAATATGTTGAGAAAAAAGACTATTTTTGCAATTTGTATAAGGTAGAAATATAGATTACAAAAGCATTATAGGCATTATTGCAACGAAAGTATAAATCTGTTAAGGATATCTAATTACGAAAAATGCTTATATAAAAAGGTTTTGGGCTATTCTTTTAATTCAAAAATTATTTTTTATAATTTTGTATATTTGTGTTAGTATTTGTGGAGTAAGAGTTTTACACCCAACTCAACAAAAGTATAATTATGTTGTAAAAATAATATGTTGAATTAGTGTTTATGTTTGGATTATAGAATAAATTTCATGTAACTATCATCTAGTATGTCTTGATTTATTCCTATATAAATTGAAGTAACTAATGGAGAAGAATGATTAAATATTTTTTGTAAAATTGCTACATCTTTATATTTTTTATAGTGATGATACCCAAATGTTTTTCTTAAGGTATGCGTTCCTATTTTATAATCAATACCGGCTTTTCTACATGCCTCATTTAAAATTCGATAACATTGAGTTCTTTCCATTCTATTGCCAAATTTTGAAATAAATAACGGCTCATCATTATCTCTATCTTTTGTGAACTCATAAATTAAAGGTTTTAATTTATCGTTGATTGGAAATTTTTTATACTTACCTGTCTTAATTTCAGTTAGTTCTACATAAGATTTGTTTTTTACATCTTTTACATTTAGATTAAGAATATCAGAAATTCTTAATCCGCAATTTGTACCAAATAAACATATAAGTAAATTTCTTAATCCATAATTCCCAGATTCATTCAGAAGAATTTTTTCTACTTTGTGCAAATGCTTTTTATTTCTTATTGGTTCAACAATATTCATGTTTTAGTCCTTTCTTAATTAACAAATATCTTTATAATTTAAATGTTTAAAGGTATGGCAATAAATTATGACATCGAAATATATTCAAACGTTGTTCAAAAGGTGTTCAACCGGTCGATTAAGGTGGGGTAAATGTAATTTATATATAAAACCTCATTTGAATATATTTAAAACCGTTAAAAAACGATTTTAAAAATTTAATCGTCATAAGTTATTCCTAAAATTTTCTCTTCAATTTCTCTTATAACTTCAGGAGATAAACCTTCAGGCTTTGTCATTTCCGGCATGTGTTTTTCACTAGTTACTTTATCCTCATAGATTTTCACATTTTTAAGCATTGTAACAACCTTTGTAACCGCATACATTCTTGCAGGTTCAATCTTTTCACCTTTTGCCATATCATTTTGTATAGAATCTAACAGGTTTCTTCCGAATTTATACAAATCTTCATGAAAAGTTGTGTTGTTTTTAAGATAATCTGAACGTTTTTCATCCCATTTATCTGTAGCTTTCCAACGGCGAAGAGTTCTTTCATTTACATTTAATCGTTGAGCGATATTTTCTAATGTCATTAATTTTTCAATATATAGTTTTTCGGCAGACTCTGCCAATAATTGTTTTTTCATAATTACTCCTTGTTTTCTAAAATTTTATTGAGCGGATTATAATTTCCTTTATCCAAATTTTCGATTAAATCTTTATATATTCTTATAAAATTGGGTAAACCATAGTATCCTAATGATTTTTGAATAAAAGTAATCGGAACATTTTGTTTTAAGCACATATTTACAAAATTATGCTGTAAATCGCTTGGGTGCAGTCTTACTATTCCAAGATGTGCAGATAATCCTCTTAATACAACATTTTCTATATACTGTTGAGGAGATTTTGGAGAGTCAAATTTGAATACAAAATCTGTTAATTCAGGTTTTGTTCCTTCAAATTTCTTTTTCAAAATACCGGAAATATTGTCATCAAATTTTAATTTTCTTATTGTTGATCCGCATCTATTCATAACGAGACGTTGTTCGTATAGAAAATATTTCAAAAATATCGTATTATCTTCAAAATTAATTCTTTCCCAAGTTAAAGCTAATATCTCAGGAACACTTGCACCTGTTGATAAACTCAAATAAATTACAGGGTATGCCGCAGGATATTTTTTCATACAAATATTTAGTAATTCGGCAATTTCCTCATCTGATAAGATATTCATATCAACGCTATAAACTTTTTGTTTAGAGTTATTTCTTACGACAAGACTATTTGTTAAAGGACAAACGGTTTTTATAATTAATTTCAGTAATGTAATATAAATATTTACTGATACAAGTTGGAAACCATTATCAAACATACTTTGCTTAAATTGAGCCACAACCTTCGTCGTTATTTCTCTTATTGATAAATTATCAAAATACGGTTTTAAATGGTTTTTATAATTTGTTTTATCATGCATTAATCTTTCAAGTTTATTTTCCATTTTCAGATGTTTTAAATATATGTATGCGGCTTTCTCAAACTTCATATCAAGAGGTTCTTTTATTTTAATTGGCTCAAATTTAGGCTTTTGAGCCTCTATATTATTTCTGAAATATTCAATTTGCTCTTTTGTAAATTCCGTTCTTACTTTTCTTACAAAAGGGGTAGAAGTATAAGCATAAGGCTGTTCTATCTTTTGCTCTGATTGTAATTCCTTTTGAGCTCTGTATATTGCTTCTTGAGCGGATAATTTTTCATTAGTTAAATAATATTTTTTGAAACAAGTATATATTTCATCAGGAATAGCAACTGTTATATGCTTACTGAATTTTGGAAGAATTCCTCTAAAACCGTATTGGCTGTATTTCCTGCGGATTCTTGTAAAAGTTGAGGGTGCAATTCTTGGATAACCTGAGGTTTCATTAAACAACTCTACAACTTTATTTATATTTTTAGTTCCTGCTTGGTGAATTAAGTTTAATAATCCGACATAGGCTCTTACACGATTTTGAGTTTCTTCTCCAAATTTCAGAAAATCCTCGTAACCTTCCTCTTCCTCTATAACTATCGGTTTAAATTCGCTTATTGTTTCATCACCGTCATTATTGGTAATTTCTGCGGACTTTTTAGTGTTGAAAAAATATGTATTATTATTTTTTAAAATAATTTGTTGTTTAACTAAATCTGATAAAATTTCCGTAACTTCTTTTTCGTCAAGTTCTGATACAACTATTAATTCATCAAGATTAAATTTATCTAATCTTCTTGCTGTTTTTATTATTAAATCTCTACTTTTCAATGTTCAATCCTTTCACTTGTTTTACATCAATTTTGTTTAATCCGTTTGTTGCCGCCAAATTTTCAAGCAATGAAATTCCTTTGATAATTTGGCGAAAGCGGTTAGTTTTTTCAAAAAATATTTCTTTTGCCTCATCTGTTATCTTTATTTCGGATAATTCTTCAACAATTACCTCCATATCCTCTTTAGAAAAAGGCTTAAATTCTATAATTTCAGATAACCTGTCGTACAAATGCCTGTATTTACCGAGTTTTGTTTTAGCTTCCTGCATACCGATTAATACAACAGGTGTTCCTGTTAAATCGTGTACATCTCTGATAGTTTCAATAATTTTATTGCGGCTTATCAGGTAATCAATTTCATCAATAATTATTACTTGCGGTTTTAACCTCAAATGAGCAATACATTGTTCCATAAGGTTAGCCATTTTTCTTGATGGGGATTCTCCGAGTTCAAAAACAATTTTTTCCATTAGCCATCGACTGGTCATTTTGTTTTGGGCTCTAACATAAACCGCATCATTTCTTGTTGCCCACCAAACGGCAGTTTGAGTTTTTCCTAATCCGGGATCGCCATAAACTAATCCCATTTTTGGAACTTCATTGGATTTGTCTATCAGATTATTCATTAATCCGATAAAGTTTTTAACATTACGAGTTTTAACAAACAATTTATGCATCAATTACCTCCTTATCACTTTCATCACAGTATATTAATTCGTATTCACCAGTTTTCCTGTATTCTTC